>ENA-OYZG01000023-OYZG01000023.1-human-gut-metagenome-genome-assembly--contig:-NODE-23-length-55410-cov-6.929979_pt1 | contig 55410 bp, 45 predicted proteins | sample MGYA00244071_ERZ653466 | MGnify/ENA primary metagenome ERZ653466 (study PRJEB26926, sample SAMN06165150) | human gut metagenome | biome: ENVO:00009003; feature: ENVO:2100002; material: ENVO:00002003...
CCTGAGATGTCTCGTGGGCTCGGAGATGTGTATAAGAGACAGGTATGGTTTGTTGATCCCCAATTCAGTTCTTTTTATCGTCAACACTGCCGGTTTTGCCCACCGCAAGGGGGCTCAGCCCACGGTCAGTGTCAGCTTTACGATGCCGCTGTTGGTCTTGGTGGCGCGGTCCGAAAGATAGGGCTGGCACACCACATACGCCGGGTACTCGCCGGGAGCAAGGGCTCGGGTCATCTCCATCTTTTGCACATACAACCCGGGCGCTACAAGGCCGGACTGGAACAGCAGCTCGTCGCCGTCCTCTAAATACAACCCAAAGGCGATGTAGTAGCACTCCTCCTTGCCGGTCAGGGTAAGGGTGTACTGCTTGCCGTCATCGGCCTGCACGGTCAGGGTCTTTTCGCCCTTATAGCCCTTGACGGCCTCGATGGTGTACGCCCCGGCGTCGGTCTTTTGGATCTCAAAATAGGCGGGGTCGGCGTCCAGCACCTTTGTTACCTCGGCCTGAATGCCCGCCAAGCGCAGGTAATGGCTCAGCTCTGCGGTCTGGCCGCTGTCCACCACCAGCTTTTCCAGCTGGGTGCCGTCAAGGCTTACCCAGTCCTCGTACCAAAGGTTCTCGGCGGGGTTATGGAACTCGAACCCCTGCGTGATCTTTTTGGTCTTTGCGGGGATGGTAAAGCCGCCCCAGCCCGGCAGGGTGACGTTTTTGCTGCGGTCGATGGGGGTCTCCGGCTTGACGTACTGCGCCTGATAGGTCTCCATGGGCAGCGCGGCTGCTTCGGACGCGCCGGTGGCCGTGGCAGCGGACTTGCCGCCCCGTGCCGCGCCGGACACTGCGATGTAGCCGCCCAGCAGCAGCACCAGTACCACCAGCACCCCGATGACCACTCTGCTTGTGTTTTTGTTTTCCATGGGCTCCACGCTCCCTTTCCGTTAGAACAATAAAAAAGCCGCCCGACCTTGCGGGCAGCTTTGATGATACGAGCAAAATCTGGCGTGTCCTTAAAAAGAACACACCTGTGGTTTTGGACGTTCCCAGTATGCAGAGCATTTCTGCAAAAAACCGGGAGCAACCGGCTGGCATCATCCGGGAAATACCCCGAACCTTAGCCCCTATGGCTTTGCGTCCTTGCCTTTCGACAAGTTTGCCCAAAATTTGCCCAATATTTTTAAAGATTGATACATCATTTTTGTCGACAATAGTATAGCATCCCCCCCCCGGGTGTCAACCGGTTTTACCGGGATTTTGTTTATATTCTATGTTGTATTTTTTAGTAACGTGGCCGAAAACGTTTACTTTTATATAGCAAACGGCAGTTTTTCCTTTATTTGTAAAAAGTTGGCAAGCTGCACCGCGCTGCGCGGCGCAGCCCATGGCAAGGCAGCACAGCATGAGCTGTGTTCACCTTTGATGTGAATCAGGTGAAAAAGCAGACAGGCCGCATCCCTTGACTTCCGCCTTTAGGGGGAGTATACTCCGTGGCAGTGAAATATTCGGCTATGACGAGAAAGAGTACCCGGAAAGAATGCTGCAGAGAGCTGCCGGCTGGTGCAAGGCAGTGCAGGGCGTCCGTGGGAAGATCCTCTCCGAGCTTTCCTGCTGAATGGGCGGTGTATACGCCCCAGTAAGCGGGAACGGCAGGCTTCCGTTATCACGAGCCGCGCATTGTTGGATGCGCACTGAGGGGCCGGGCTTTGCACCGGCAATAAGAGTGGTACCGCAGAGGAGTTTATACGCCTTTGTCTCTTACGAACCGTAAGGGACAAAGGCGTTTTTGTTTGCGGGAAAGCCATTTCCCGGATGTTTCATTGCCTTTACATCCGCAAAAATAAGTGTTCAGGAAAAAGGAGTATCATCATGAAAACATTGGAAAAAGTAAGCGATTTTGTGGGCAAGTACATGGCCGTCATCGTCATTGTGGTGGCGGCGCTGGCGCTGCTGTTCCCCGGTCCCTTCAGCGTGGTAAAGACCGCGTGGGTCAACACCCTGCTGGGCATCGTCATGTTCGGCATGGGTCTTACCCTGAAGCCGGAGGATTTCAAGGTTGTGTTCAGCCGCCCGAAGGACGTGATCATCGGCTGCATTGCACAGTTCACCCTGATGCCCTTTCTGGCATGGGTGCTGACGCAGCTGTTCCACCTGCCCACCGAGCTGGCCATCGGCGTCATCCTTGTGGGCACCTGCCCCGGCGGCACTTCCTCTAACGTGATGACCTACCTTTCCAAGGGCGATGTTGCACTGTCCGTTGGCATGACTGCCGTTTCCACCGTGCTGGCACCCTTCCTCACCCCGCTGCTCACCCTGCTGTATGCCGGCCAGCGCGTGGATGTGAACCCTGTAAATATGTTCCTGTCCATCGTCAAGGTGGTGCTGGTGCCCATCGCACTGGGCTTTGTGGTCAACCACTTCTTCCACGCCTTCACCCAGAACGCCGTCCGGGTGCTGCCGCTGATCTCCACCACTGCCATCGTGCTCATCATCTGCGCTGTTGTGTCCGCAAACTCCGCCAAGATCATGACCAGCGGCCTGCTGATCCTTGCCGTGGTCATCCTGCACAACCTGCTGGGCTACCTCACCGGCTTTGGCGTGGGCAAGCTGCTGAAGCTGGATTCCACCAAGTGCCGTGCAATTTCCATCGAGGTCGGTATGCAGAACTCCGGTCTGGCCACCTCTCTGGCCGCTGCCCACTTTGCACAGTATCCGCTGGCAACCATCCCCGGCGCTGTGTTCTCGGTGTGGCATAACATTTCCGGCGCTGTCCTTGCCAACTTCTTTGCCCGTACCGCAGAGAAGAAAGACTGATCCTTCCTACATATAATATAAGGGGCTGCTGCACAAGGTTTCTTCCCTGTGCAGCAGCCCCTGCTTTGTTTATAATATGTGTCGTGCGCGATGCCCTGCCTTTGCCTGTTTGCCGCTCTGTTGCGCAGGCAAACCCTCCGATAAACAAAAAACGTACCCGAACCCTTTTTCATAAAGAATCGGGTTCGGGTACGAACTGTATGGTGGAGAATTAGGGACTCGAACCCCAGACCCCCCTGCGTGTGATGCATGATGACTTTTCGGTTTTTAGAACGACGATTCGTTAAATGAAAGCAATTTGCTACAGATCTGCTACAAACTGCAGTTTTTCGACTTGCATCAGTAACCTGTTTTTATATTCTCACTGGCCAAACTTTCAACTCCTATACTCTCCCCTCGCCAAAAAAGTCTCAAATGTTTTGTGTGGTTTGATGATAGTATTTTCAGTTGACGTATGATACACTGAATTTTAAGGAGTTATTCAGTTGTACTGTGACTACTTATCTAAGCATTTTTACGGACACCAAATCTTGCATATAAAAATGTGAAATCTGCTTTGAAATGGGGTATTTGCTTATGTTTAAAATCAACAATCTGGCAAATCAGACAAGTCACATCGTCACCGAACAGAAGGGTATCTTCTCCATTGTTGAGCACAATGTCGATTTCTCCGTAGCGCCTTGCAATGCAATGGAAGAATACTATATGAGCCAGATGAATGTCAAACGGAAACAGGCCATTGCCAATCTCAACGGAAAAGTTGGGCTTGTTCTCCAAGCGGGCGCAATGCAGTACATTGTTGGCAACGTGCAAGCAACCACCGGATTGAAGGGTGTTGGCGACTTCTTAGGCAAAATGGTAAAAAGTTCCGTCACAAAAGAAAGCGCAATCAAGCCGGAGTACGTCGGAACGGGTGTGCTCGTGACCGAACCCACCTATAAATATCTTCTGACCGAAAATGTCGGTGACTGGACAGGCGGTCTTGTAATGGAAGACGGCATGTTCCTGGCCTGTGAATCCACTGTCAAGCACGAGATTCAGGCACGCTCCTCGCTTTCTTCTGCAGCACTCGGAAATGAAGGACTCTTTAATCTGCGGCTTGCTGGCAATGGTGTATGTGTACTGGAAAGCAATGTTCCCCGTTCGGAAATCGTAGAAATCGACCTTCAAGACGACGTTTTAAAAATTGATGGCAGCTTTGCGATTTGCTGGTCCGGCAGTCTCAGCTTTACGGTTGAACGTTCCGGAAAAACCTTGCTTGGTTCTGCCGCATCCGGTGAGGGTCTGGTAAATGTTTATAAGGGAACTGGCAAAGTATGGCTTGCTCCATTAACGCCTTCTCAATCACTGGTTAGCGCAACGCATGCAAAAAGTGCAAAGTAATTGAACACCTGTTCTTCTTGCTTTCACCGTTTTACTTCTTCAGAGCATTATCTTTGCAAAAAGCTCTTGGCCTTTAATATAGAGGTCAAGAGCTTTTTTGCTCGCCGCTGAACTTCTGCTTCAAAGATCGTGTTCAGCTTAATTTTCAATCATCTACACTTTGCGTTTCAGATAATTCTTCCCAGTCTTCCGGGTTTCCACACCTACGGAGATATTCATGCCCGCCATCGACTGCACACGATCCGCAAGAACAAAATTTGAAATCATGTACAGTGCAACTTTCAATAACATCCCTGCACTTTTTACACCGGATCATATTTCTCACTATTTTCATCATGCACGTCACCCGCAGTCAATCATCGGCGTTCATATCATTTTTTGAGCCGCAGATAATATTTTTCAAGGCTCTTATCGCAGACATCCACAATATGCAGCCAATCTTCCCGTGTGAGCTTGCGGAAGATGATCGGGTTTACCTCGATAGTCTCCACGTCCTTGCAGCGCATCAAGAATCGCATATCCTCAAAGCGCTTGAAGGGATTGGAGAGGATGTTCTTCTCCACATCTTTCCGGGTATAGCCACCCTTCTGATAAATGCTGGTGGATTTCTCTGCGATCATCCCGTGCGCCTTGCGGTCCTCGTAGAAGTCGATGAAGTAGTCCACCACATCTGGCAGGGCAACTCTGCCGCTGCTGTCCATGTACTCATAGATAGCTTTGAGCAGCACCGGCTTGTAGGAATAGCTCATATCCATCGTTTCGATGAATTTCATGAACTTGTCCGCCATATTCTGCGGTGTAATGAGATCCCAGCCATACTGTTTCGCAATGTTGCGGATGCTTTCCTCCCGGAAATAGTGGAACATCCGCTTATCGCCAAAGGGAATTGAAAGGTCAGGTTTGACTTTTCCGTCCTTGATGTAGCGCTCCACCGTCTCAGACTGCACATCCACCATCCGGACGAACTCGAGCTGCGAGATCATGTCCTTGACGCTGTTCTGCCAGTTGAAAAGGTCGATGATCTCATAGTCGGACACATCAATTGGCACATCCAGCCATGCCTCCGGCTTTTCGCCCTGAAACAGCATATCCTGATCTAGCTTGCGCTTGTTCTCCGGTGCCAGCACATACGCCATGGGCTGATATTTTGAAATATCCAGCACCCGATGCAGACTGTAGGGCATATTGAACATATTGGCGTTGTCCACAAAGTCAATCACCAGCAGATCCTCTTTGCCCGGGCAGCGGCGTGTGCCACGGCCAAGCTGCTGCAAATAAATCGTTTTGGACATAGTCGGGCGTGCCATGAACAGCACCGTGGTATGCGGGCTGTCCCAGCCTTCGTTCAGAAGGTCGCAGGCACAAAGAACATTGGTCGAGCCGGTTTCATAGTCCTTCAGAATCTTTTCCCGAACCTCCACACGATCCCGCCCAGAAACTGCTTCTGCCTTCACGCCGCTATCTCGCAGCAACTTTGCAATTTCGGCTGCATGGTCTACGCTAGCACAGAAAATTACTGTCTTTTTGCCGTTGACATACTTTAAATAGGTGTCAACGATCAACTGATTGCGTTCCGGGATGAACAGCTTGCTTTCCAGATCCTGCGAATTGTATTTGATGCCGTTGATCCGCACATCAGTCAGGTCGATGTTGGTCTTGACCCGGACACAGCGAATCGGCACCAGTACGCCACGCTCCACGGCAGTCTTCAGATCCATTTTGTGGGCAACATTCTGGAACAGCTCCAGCATATCCTCGCCATCACTGCGCTCTGGCGTTGCAGTCAAGCCCAAAATAAACTTCGGATGGAAGTAGGTAAAGATTTTCTGATAAGTATTAGCTGCCGCGTGGTGACACTCATCCACGATCAGATAATCAAAATCTGTCGGGGAGAATTTTTCTAAATCCTTGGAGATACTCTGCACCGTGGCAAAAATAACAGTCTGTGAAACATCTTTCTGACTTCCGGTATATTCCCCCAGTGTAGCCTCCGGCCACACTTTCGCAAACGTATCCTTAGCCTGTGAAGCCAGCTTCAGGGCATTGACCAGAAAGAGCGTTCGTCCGCCCACAGCTTTTGCATCTGTGGCGGCTGTGATTGTTTTTCCGACACCGGTTGCATGGTACAGCAGCGCGATAGTTTTACCATCCTCACGCATCTTCTTCAGATTGTCGATGGCTTCCTGCTGGTAATCTCGCAACTCTATCGTCTGCCCCATCTGAACCGGCAGGTCCGCTTCAAACGCCTTGAACATGGGGCTGGTGCCCAAGAAAGTAATCAGCTCGTCCTTGACCTTTTCCGGTTGCTTTTCCAACTGGCTGTAGATCCAACGGTAGACCTTCCAGTTGTCATAGATCAAGCTGTTCTGTTTCAGGAGGTCATCAGCGTATTTATTTTCGGACACCTTGCTAGGGTTGTGGTAGGTCTCACCGTCAATCTCGATTGCAATTTTGGATTCAGGCGATTCCAGCGCAAAATCAATATAGCGATGCCGACCATAGATGTCCACGCAGGGGTACTGGACCTGCAAATTTTCGGTTTTCTCAGGCCCAAAAGCCTCACAGAAAAGCTGTACAAACAGCTCTTCCGCACGGCTGTTGACGCTGGTTGCTTTCATTGGCTCCATGGTGGCCTCCTAAAACGATATTTCCAATTAAGATTTATAATTTTATTATATCATACGCAAAAAGCTCTGTATAGTTTGTTTCTTTGGCAAGGTTTTCTGTCCTTGCTGCTTAATTCTATACCTTTATAAGAGAACTCATTGATTTTTTATTTGACTGACGTTTCCAAAAAATAACCATAAATTTTTTCTCAAAAGACTTAACTCTACTGCATCCATGGGCTTCTACTAAGCGAAGACACTTACAGTTGGAAGTGAAAGCGGGGTTTTACCATGGATTATAATGCAGTTTTGAATCGTGTACGCCCGATGCTGACGAACGGCAATCACCTGTCTGCGCAAGGCTTTGATGCGCTGTTTGGTTCCTGTTCTCAGCAGGAACAGGAGCATCTGCTGGCCGAGCTGGCGGGGCTCGGCATCCTAGTGGATACCAGCGCCGCTATACCCAGCAGCAGAAAGGCCACTTCTTTCTGCCGCAGCGACTTTACCTCCAAGCAGCTTTGGTCTATGACCAACGAGCAGCTCTGCGTATTGGCACAGCAGGGTGATGAGAGCGCCAAGGAGATCCTCGTGCGCAAGACCGCCGGTTTTGTCCACCTGATGGCCCGCAGAGTTCCGCAACTGCTCGCCCATAGCTGCCTGACCGAGGAGGACAACTTCCAGAACGGCATTCTGGGACTGTTTACTGCGGTCCAGCGGTTCGATGCGCTGCAGGGCTACAGCTTCCTGACCTACGCCGCTTACTGGATCCGCCAGTCCATCCTGCGCGAAGCCATTAACACCGGCCTTACGGTACGCATCCCGGTACACTATTTTGACACGCTCTGCCGGGTGCGTGTCGTCTGCACTACCTGTATGCAGCTAGATGGTCCGGATCTCTGGCATGCCATTGCCGAGGCTGAAGCCAGCAGCGGTCACTCCTGCACAGTGGAGCAGGCGCGCCGCTACCTGAGCGACATGCTCGTTTACCTCAACGTTACCAGCCTGAACCTTATGGTCGGCGAGAGCCACGACACCGAGCTTGCGGAGCTTCTGGCGGATGACGTCAGCCCCGATCCTGTGGACACTGTGAGCGAGAACGAGACCGTTCAGGAAGTCCGGTTGCTTCTTTCTCAGCTTCCCGAACGCGAGTCCACTGTTCTCCGGCTGCGCTACGGTATCCCGGATGACCGCTGCCGTACACTGGACGAGATCGGTGCGCAGCTGGGCGTCACGCGGGAACGTATCCGCCAGATTCAGGTGCGTGCCGAGCGCCACCTGCGGGAGATGCTGAAGCGCCGCTCCTCATCCACCCTTTTTGCTGCCTGATTTTTTGACCTGATGGAGGATTTTGCCATGAATACATTGCTTTGTTCTTATCTTTCCGCCCATGCTGCTGAGGATACTCTGTTTGTCTTGTGGGGTTTTTCTTCGGAGGACGCCGGTCTTCCGCGTCCTTCTCTGGATGCTTTGCTGCAGCAGCGCCTGTCCCGCTACCTGAGCAGTCTGCTGCAGCAGAACCCCTGTGTGATCACCGCAGAGGAGTTTGCCCTGCATGCCGATACCCTTGCGCAGGAGTTCCCGCACATCATTCTGGTGCAGAACACCTGCTACCGCACGCTGCTCCCTGTGTCTGTGACGCTTACGCCGGAGATGCAGTCCGGCCTTCTGAGCCACTTTGACCCGGAAACGCCGCAGGATGCTCCGCTGCCCGGCATTGAGCCCTGCCTGCGGGTCTACTCCAACCTGCTGCATACGGAGGAAGGCATCGCCTGCTGCATTCCTTTGGACGCTCTTCTGCGTCAGTACCCGCAGGTCGAGCGCGTATCGTTTGGTGCAGCACCGCATACGGTTCCCGAAACCGCCGCCAGCAGCTCTGCCTTTGCGCTTACCGGGGAAGCCGATTATTTCTGTCTCGTGCAGCAGCTGTGCCGCGGCAAAACGCTCTGCGTTTCAGCCGACAGCTTCATCGGCGATGAGGCTGATCTTGCCGACAGCCTTGCGGCGCTGGCTGGCGCTTTTCCGGGTCAGCTTTCCAGAGCGCATGCGCAGACGATGCAGCCGGAGCGCCCCGTCTGCCCGGAGGCGCGCACCCTTCTGCAGCAGCACTGGGGTTACCCGGACTTTCTCCCGCTGGATGTCTACGATCTGGACGCTCTGCATCGCGGCGAGAAGAAGCTGCGCACCATCACCCAAGAGGACATCATCGATGACCTCATCCAGCAGGCAGAGCTTTGCCGCGCGGGGCAGACTTACCGCGACCTGTTCGTGACTGCCTCCACCGGTGCGGGCAAGAGCGTGATGTTCCAGATCCCGGCGATCGACCTTGCCGAGAAGTACGGGATGGTCACGCTGGTGATCTCGCCGCTGATCGGCCTGATGAACGATCAGGTGCAGGGCATGGAGAAGCACCGCTACGCCAAGGCCCGCACTATCAACTCCGACATCCCGCCCATGGTCAAAAAGACCATTGCGCAGGAGGTGCAGGAAGGCCGCTGCGACATCCTGTATCTTTCGCCGGAGTCCCTGCTGAGCCGCAGCGATATCTCCGACCTGATCGGCGACCGTGCCATCGGCCTGCTGATCGTGGACGAGGCCCATATTGTGACCACCTGGGGCAAGCAGTTCCGCCCGGACTACTGGTTTCTGGGTGACTACGTGAACAAGCTGCGCAAACAGCAGCTGAACGGTCCGCACCAGCATGCCTTTGTCACTGCCACCTTTACGGCCACAGCTACCTATGGCGGCGAGGAGGACATGTACCGCGAGACCCTGCGCAGCCTGCACATGTCGCCGGACCCCATCGTTTATCTTGGCTGCGTGCGCCGCCGCAACATCGAGCTGTGCATCCGGGAGGTACCCCGCGTGACCGGCCGCAGGGAGTACGAGCTGGACAAGTTCCAGGCTCTGACCGGGCAGATCACCACCGCACTGGAACAGGGGCAAAAGACCCTAATCTACTTTCCCACCGTCAGTCTGCTGGAGCGCTTCTACACCCATTGCCTTGCACAGCGGCTTGGCAATGCCGTGACCCGCTACCACGCGCAGCTTTCCGGCGAGGCCAAAGCGGAGAATCTGGAGGATTTTCGCAGCGGCAAGTGCCGGATCATGCTGGCCACCAAGGCCTTTGGCATGGGCATCGACATCCCGGACATTGCCCTTGTGCTGCACTTTGCCCCCACCGGTAACCTGTGTGATTACACGCAGGAGATCGGTCGCGCCGCCCGTGACCCGGAGATTCAGGGCCGTGCCGTGTACGAGCACATGGCCAACGACTTCAAGCACATCAACCGCCTGCACGGCCTTTCCAGCATTCAGCCCTGGCAGCTGGTGCAGGTGATGCGCAAGGTGCTGCAGCTGTACCGCCAGCACCGCGCCAGCCAGCCGGCCACCGCCACCAAGCACCGCAACGAACTTCTGGTGGACGCCGAGAGCTTTGCCTACATCTTTGCCAGCCCTAACGGCGAGCACCAGCAGGACCCACTGGCCAAGGTCAAGACCGCCATGCTGCTGATCCAGAAGGACAGCGAAGCACGCGGCTATGCGCCCTTCATCATGCGGCCCTCTCCTCTGTTCACCCACGGGTATTTTCTGCTCAGCAGCGCCGATGCCGCCGCAGTCAACTGCATCTGTACCGGTGCTGCCACCCTGCAGGATGAGGCTGCCGGGGTCTACGACGTAGACCTTGCCCGCCTGTGGAGCAGCCGCTGGCAGAACGATTTTTCCTTCCCGCAGTTCAAGTATCTGCTGTACACCCACAGCGACAAGCTGCCGCTGAATGCCCAGCTGCACCTGACCCCCGCCATGCAGCTGACGCTGGCGTGGCACGCCAATGCGGATGCCCGTTTTTCCGTACTGCTGCGCGCCCTGAAGGAGATCTTCTTCGAGGCTGCCCGCAGCGGCCAGTATCTCTACGACCGGGATGCCGCTGCCCGGCTGGCGCAGGCCACGGGTCTGAGCAGCACCCGTGCCACCAGTGCAGTGCGCGTAGTGCTGGCGGCTGTGCAGTCCTGGCAGCAGCATTCGCCCCGCCTACAGCGCACCCGTGTGCTGCGCCGCGGCACTACGCAGGAAGGCACAGAGTACAGTGTGGTGGACCCGTTCATCAGCGAGTTTTTCCACTGGCTGGAGCAGAGCTTTGCTGTTCTGCACAGCGGCGAGACCTGCCGCTATCTGCCGGTGAACGATTCTGCCCAGAGCAGTGAGCGTCTGACCCCGGCTCTGGGCGTGCTGGAGGAGCTGGACCTGCTCCACTTTGCCCTGCTGGGCGGCTCCAACAGCCGCCTGTACCTCTATATCAACCAGACCCAGACCATGGAACTGGCTGACCGCGGCTTTTACCGCAACCACTTGCTGGAGCGCATTGCCCAGCGCCACACCGATGCTGTGCGGCTGATGAGCTGGCTGTTTACCAGCGGCTTTTCCAGCGAGCAGCTCTGGGACCGCATCGAGGAATACTTCCTCGGCCTGCCCATTCAGGGCTTTGACGCTCCTTCTGCCGAATCGAGGTGATCTTTATGCCTTATCTTTTCTGCTCCATCCGTGCTTCTCCGGTGTATAGTTCTTTTCTTTTGGCTCAATGTGTGGTATAGTAAAACTATCCTCCGTAAGGAGACGGAAATCGGAACGTGTCAATGGCTTTCGCCGCATCGCACCGGTTGCAATATATCCCCGCAAGGGGGCGAAAACAGATCTACCTTTAAGGTGATAATCTGTTCCATGCATTGCATTTATCCCCGCAAGGGGACGGAAACATGCGGTAATCCGCCCAAGCCTCCTGGTAACCGATTGCAATTTATCCCCGTAAGGGGACGGAAACCTGTGAGGACAATCCAGCTTTTCGCAATACTTGCAGATTGCAATTTATCCCCGCGAGGGGGCGAAGACGCATTTCCGTTATTGTTCACGTTTGCGAAATTGGCAATTTCAGTTTCTCCCCGCGAGGGGACGGAAACAGCATTACCATTGCGGCAATGTCAGAATACACGGCGATTGCAATTTATCTCCGTAAGGGGACGAAAGCGACATTGTTCTCATGACAATATCCCCATTCTCAGATTACAACTTATCCCCGCAAGGGGACAAAAAAGCACCTCTGCCACTGGCGTTTGCCAGCAGCGGAGGTGCTTTGCTTTTTCTTATATTCTATTTTACAGGTTGGGAGCTGCGCCTGCCGGAATCGTCTTTGTAACAGGCAGCGCCTTGACACCTTGTGGAACATCCGGCTTCATGGGGCGGATCTCCTGCAGATAATCGGCCACGTCCTGCAAGGTCTGTTCGATGTGGGCCGTGTCCAACGGAAGAATACGGTCGCTTTGCAGACCAAAAGCCGTATCACTGGCATGGTTGATCTGGTTGCGGTACTGCATCACGCGCTGGTAGAACAGTGCCGCATCCTCGATCTGCCACCGGACATCCGGGTCGATCACCAGCTGACCGGAAGCGAGGATCGTATCCATATAGGCGTGCATTTCTTTCGAATTGGCTACACCAAACAGCATATTGCCGTCTGCATCGTCCTTGCTGTGGGTCAGGCGCAGATCCGTTGTATAGGGATACTCCTTTTGCATCAAAGTCAGGCGGCAGAAATGGAAGTGGAACAGCGGGTACACCCATGCCTTGCCCTTATTCTGATTCTGTGCCGCCAGATAGGCCCAGCCGGTTTCCGTAGGCTGCACAAAAAGGTGACGGCAGACATAGGCCGGCATCTGCTCGCACAGCAATGTCAGCGCCTGCTGATACATCCTGTGTTCTGCGCACCAGCTTACCAGCGCAGGAAGATTGTTTTTGGGAGAAGCCAGCAGACCTTCAAATTCTGTGCGGAAGCGGTCATTCAGCAGGTGGAAGAACAGGCTGGTCAGATTTTTGCTCTCCTTGGGCGGCGCCTGCAGTGCCTGTGCGATCTGGCTCAGGTCTTCATTCAGCGCCTGCACCCGGCACAGCGCCAGATCATCCGAGAACTGGTTGATGCGGGCCAGCAGGGTGTGCAGAGCCGGGTCGCTTTCTCCCTCGCTCCACAGATAGCCTTTCAGCTTCTGTGCAGTGCCGGTGGAAAAGAACTCGTCCATCGCCGTGATGAGGTCGAACAGGCTGTACAGCTGACTGCTGTCATGGATGCGGGAAGTACCATCCGGAAGCAATTCGGAGTAGATCACCCTGCGGGTCTCCACGCTGCGCAGGTCGCGCATACAGCGCGCCGCCGTTACCAGAAGCATCGCCGTGTCCCGCATACCGCCGGAAAGGTCGATAGAAAGGGTGTCTTCCGCTTCAATTTTTCCCAGTAACAGAGAGATCGCCCGGAACTGCGCCTTGTCGTCCATGCTGTCCGGCACCGGGATCACCACAAGCCGCTCTGCGGGAATGCCCGCCGAAGGCAGGAATACATCCCGGAAATACTCCACGGTGGTGCAGGTTTTCCCGTCCGGCAGATGCACGGTAGGGCTGGTGCGCACCAGCTCACTGCACAGTGCCAGAATGCAATCCGGCCCTTCCTTGTGCTTTTTCAGCTCCAAAACCGCCGCTTCGTTGGTCTGGGTATGAATGTTCGGGTTTTTGCCGAAGGGGCTCATATATAAAAGCAATACACTGCGTTCCATCTTATACCTCCTCCTGTTCCGCCTGCATCTGCATCAGCCTCTGCTGCCATGTTTTGCGCCGCTGCGATACAGCCGCCTTGCTCACGCCGAGAAACTCTGCCACGGTCTTATCCTGCGCCGGGTTGCGCCCCGGCTCCAGCAGCGCATGGACGGCGGCACATTCCAGCGCCTTGGGTGCATAGGGCGGCTGAACCGTAAATTCCACATACCGGTGCAGCAGCAGGATCTCCCACAAACAGTTGTCCTGCTCCAGCGGACGCAGGTCATCGCAGTTTGCCAGCCGTGCGGGCGCATCCTCTGCCGGGTCCAGCGCGTCATTGTTGCGCAGAAAGCCCATCAGCACGCTGCTCCACAACGGACCGGATGTCTTGCCGTATTTTTCCTTCTGCTGCAGGTTCATCAGCCCAATGCCGCGGTGCAGCCATGCCAGCATTTCCAGGCTCTGCTCCACCTGCTCTTCCACGCTTTTTTCTTGGGAAGCCACCCGGTCGCCCAGCGCCGAGTCCTCTCCGCCAGTGTCGTCCAGACTGAGCACCGACTGCTTATTGCGCAGTGCTTCCCGCAGGGTCTTTACGCCCACCCCGACAATATCGGCGATCACCTGTTCTTTTTCCGGGTCACGGCAGAGCACACTCTCTGTAATCCCGTTCTTCTCCATGTACTCCAGCGCTTTTTTGATCTTGCGGTTCGTCTCACGTCCGAAACCCGTCACAGCCATTTCTTCCTGCTGCTGGTCGTGTGCCTGTGCATGACGGACAGCGGTGCGCAGATACATACTGAAGGTCTGCCCGGGTTTCGGTTCCCAAAGATCAAACGCATCCAGAAACGCATCGCAGAAATCCGCGCTGTTCCACGCATCCTCTCCCCTTCCGGGAGCCTGTGCGGTCAGAAAGCATTCCGCCCAGAACGTGCGGAACCGTTCATCATTGGCATCGTGCAGCTTTTTGCGCTGTTCCGGCGGCAGCTGCAGCAGCGGCGAAGCATCAATGTCCGCCCATGTTTTCACATCATTCATCGCAGCTCAGTCCTCCCGGTGCTCGTTCATCCAGATCAGCTGATGGAACACTTGTTCGGCGGTCTTGCTGTCACGCATGGTACCTACCAGCCCGGCAAGCTGATACAGTGCCGCCATATCGTAAAGCCGTGCACTGAGCACCTGTCCGTTTTCCCGCTTGACCTCGCCATAATACACACCGCCTACTTCCAGCTCGGTATGGGTAGCTTCGGCGCAGGTCAATGCCGTCAGCGTGACCACCGGGATGCTCTTGGAGCCGTAGGTGATACAGGCATACACCCGGGTGACCTGCGGCAGGGCATCCACCAGATCCCGGCACAGGCCGATCAGTGTTTCCGGGCGCTGATCCTCGGGCAGGTGGAGCTGGTGCACCTGATCTTCTGCAATGCCCAGCTGCGCCAGCTCTTCCAGCAGGCGCTGATAGTTGCGGGCGGTGTCGGCATTTTCCTGCCGGATGGCCAGCAGCTGCACCGTGTCCCCGGGTTCAAGGGTATCCCGCATCACCTGCACGATGGGAAAGCAGGTGGCCGTCGGCGCATCTGCCCGCTCCCGCTGGTACAGCATGGGGTCCAGCTTTCCCTGCAAAGGCACGGTGGTAATATAAGTCTTTAGCACAGGGCAACACTCCTTTTTATAAGATCCATTATCTGCATCATACCATGAAACTGCCCCGCGCACAAGGCAGGCTGAATGAATTTATGGCCGTTCTTTTCAGCGCAAAAGCACATCATTGCAATAAAGTAAATATTTTCCAGCCATCCGGCTCTTCAGTTTTGCGGTGTTTTGTGATATATTTAGGATACAATCCCCGTAAGGGGGCGAAAACTGCGATTTTCATAACAATTCTCCTTTTGTCGTGTACAATCCCCGTAAGGGGGCGAAAACCTCACGCCAAAGCCCGAACTGCGCAAGAAAACCGTACAATCCCCGTAAGGGGGCGAAAACTCAATCTGTGCGGCCTCGGTCATGGTCTGTGCGGTACAATCCCCGCAAGGGGGCGAAAACTATTCAATCCGCGCTTCCTTGTCGTTCCAATCGGTACAATCCCCGTAAGGGGGCGAAAACTTCTTGCAAACTGCACAATACGCGATTTTCATGTACAATCCCCGTAAGGGGGCGAAAAACTATTTGGTATCTATGTTTAATGTTTGAATAAAGTACCATCCCCGTAAGGGGGCGAAAATGCTTTCATTCCGTACCACGAAAAGTTCATGTGAGTACAATCCCCGTAAGGGGGCGAAAACCATTTCAGTGCCGTGCAAGACTGTTAAATCGTTGTACAATCCCCGTAAGGGGACAAGCCAAAGCAAGGAAAGTAATTTCAAGTTTCTTGCTTAACTATCCGCATTTCATGGGCTTTTTCTCTTTGCAATGTCAAGGAGGAATGCCCTATGCTCATCAACTTTACCAATCATCCGTCCGCCCTGTGGAGCGCCGAGCAAAAGGCTGCGGCACAGGTCTACGGCAAGGTGATAGACCTTGCCTTCCCTGCCATCGACCCCGCCACCAACGAGGCCGTGCTGGACTCCCTTGCCACGGTATATGCTGACCACATCCTGCACCTTAGCCCGGACGCCGTACTCTGTCAGGGCGAGTGCACCTTTGTGTACCGGGTAGTCCAGCGTCTGGAAGCCGCGGGCATCCCCACGCTGGCCGCCTGCTCCCGCCGCAAGAGTCAGGAGACCACCTACCCGGACGGCAGCACCCTGAAGCGCAGCATCTTCGCCTTTGCCAGCTTCCGCCGCTATGGCTCGCCCTGAAAAGGGATTTCAATTGTTCCACCGCCGTGGTATAATGGGGCTGCCCCGTAAGGGGACGGGAACCACCATACAATCTGTTTTGCGTTCACGAAATGGACTTGCATTTATCCCCGCAAGGGGACGGAAACCTCCCGGTTGTACCACCGATACCGCAGATACTGATTTCAACTTATCCCTGCAAAACCCTCTCAGGCGCTGCGCGCCAGCTTCCCCGTAAGGGGGCGAAAACTCACCTCATTTCGTTTTGTGTGTTTGCTTTCGAGTACCATCCCCGTAAGGGGGCGAAAACCGAGCTTCCTTGTCGTTCCAGTCGTTCTCAAGGATTTCAACTTATCCCCGCAAAACCCTCTCAGGCGCTGCGCGCCAGCTCTCCCGAAGGGGGAGCTGGCACGGCGTAAGCCGTGACTGAGAGGGTCCTCCCCGTAAGGGGGCGAAAACAAGTCGTGGGTCAGGTCGTAAACCATCTCGTCAGTACCATCCCCGTAAGGGGGCGAAAACTGAACCGGAGAGCGCTTGTATATTCTGGAAGACAGTACCATCCCCGCAAGGGGACAAAAAACTCCGCATCAAAAAAGATGCGGAGTTTTTCTTTTGCAAACCTTAACTTCTTGTTTTCCGTGGGCTGTCCCTCTATGAACGGAACGATTGCAGCTGCTGTGATATTTTCTCTGCTGCGGCTTTTGCATAGCGACAAAATGTGTTATAATAAAGCCAATTCCAAGCATCTCTTACAAAAACAACAAATACGTTTTCCGTTTATTGTGCAATTCTTCCACAACTCGTAAAGGAGATGGTATTTTGAACGTTCTCACCCTGCAGTCCACCTATGGCGGGCTGCTGCACGACACCGGCAAAGCGGTGTACCGTGCCGGTGGGCAGCGCGGCAGCCACAGTGAACAGGGCTACCAGTTTTTGCACGGCGTTTTGCCCGGTGCAGGCTGGGCACCGGCGCTGGACTGTGTGCGCTACCACCACGCCGCCGCGCTGCGCGGTGCAGCAAAGGCTCTGCCAGCCGATTCCCCGGCCTATATCGTTTATCTGGCAGATGATCTTTCTGCCGCCGCAGACCGCCGGGAGGTCGAAGGCGAAAGCGGTTCCTTCCGGCGGGATCTTCCGCTGGATGCGGTGTTCACCCACCTGAACGGTTCCCACCCCGGCTGGATGATGCCTGCGCAGCCGCAGGACGGCAGCCTGAAGCTGCCACGGCAGCAGCAGCCGCTTTCCGCTTCCGTTTATGCAGATGCCGTGCGCAAGCTGAGCGAGTGCCTGCCGGATCTGCAGCCGCAGCCGGAGTGGATCAACTCGCTGCTGGGTCTGCTGGAAACGCAGTTCAGCTGTTTTCCGTCCAGCACCTTTACCGGCGAAAGCCCGGATGTTTCCCTGTTTGACCACGCCAAGACCACCGCAGCCATTGCGGCGTGCATCAGCGAATATGTGCAGGCAAACAACATCACCGACCTGCGCAAGGCGCTTTTTGAGCAGGAGAAGGATTTTTGCCAGAAGGACGTTTTTCTGCTTTACACCGCCGATTTTTCCCACATTCAGAAGTTCCTTTATACCGTCCATACCGAAAACGCCCTGCGCTCCCTGCGCAGCCGGTCGTTCTTTCTGGAGCTGCTCATGGAGCACTATCTGGACGAGCTTCTGGCCGGGTGCGGCGTGTCCCGCGCCAACCTGATCTACAGCGGCGGCGGGCACTGCTATGTGCTGCTGCCCAACACTGCCGCCGTGGCCGATACCCTGACCCGGTGGAACCGGCAGTTCAACCGCTGGCTGCAGCAGCAGTTCGGCACCCAGCTGTTTCTGGCCAACGCATGGACGCCCTGCTCCGGCAACGACCTGACCAATACCCCGGCTGAAAAAAGCCCCTACAAAGAGCTGTTCCGCCGGGTGAACCGTCTGCTGGAGCAGCACAAGTTCCACCGCTATACCGCAGAGGATCTGCGGCAGCTGAACAGTACCGCCGCTTACCCGGATGGCCGGGAATGCAAGGTGTGCGGCACCAGTGCCAACCTGAAGGATGATCTCTGCCCTTGGTGTAAACTGTTTGTAGATCTTTCCATTAAGATCCAGAACAAGCGCGTTCTGGTGGTAAGCCGTCAGCCCTCGGCTGCCGATGACTGTACGCTGCCTGCACTGGACGGCGGCAGCGAATATCTGTCCCTGACGGATCAGTTCTCTGCCCGCAAACGGCTGGCTTCCGGCGAGCCCGTCGCGCGTGTATATACCAAAAATGCACCGTTCACCGGCCTTACTTACAGCACCAACCTGTATGTTGGCGATTACGCCGCCAGCAACAGCATGGAAGAACTGGCCGGGCAGTCCGAGGGCGTGCGCCGCATTGCAGTCTGCCGTATGGATGTGGACAACCTCGGGCACGCATTTATCTCCGGTTTCGAGCAGGAAAACGAGAAAGACCCGGTCAAACGGATGCACTATGTTACCCTGTCCCGCACCTCGGCGTTCTCCCGGCAGATGTCGCTGTTTTTCAAGTGCTACATCAACGGCATTCTCGAAGGGCTGCAAGTGAGCATCGTCTACGCCGGCGGCGATGATGTGTTCCTTGTGGGCGCATGGAACGATGTGCTGGAAGCAGCGCAGCGCATCCAGAGCAATTTCACTGCATTTTCCTGCGGCGCACTGACCCTCAGCGCAGGCATCGGCATCTTTGATGACCATTACCCCATCCGGCTTTCCGCCGAGGAAACCGCCGCGCTGGAGGAAGCCGCCAAGCATCTGCCCGGCAAAAATGCATTGGCACTGTTCACGCCGGAGCGCAAAGCGGTCCGGGATGCAAAGGGCAATCTGCTGGTGCAGCCGGAGCAGGGACATATCTATGCGTGGGATGTATTCCGCACAAAGGTTCTGACCGAAAAGGTCGGCTGCCTGCAAAGCTTCTTTGGCAAGGACAACGCTGAGCATGGAAACGCCATGCTCTACAACCTGCTGGCACTGCTGCGGGAAGCCGAAAACGACCGCATCAACCTTGCACGGTATGCTTACCTGCTGGCGCGGCTTTCCCCCAAAAAGAATGCGCCAGATTATAAACTTTACGAGCAATTCTCTCACAGCATGATGGATTGGGCCTTAGATGCCGTACAGCGTCACCAGCTCATCACCGCAATTTATATTTATGTCTATCAGAACAGAAAGGGTGGCGACACAGATGGCAGGATGGAATGATAATGGCCGCAGCTATGGCGGCGGTGGCTATAACAGCAACCGGAGCGGATATAGCAACAGCTACAACGGAAACCGCAGCGGTTCCGGCAGCTATAACAGCCGTAGCAGCTATGGACAGCAGAATGAGCTGCCGCCGGAGATCACGCCGAAAAAGGTGCCGGAAGATTATGTAGACGAAGCCGAGCGTATTATGCGCAGCCTGATGAGCCAGCCCAAAAAAGTGACCACTAGCAAAATCCGCAACCTGCTGAGCCTTGTGACAGATATCTATAACGAGGAAAACATCCGCACCGAGGAGAAACTGCGACCCGAAAGTGTGGTCAAGCTCAACCTGATGCGTGTGCGGGTGGCTTACGAGTGTGGACGTGACAATCGTGATGATACTGTAAAGGCCTTTGTAAGGCAGACAAACCTGCTGGAATACCTCAAAGGCATTTCCGATGACCGTGCGGATCTGATCCGTTTTGCTCATTACATGGAAGCGCTGGTGGCTTTTCACTGCTACTTTAGCAGCAAGGAGGGGTAATTATATGTATGGAAAAATTCTGATCCGGTGCGATCTGGAAGTGCGCACTGGTATGCACATCGGCGGTTCCTCTGCCTTTTCTGCCATTGGTGCTGTGGACAGCCCGGTGGTGCGTGACCCCTATACCGGTTATCCCATCGTACCCGGCAGCAGTCTGAAAGGCAAGCTGCGTACCCTGCTGGCTCGCAGCACATATCAGGATATCGAAGCAATGGCAAAAGCCGGAAGTTGCGACAAAGACCCCGAGCAAATCCTCCGCCTGTTCGGTTCCTCGGAACCGGTGCGTCGTTCCCGCCTGCAGTTTGCGGATGCCTTTTTGTCCAATGCCAAAGAGCTTTCCAATGTGGGTGTGACCGAGGTCAAGACCGAGAACGCAATTTCCCGTGCAAACTCCGTGGCCAATCCCCGCCAGATTGAGCGTGTGATCGCCGGCGCAAAGTTCGGTGTCAGCATCGTTTACGATGTGACCGACCCGGCACAGGTCGAGGGGGATCTTTCTCTTCTGGCCAAAGGCATGAAGCTGCTGCAGATGGATTATCTGGGCGGCCATGGTTCCCGCGGCAGCGGCCGTGTCAGCCTGAAAAACTTTGCGCTGGAAGGCTATGGCGCGCAGGTGGATCTCAGCCACCTGAAATCCCTCTTTGATGAGGTGGATAGTTATGAACTATTTTCTGTTTAAGCTTCAGTTTGACACAGCTGTTCATTTCGGAGGAGCCGACTCTGCATTGTCACTTTATACCTCCGAAGAAACCCTGCGGGCAGATACCCTGTTTTCTGCCCTCTGCCATGAGACCCTCGTCCAGCATGGAGAAGAAGCCCTAGAACAGCTTTGTGCGCAGGTCCGGCAGGGAAAATTCCTGCTCAGCGATACAATGCCCTGGTATGACGAAACGTTTTACCTGCCAAAGCCCATTGCCGCATCGGAATCCACTGAGGAAGTGGAAACCACCCTGCGTAAAAAGGTAAAAAAGCTAGCATGGGTCCCTGTGTTGGAATTTGACCGCTACGCCAGAAGCCTGCATGAAGGTCATTTCACCCCTGACGAGCAACCGGAAAGCTTTGGCACCCACTATGAGCAGACCAAGGCAGCCGTTCCCATGCAGGGGGATACCACGCCGTATCAGGTTGGACTGTTCCGTTTTGCGCCGGACTGCGGACTGTATTTCATCTGCGGATTTACCGAAGATGGTCAGGATGAAGATCTGGAGTATTTGCTGGATTGGCTGGGCGCTACCGGCATCGGTGGCAAAGTCAGCTCTGGTTATGGAAAGTTCCATATTGTAGACAAGATTTATCTGAACGAACCTTTTGACGATCAGACGGAGTGGATGTATCACGCTCTTTCTGCCGAGCATGCTCCTTATCTGCTGCTGAGCACCAGCCTGCCGCAGACAGATGAACTGGATAATGCATTAGAGGGTGCCTCCTTCCAGCTGGTGCGCCGCAGCGGCTTTATGGCCTCCGATCGTGTGGAAACTCCACTGAAGAAAAAAACGCAGTATGCCCTTTCGGCAGGATCTGTCCTGCAAAATCGTTATCAGGGTGCTTTGTATGATGTTGGTTTGTCGGATGTGCATCCGGTATACCGCTATTCCAAACCGATCTTTATGGGGGTGACATTATGATTCAGCAGGATCATCTGCAGATCTTTGACCTTACTCTGAATGTATGGGCACCTCTGTTTGTTGGCAATGGCAGCAGTTATACCAAAAAAGAGTACATGTACAACACCCGCAATGGCAAAGTCTCCTTTCTGGACGAGCAAAAATTTTTCAGCTTTCTGGTCGAGCACGATCTGGTGGACAAGTACGGGCAGTTTATGCTTAGCGAGCAGTCCAATCTCTGGGCATTTCTGAGCAAAGACTGCGGCATTTCCGATGCAGAACTGAAAACACTGACGCGCTATCAGATCGAGGTGGGAGATGCTCTGGATGCTGAGCACTCGCTGAAAGAGATTCATGCCTTCCAGCGTGATGCACAGGGCCACGCCTACATTCCCGGCAGCAGCATCAAGGGTGCGCTGCGTACCGCATGGCTGCTGAGTGCGGTATTGGCTGACCGCAGTACCGGACACAGCCTTGCGCCAAACCGCCGGGCCACCTTTCCGGAAGAGAAATATGTCAACCAGCTGCATCTGCACACTCTGAAAGATGGAAACATCGCTTCGGACGCCGTTAACAGCATTTTCCGTGGCATTCAAGTTTCCGACAGCCTCCCCATCCCGGATACGCAGATGGTCCTTGTCGGAAAATTTGATGCACTTGTGAACGGTTCCTTTGCGAAGGGCAGTAATCGCGGCATCCCCATGTGTCGGGAATGCGCAGCGTCCGGCACTAAGGTACGCTTCAAGCTGACGCTGGATCAGTCGGTGCTGAAGGGGCGCATTACCAAGGAGTCCCTTCTGGAGACCATTCAGCAGTTTGATACTTATTATGCGCAGACGTATAGCAGGCACTTCACTCCGCCAAGCGGTGCAGTCAACCTGCCGCAGCAGCCACACCTGATCCTTGGCGGCGGCTCCGGCTTTTTTGCCAAGTCGCTGGCGTACCCCTATCTGGGTGAAGAAGAGGGGCTGCGCTGGACGGTAGAACAAATGAAACAAATGTTCCGTAACCACAAGCATGAGCGCGATGCCGAAAATGGCATTTCCCCGCACACCATGAAATATGCCCGTTTTCGTGGTCGGCTTTATCCCTATGGATATTGCGGGGTGAGTATCTTATGATCCAGCAGATTCAACTGGTTTTACCTCCGCCCAATGATGTGCGGATTCCCCAGTCGTGGTCCTATCGTCTGTATGGCTGGCTGATGTCACAGATTTCTTCTGAATTTGGAGAGCAGATGCATCTGCAAGGGGAACATCCCATTGCGCATTTTCTATGTTTTTCACCGGAAAAGCAGTCTTTGATCTGGACGGTCAATCTGCTGAATGACGCTGCTCGACAGGTAGTTTTCCCCGTTTTGGAATCTGCAAAGGAAATCCCTCTGCATGAATTAACACTCCCCGTTTCAGAGGTTCGCATCTTTCCGGCAGTCTCCGCTGAAGAACTGATCTGTTCTGGACGTTCCCACAGCGAAACCCGTGCCAAAATTGCTTTTCTGTCGCCTTGCGCCTTCAAGCAGTCCGGCCGCTATACTATTTTCCCGCAGGAAACCCTGCTTTTGCAAAGTCTGATTGCGCATTGGAACACTGCCTTTCCAGAATATGCCCTTATCGATCCTGATGCACTGCAAGCTTTACAGCAGGGGCTTCATATTGTGGATTATAATCTCCATACCACACGTTATCTGTTGAAAGAAACGCGCATTCCAGCCTTTCAAGGCAATGTGACCATCGAGGCACGCCTTGCGCCGCCGCTTCTGGAACTTTGGAACGCGTTGCTCTCTTTTGCATCCCATGGCGGAGTTGGCATCAAAACCACTCTTGGAATGGGAGGCACTGCTGTGGATTTTTATAAAAAAACACCCGTTATATAAGCCTCATTGCTATCGAGAGACTGTTGCACTGCATCAGTCTCTTTTTATTGTAGCATCATACAAATTATCACGAGCTCTATTATTTTTAATAAAAGCAATGCAGATACCGTATATTTTCTGAGATTAAGAACTTCTTTTTCAATCAGATGCGGTTTATCATCGATCATTGAATATTCTTCTAACGGGCGCTATAATAAAAGAAAACGGTAAGGAAGTGCATCTATGCTCTACCCCGGACTGTACGAACAGGTCATCAACAACGCGCTGAACCGCGAGCTTGCAGAGATTCCGGAAGCCCGCAAGTCCACTGCGCCCATCGACACGGCGGAGGCTGCCAAAGTGCTGGCGCAGTATTTGACCGATGTGGTGCAGAAGGGTCTTGAGAACGTACAGGATAACGGCGGCGGCATCGAGGCGCAGATCCAGCTGGCAAACCAGATCATAAATACCATCCAGGCTACTACAGAGGAAGCTGACTTTGCCGCGCTCAGTGTTGACCAGCGGGCAGAGCAGCTTCTTGCGCTTTTGCAGCAGAACGACCCGCGCCTTGCTACAGGGAAAAGCGCAAAAGACATTGACCGCCCGGAGACCTCTATTGCGCAAAGTTCCCTGTTTACCGGCGCTATCCATGAGCCGCAGATGTACACGGAGCTGAAAAAGGAGATCGTTTCCGCCGACCGCATTGATATGCTGGTCTCCTTTATCAAGTGGAGCGGCTTACGCCTCATCATGGACGAGCTGCGGCAGTTTGCGCAAAGCGGCGGTGAGTTGCGCATCATCACCACCTCTTATATGGGCGCTACGGACGTAAAAGCCATCGAGGAGCTGCGCGCGCTGCCCAATACGAAGATCAAGGTCAGCTACGACACCAAGCGCACCCGGCTCCACGCAAAGACCTATATGTTTTACCGGGACACCGGTTTTACTACGGCGTATGTAGGCTCCTCCAACCTGTCCAATGCGGCAATTTCCAGCGGTCTGGAATGGAACGTCAAGGTGACCCGAAAGGACCTGCCGGAGACCATTGAAAAGATCGCAGCCACTTTTGAAAGCTACTGGAATTCCAGCGAGTTTGAATATTACGATGAAGGACAGCGGGAACGGCTGACCCGCGCCCTGAAGGCTGAAAAATACAGCGAGACCGACCACAGCGGAATCTACACCCTGGATATTCTGCCCTATTCCTACCAACAGGAAATCCTGGACCGGCTGGATGCCGAGCGCACCGTTCGGGGGTATAATCGCAACTTGGTGGTGGCCGCTACCGGCACCGGCAAAACTGTGATCTCCGCACTGGATTACAAGCGCTTCTGCAAACAGCATCCGGGGCAGCCCTGCCGGTTGCTGTTTGTGGCACACCGGGAGGAAATCCTGAAGCAGAGCCTGTACACCTTCCGGGCGGTACTGAAGGATGCCAATTTCGGCAAGCTGTATGTTGGCAACCACAAAGCCGACAGCATCGACCATCTGTTTGTTTCCATCCAGACCTTCAATTCTCAGGAGCTTGCCGCCAAAACGGCAGCGGATTTCTACGATTACATCGTTGTGGACGAATTCCACCATGCAGCTGCACCCACTTATCAGAAGCTGCTGGAATATTATCAGCCGAAGATCCTTCTGGGGCTGACTGCTACCCCGGAACGTATGGACGGCAAAAGCGTTCTGGACTATTTCGGCGGACGCATTGCCGCCGAGATCCGTCTGCCGGAAGCGATTGACCGGAAACTGCTCTGTCCCTTCCAATATTTCGGCGTCACCGACACCGCAGATCTGAGCGGCCTGAAATGGCGCACCGGCGGCTACGATAAAAACGAGTTGTCCAACCTGTACACCCTCAGCGGCATGGTGGCGGAGCGCCGCGCTGACCTTGTGGTGAACTCCATCCTGAAATATGTCACCGATATCGACGAGGTAAAGGGTCTGGGCTTCTGCGTTTCCATCGCTCATGCCCAATTCATGACGCGCTACTTTAATACCCACGGCATTCCATCTATGGCACTGACCGGCGACTCTCCCGACGAGGAGCGCAACGCTGCCAAGCAGCGACTGGTTTCCGGGGAGCTCCGTTTTCTCTTTGTGGTGGACATTTACAACGAGGGCGTGGATATCCCCGAGGTGAACACTGTGCTGTTCCTGCGCCCTACCGAGTCGCTGACCGTGTTTTTGCAGCAGTTGGGGCGCGGCTTACGTCTGGCAGAAAACAAGGATTGCCTGACCGTTCTGGATTTCATCGGACAGGCCAACAAAAAGTATAATTTTGAGGAGAAATTCGCAGCACTGCTTTCCAACACCACCCGCAGCGTCAGCCGGGAGCTCAAAGAGGGCTTTGTCTCTGCGCCTAAGGGCTGCTACATTCAGCTGGAGAAAATTGCCGCAAAGTATGTGCTGGATAATATCAGCGCCTCCTATGACCGCACCTCCGGGCTTGTGGCGCGGGCGGCTGCCTTTACCGAGGATACCGGTCTGCCCCTGACACTGGGGAACTTCCTCGACTACTATCATCTTGACCCGCGTGCAATTTACAGCAAAAAGGTCTGCTTCAGCAGGCTGTGCGTCCGCGCAGGGGCGGCATCCGATTTTACAGAACCTTTGGAAGAAACTATGACCAAAGCCTTTGCACGCTTTGCGGTCATCGATTCCTGCAGGTGGATTCGTTTTTTGCTGGGGCTTCTGCCAAAATTGGATAACACCGACTTTGCGGCTCTATCGCCAGTAGCGAAGCGGATGCTGCAAATGTTCTATGTGACTCTCTGGGGCAAAACTGCAGAAAGCTGGGAGGATGAAGAAGTTCTCGATAACCTGTATGCCCTTTCGGACAGTCCCGTTTTGCTGGGGGAACTGCAGGCACTTTTGCAGTATCAATATGACCGCATTGATTTTATTGACGAGCCGGTAGATGTGGGCTTTGATTGTCCGCTGGACCTGCACTGCACCTATACCCGCGACCAGCTGCTGGTAGCACTGGACTTTTTGAAGCCCGCCACTGTCCGCGAGGGCGTGAAGTGGCTGCCGGAAAAGCAGCTGGACGTATTCTTTGTGACCCTGAACAAGGCAGACAAGGATTACTCCCCCACCACCATGTACAAGGATTATTCCATCAACGAAAGCCTGTTCCACTGGCAGAGCCAGAGCACCACCGCCGAAAACTCTGCCACCGGGCAGCGCTATATCCATCACCGGAAAAAAGGAAGCCGCGTGCTGTTATTCGTGCGTGAGTTCAAGGCAGATGCCCGTTTTGGCGGTACAGGAGCGTATACCTATCTGGGCACGGTGAACTATGTGAAGCACGAGGGCTCCCGCCCCATGAATATCACATGGCGGCTGAACCGCCCGATCCCTGCAAAGTTCCTCAAAAAGACCAACAAGCTGGTAGTCGGTTAAAAGGAGAATATCATGAAGGTTGTTCGCGTTGTTGCAGCCGTGATCTGCGACGATATTCAGACGAAACATAAAATTTATGCCACTGCCCGCGGCTACGGCGAGTACAAGGGCGGATGGGAGTTCCCGGGCGGCAAAATCGAGCCGGGTGAAACCCCGCAGCAGGCACTGAAACGAGAGATCCGGGAAGAACTGGATACCGAGATCGCGGTAGGCAACCTCATCGACACCATTGAATACGATTATCCGACCTTTCATCTTTCCATGGACTGTTTCTGGTGTGAGGTAGTCTCCGGCAAACTGGTGCTGAAAGAAGCCGAGGCTGCACGCTGGCTGACTAGAGAGGAGCTTGATTCTGTTCCGTGGCTTCCGGCGGACCGGATCCTTTTAGAAAAGCTTTGCAGCTAACATCGTTGCTATCATGGAGACGGATTTGATAAAAAAGTTCCGGTGCAGGCTGCACCGGAACTTTTTGCGTTTTTTGAAAAGTACTGTTTATGGTATGCAAAAAGTCGATAATAGAATATAGCTTTTTTCAAAGCGGGGCTTGCTTCTCAAGGAATTGGTTGTGATAAACAGTTTTTTGTTGAATGCCAACGCCACAAGTGATATAATTTTAACAAAATCCGTCCATCTTTTACGTTTGAATCACTACCAAAAATGAGGACTGTTTATAATGAACGAGATAAAAATCATAGGTAAGATCAATGAGCTTCTTTATACTGCCACAGATCTATGCTGTGGGTGGCTTAATAAAATGCTCCCCCGTATCTCTGATAACTGGTGGACCAACTGTGTTCTCGACAGCCTGAGCTTCAACCAGAATCAGCTGGCTCAGGAAAAGGGATACACAGAATTAAAGCAACTCGATCTGGCTGCGCTGCTTCGCGTCATCGACAAAAACTGGTATGCCATGAGAAATTTTGCATATCTTCCAACAAAAGACCGTGAAACAGTTCGTCGTATGATGCGCGTCCGGAATAAGACGAGGGAGGCAGGTTTTGCCTGTCGCCCTTCCTTTTTCATTTTGATGACAACTTTTGCCTACTATGACATTGATAACTTTTCTATATAGTCGTATAATTAAATTAATTGTAGATTCTGATAACATTTTTAAAGGAGGTAACTCGATGGCTTCCAGCAGTATTTTTATATATGAATTGCGTTCACCAGCAGAAATCAATGTAGAATCAATATATTCACGCTTGAAAGGTTATCCAGAAGATGAAAATACCTATTTTAATTTGGAAATGATTAGTGCCAATGAACTACTGGGCGAATATGTCATTGTCCAAAATGCTCAAGAATCTTGTTATAACCCTGAGCAGAGAGTTTTTGAATATCGTATTGTTCCTAAAGCAAATGTTATTTCTTTCAGCATTACGGATGGTTTTTTGGAAATTTGGGGGAACAAAACATCGGCAAACAAATTAGTATTTGAGCTATCAAATTTGTTAGCTCCTATTTCCATTAATAGTGTTGAAGTTACGATTGACACTCTATTAGAAAAATTGAAAGGTTATAAATTAAAAGTCTCTAAAGTCTGCTTTCAAGATTTTCTCTTTACGGAGGATATTGTTGGCAACTTTACTGTGGATCTTTCATCGTATGGAGATGCTTTTTCTATCCTACAGAAATATAATGATAAAATTTCAAGTATGACTATTATTCTTTACTGTGATAATAGTTCAATTAAACTTCGGATTACAGCAAAGGGGCGAGTTACCGTTTATAAGTCTCGTTCCTCGATGGACGATGAAGAAACATTGTTTCTTCATCAAATCTTGCTAAATGGAGGTGAACATTAATGGGCGAACTTAGCCAAAGAATTGGAAAAAAATTAGAGCACTATGGAAATTCTATTTTCGAGCATTTGCAATGGAAGATTTTAGCTCAAGATGTTCAAATTGATTGTATAAGAGCTGCACATAAAAATGCAAAATCTTCTGACAAAAAAACGCATGGTGTAGATATATTAGCAGGATATTATAATCCTTTCACTAAACGCCAAGAGGCTTTTATTATAGAATGCAAACATCGCGAATGGTCTAACTTTATTCCGAGTAATTTGTCATTATGGGTTGAGGAATTGTGTAATACTATTGAGTGTGCTTCAACATCTCCTGCTTTAACTACATATTTAGAAGAATATACTTTAATCGGTGGGATTTTATTGTATAATTCGAGTGATAACATATACGAGATGGAACGTGCGTTAAAAAGCATTTCCCAAATTAAGGTTCCAAGACGTCGCCATACTCTAATGATTTATCTTGCAGATAATAGTAGGCTTGATAAATGGTATTCTTTTAATTCTGAAATTGCGAAAATCAAGCAAAACAGTATTGAAAATAGCTTTGGCATCATATACCCATCCATTGGTGGTTCTACCTGGGATCGTTCACCTGTAGTCACGCCAACATATTTATTTTCCGACTACATCTTGGCATCCTATATTAAAAGTGTAACTAACCAAGGCATTACAACAAAGGTCGATATAAAGGCCCTGTTTTGTTTTGAGCATGTTACAGATGATTCTTTAAAGTATTTGCAGGATATGATTAATGAATTACAATTAGAATCTAGAAGTGATCGTTATCAAGAAGTTCATTTCTATTTTTATCCCGAAACAGAAAAAGACATAGATCACATTAAAGATTCTTTTTCAAAAATATTCGCAGGAAAAGATACTTTTAAATATTATCTGATGGACAATCGTCGTTTATCAAGAATCTATTATGAGTCATAAGGGAGGCGAGAATAATGGCAGTTCAATCCTTTGTTAAGGGTGATGACCTTAAAAAATTAATAGACGATAAACTAATTAACGCTCAAAGTGTCAAATATGTTTTACGGCAAAAAGGTATCCTTCCCGTATGTACTAATTCAGAGGCTCTTTCTGACTTGATACACCATCATTTTTTTGGCTCTGCAACTATGACTCAAATGCAAGAGGTTATGAATTTTGAGCAAAACAACTTGAAGTCGACTGTTGTCATAATCTCTCCTAAAAGCGAACAGTCCAAAGAAGATTTTCTGACGAGTATAGCAGATGAATTTGTCAATAAAGGCCGTAGTTCGAATACTAAGTATACATTAAAAAACATTGCAAGAAATCAAACCAGCGTAACATTACAGTACATATATAAAAAAACCCAAAGAGGCCGTATTAAAATTGCTGAAACGCGAACAGTGACTTTAGATGTTACCATTTCCCCGTTAGAAAATGATTCGCAGAAGTATAAAGTTAGCATACGGCACGAAGGAATGTCCGAATCAAAACAGTTTGTCACACTTCTGGATGAAATGATTCAAGAAGATAGCGAGCAGGCTGTATTTGGTCTTAAAAGAATAACTTTAGCAAGTCTTTTAAAGGCACACAAGGTAGATTTCTTTGATGATTTTGGCGCGTACACTCACAAAGAATGGAAACTAACAGACATTATTAATGTTACTGTAAACAAAGATGAAAAAAGCATTGATGATGAAAATGATGAGACTATATCAGGCGAAATTGATGCTTCTGAGCCCACCGGACGCCTTTCGGGAATTAGTAGTGCGATTTTAAAAGGTGACGGGTTAAGAAATAATGATTTTGTAAAGGAATGTATGTCTCAAGGTTTTATTTTTTCAAGTATGAGTTACAAGTTCTCGCACAAGACACTCCCGATAACAATAGTAATCGATGTGAATTTTAAGCAAACCGACTTGAAAGTCAATATTGTAAAAACATACCAGCTTGAAGATGACGGTATAGAACGTTTGGCCCCCTTACCTGCAAGTGACCAAAGTTTGTATATCGATTATTTTCAAAATGTTGCTTATGCAGTTTACTCAAGTCTCATTGAGAAACAAAAAACTGAACTGGTTAAGCAAACTATCAAACCAGAAAAATAGAATATGTTTAAAAACGGATGGTTTCATTAGACCATCCGTTTTTATTTGAAAATAGATTTAGGACAGGATTCACTAATCTTTCGCAACATTTATGTTCTCGGACAGGCGTAATAAAATAGAGGTAGGAAGGATAGATAAAGGAGGTTTTAAAGATACTGCTGAAAATATTGGTTGCTCCCTTTGCTTTAGCGTTGTCCCTTCTGGCGGCTCTGCTGGTGTTCCTGTTTGATATTTGTGCCGTCCTGCTGACGATTGCCTCTGTGATCCTGGCGGTGCTGGGTGTCGCTCTCTTTTTCACGCCGACGCCCATAGGCGGGATTGTATTTCTGTTTCTTGTCTTCCTTCTTTCGCCGTAACAGGGAAATCAGATAATTTGATGGAAGTTAACAATCTGCAAAGCAAACCAAAGTTCTACTGGCCTGAAATGCGGCTTGTTCTTTGCCTAGAATGCAGTAAAAAATTTGAAGCTCTTCGCAGTGGTACTATTTGGAGCCAGAAATTCGAACGAGCCATTTTGGCTACTAACGGTTCCATTCCGGGTCCTGTAAAAGTACCCATTGGGAATGACACTATCACTTTTACTCAAACACACCTTGTACAAATTCAGATGATTCTGAAGAAAAAACTCCTCTAAGTTGTCACACGTTCCCGTAGTCAAAGACCAATCTGGCCTTTTGCAATTTGATTTTTTCACCCAGATATAATAATCATGATTCAAAGCCTCTGAGTCGAAAGACTCAGGGGCTTTTTTATGTCTGGAGGTGAGCATTTTGTTATTCCGCACCATCACTATCATTATTACCATCGTATTTTAAAGCGCAGCTGCGCAGAAAGGAGAAAGCATTATGAACTTTTGGTCCGAAATCGTCAAAGAGGTTGGCACCGTCCTGGTAGAAGTCCTCGTTCGCATCGCTGAAGAAATGGAAAACAACAATTGATCACAGTACACTGAAAAGGAGATTTTACTATGCCCGCAAATGTTGAAACGATGTTCTCTGTCCGTGAGACCCCTTGGCACGGCCTTGGCCGTATCGTGATGGATGCCCCTGCAAGCCGTGAAGCCTTGGAGCTGGCTGGTCTGGATTGGCAGGTGGAGAGCCGTAATATCTATTCCGGCACGGGTGCTATGATCCCCGGCTATCGCGCAAATGTCCGTAGCACTGATGATGCTGTTCTGGGTGTGGTATCCGACCGCTACCGCATTGTGCAGAACGAAGAAGCATTTCAGTTCACCGATGACCTGCTGGGTGAAGGTGTCACTTATGAAACTGCCGGTTCCCTGCAGGGCGGCAGAAAGGTCTGGATGTTGGCAAGGCTTCCGAGGAAATATCTTATTGCTGGAGATCAAGTAGTACCATATCTTGTGATCTTCAACAGTCATGACGGCAGTTCTGGTGTGAAAGTGGCCATGACTCCAATCCGTGTGGTCTGCCAGAATACTCTGAACCTTGCGCTGAATACAGCAAAGCGCAGCTGGACTGCACGCCACACCGAAAATGTTCTGCTGCGGGTGCAGGATGCCCGTGAGACCCTGCAGCTGGCCAGCAACTATATGGTTGAACTCGGCAACCGTGGCGAAGAGCTGGCTCGCATCGATTTATCCGATCACAAGGTGCAGGAGTTCATCAATGAGTTTTTCCCGATTTCTGAGGACCTGTCCGATTGCCAGCGGAAGAATAACCTGCGCTTGCAGGAAGATCTGAAGGCTCGCTATTATAACGCACCGGATCTGGAATGGGTCGGCAAAAACGGTTGGCGCTTTATCAACGCAGTCTCCGATTTTGCTACCCACGCAGATCCTCTCCGCAAGACCAAAAACTACAACGAGAACCTGTTCCTGCGCACCGCAGAGGGCAACCCCATGATCGACAAGGCTTACAAGATGGTGCTGGCAGCAGCATAAAGGAGCAAGCCATGAATGATGTAAATAACCGCATTTTCAGGGAATTCACGGAATTTTTTGACAACGTTGAGAAGAGTGCTTCTGAAATCAGCGTTACCACGGCTTATGAGATCACGATGAAAAGTACCATCAGCACCGCCATTATTGTTTTGGAATCCGAGGGCAGACTGGAGGAGCGCTACTGGAACCATCTCAGGGTGCAAAATAATATTCTGGATTTTCTTTATGACCTGTGGGTTGGCTCTTGCCATTCGTTAGCTGCCGACTTTTCCACCATCATGAAAGACTTGGTGGAATATGACTTCATTCTTGCCGAATCTATTATGAAAGAAAGGATGCAAAGCGCATGAAAAGATTGATTTCAACTTTGAACCTGTCCAAAGAGGATTGGCTCCGCTACCGCAAGTGCGGTATTACCGGCACCGATGCAGGTGCCATTCTGGGTGTAAATCCCTATCGTTCTGCTTTTCAGGTTTACTGCGACAAAAACAGCGAAACTATTGAGAACATCGATAATGAGGCTATGCGCCAGGGACGCGATCTGGAAGATTATGTCGCACAACGCTTCACCGAAGCAACCGGTCTGAAGGTACGCCGTGCAAATGCCATCTACCAAAGTGAGGAACATCCACTGCTTCTGGCGGACTTTGACCGTTTGATTGTCGGGCAGAAAGCAGGACTGGAATGCAAAACGGTTTCACCGTTCTCTGCGGATAAGTGGGCAGATGGCAAAATCCCTACACATTACATGGCTCAGGTCAATCACTATCTGGCTGTCAGCGGTTTTGACTGCTGGTACATTGCTGCTCTGATTTTCGGGAAGGAACTGGTGATTCACAAGATCACAACCGACAAAGAAGTTCTGAACAACCTCATTGCCAAAGAAGAGCACTTCTGGAAATACAACGTGATGCCCGAAATTCCGCCTGTACCTACCGGAAGCGAGGGGGATACACAGCAGATCAATCAGCTGTACTCTGTAGATGATCGAAACAAAACTGCCGATCTGAATCCCATCCGTAATCTGTTGGACAAGCGGCAGGAGCTTTCTAATCAAATCGAGCAGATGGAACAGGAGAAAACGGCCATTGAGCAGCAGGTCAAGCTACAAATGCAGGATGCCGCTTATGGCACAGCACCGGGCTATAAGGTGTCCTGGGTATCCTCCGAAAGTAAACGGGTAGACTCCCAGCGTTTGAAGAAAGAACAGCCCGATATTTTCAATCGGTACAGCAAGAATGTAAGCAGCCGCAGGTTTACCATTATCCATGCAGCATGATTTTTGTATGTCTGCTGGCATACAAAATTGCCTGTTTTTCCAATTTTGTTTAGTACGGCAATACAAAATTGCCCGTTTCTCTAACTTTGTTTAGTACAGCAATACAAAACCCGGCGCAGCAATTCATTTGTTGCGCCGGGTTTTTATCAGAAAGGATGCTATCATGGAAAATCCATTCGTAAAATTATTTGCTATTGACTTCAAAGATCATCTGGAAGTCAAAAAGTCCGGCAACACGGAACTGAAATATGTAAGCTGGGCGTATGCCTGGGCAGAGGTGAAGAAGCTGTATCCCGCTGCCAGCTACGAGGTCAAGAAATTCAACGGCCTGCCCTATGTTTATGACCCCATAACCGGCTTCATGGTGTACACCTCAGTCACGATTGAGGGCGTTTCGCACGAAATGTGGCTGCCTGTACTGGATGGCGCAAACAAAGCCATGAAAGCTGTGCCTTACACCTATACCACCCCGAAATGGGACTACAATCCTCAGACCCGCCGCCGTGAAAAGGTCGGCATGGAAGAGCGCACCGTAGAAGCAGCATCCATGTTCGATGTGAACAAGGCTATCATGCGGTGCTTGGTGAAGAACCTTGCTATGTTCGGTCTTGGCCTGTACGTTTATGCCGGAGAGGATTTGCCGGAAGATGCCGCACCGCAGCCGGAGGCAGAACCGCAAAAGCAGCCGAAACCGAGATCCGCTGCCCCGAAGCAGGAACAGCCGCCTGTGCCCTGCATTTGCACCCGGTGCAATCAGCCCATTAAGAGGGTTAAGCTAAAAGATGGCTCTATCATGCAGGCAGCGGAATTTGCCGCCACCCATGATGGTCTATGTGCTGACTGTTACAAGGCTACAAGGCTAAACGTGGCATAAGGAGATTTTACGATGAAAGAAGAAAAAATAAAAGTCCTTGCGCTCATTCCAATGGAGCTGCCAAAAGAGATTGAGCTGGACAACACCCTTGAAGCCATGCAGAAATTTGTAGGTGGGTTGATCGAATGCATCACATTGAGTGACACCGATTCAGAGGTCACACTGGTCTGCAATGATGAAGGCAAGCTGCTTGGCTTGCCACTCAATCGTCCGCTGTGGGATGGAGCCGATGTTCTTGCCGGGCCGGGATTTCTGGCCGGATGCGACAGCGAAGGGAATCTGACTTCCCTGCCGCAGAGTGCAACGGATTTCTACAAAGAGAAATTCAGAGCTTTTATCATTAAAATTTAAGGAGGAACGCCTTATGGCCTTTAATGCAATGACCGAACACTACGAAGAGATCACGGTTTGTGGAAAGCCTGCGCTGTTCACCAGCATCCGTATCAAGAGAGATACCATCCCGGATGGTCTGTACGCCTACGATGTCCGGCACGACGATGAGTGCCGGGGCATCCCTTGTGAGATCGCACCCTTCGTGATGGTCAACCACTGGGGCACCATCATTCTTGCAGAACCGCTTGAGCTGCCCGACGATGGGCGGCGGTATATCGACGAAGAACCGATTGGAACTATGATCCATTCGACGGAGCAGAGAAAAAGCAGCGTCCATCTACGACTGTGGCAGAATTTATGAGTGTTTATATGTCACATTAAGTAGCTTTCATTTGACCGCCTATTTATAGCGGCGGTTAATCAAAAAAAGAAGATTGCCTCCGTATTAAGCCAATCTTCTTTTTTTTTAGAATCGTTGTGCATACAAGTATGCGTATATGTGTATACACAACAAATGAGTTGCGCAAGCAAAAGAGTTGTGTCCGGGGAAAGGAAAATGGTTACAGCCTACCAAACAATCCTACCATAGAAAATCTGCTTCAAATTGTAAGAATTTGGAATTTAAGACGGATTCTTTCTTTTTATATTTGCAATGTTAATGGATGGCGGTTCACAATATGAGGGGTTCGTTCTCTCGTTTATGGAGCTGCTTCTTATTAGAAGAAGATATTAGTCTTATTAGATATATTAGATTATAATAAGGTATAACCCCCTTATGGTAGGGTCAGATGGTAGGATATGTAGGTGCGGATGGTAGGATATGTAGGGTCAGATGGTAGTCTATGGTAGGGTCAGATGGTAGGATATGTAGGTACAGATGGTAGGCTTCCAGACATCTCTATGGTAGGGTCAGATGGTAGGCTGTGCAAGTGAATCTATGGTAGGTATGGATGGTAGTCTATTGTAGGTACAGATGGTAGGCAACCAATATCGACAAAAAAATGTATTGTATGACTGATTGACGGCGTACCTACAATTTGGTATACTTGACCTATTACAATGAAACGAGGGCGGATATTATGAGCCAGTCCAAAAATCTGAATGCGAATAACGTCATCGAAAAAAGTAAAGATCTCGTTTGGGCTAAATTTAAGGACTGGGACGCTGGTGAACTAAAGCTACTGGAAGTTTACCTGTCTAAGATAAATCCGAGAGAACCAGAAGGTTCTACGGTCGTTTTTACAATGAAAGAATATGGCGAGCTGCTGGGTCTGTCGCATTTGCAGTACGAACAGGCAAGCCGACTTGTCACAAAGTTCGTTTCAAAGGCTGCTGGATTTGAGCAGGAAGATTCCAAGGGACGAAAAAAGACGGTTGCAGTTCCGCTATTCTATTCCGCTGTATGCGAAATGGATGATAAGCTCCACCAGTATGTTATCCGGTTAAGATGTCATCCAGACCTTGAACCGCTATTCTTCAATATCGCAGATCGGAAGTACATCAAGTACCGCCTGAGAAATACAGTCAAGCTGAAGAGCCAGTACAGTATTACGCTTTACAGTTTGCTACTTGATAGCAAAGGAAACCCACAAGGCTGGTCGCCGACGATTGAAGAACTGAAAGATCAGCTGGGGGTAACATCCGACTGGTATAAGTCTTTCCGCGCGTTCCGGCAGGATATTTTGGATAAGGCCGTTAAAGAAATCAATGAAGTCACAGACTTAAACGTAGATTATGCCAAGGGAATGAAAGGTCGGAAGTGTACATCTATTCGGTTTATTGTCACAAGCAAGGCTGCTGGAACCTCTAAGAACGAATTGGAGGAGCCGAAAGGAAGCAGCGTTGACTATACGCAGTATATTCCTTGCATGGGTGCAGGAGCGATTAACGCTGGGAAACGCTTGAAAAAGGATATACATGAATTTTATCCCGAAATTCCGATGAATAAGATTGATGATGCCGTTATGGATGTCCTAAAGGCAGTGCAAGCCAAAATAGAGTCTTTGGAAGAATGGCCTAAAAATGAAGGTGGCTACGCATGGACGATCATGTTTGGAAAAGGTGAGCCAACAGAAGAAAATGCGAAGCATCGGAAAGAATTACTTGACGATTTGGTTCCGGGTACATATTTTCCAGTGGATTCTTATTTCAAAAAATAAAAATATCTGCGATAGTGAGTTAAAAAGTGAAAATCTGATCTTGTAAAGAAGGGCAAACCGGAGGCAATAAGATGAAGTCAAATTTTGAGTTCTTGAAAGATAGCTTCCCAGTTTTGGCAAATTTCGGAGAACTTTCTGAAAAATACTTATACACCGATTCCAACTCCTGCTTAATGAAGCTGGGTATGATTGGTGAGACCATCGTTAATCTGATTTTCACCTATGATAAGCTGCCCCTTCCCTATGACAATACGGCGGTCAATCGCATTGATACTCTGTATCGGGAAGGCTTGATTACGCATGATCTGGCCGACATTCTCCATGCACTCAGGAAAAAGCGAAATCTGGCCGTCCATGAAAACTATGCTTCGGTCGAGGATGGAAAAGCCTTGATCCAGATGGCATATAGCTTGACGGAATGGTTCATGCAGACATACGGCGATTGGAATTACAAGAGCAAACCGTTTGTCATTCCGCCTGATAGTGCAGTTGCTGTCTCCATTGATAAGGCAGCGGAAGAAGCAAAAGAAGACCTTCTGATGGATGAGGCATCGAAAGTGGCCGCTGCTGCTCCGGCTGTCAGCATGGATGATCGCAGGAAACAGGCTGGGAAGGCCGCAGGACGGCGTTTTAAGTCCGAGGCCGAAACTAGATACCTGATCGATGAACAGCTCCGTAAAGTGGGCTGGGAGGCCGATACGGAGAAACTGCGCTATTCAAAGGACACTCGTCCTTCCAAGGGGCACAATATCGCCATTGCAGAATGGCCTACGGATTCTACCGTTGGCAACAAGGGATACGTAGACTATCGACACCATGAAAAAGGCTGTGCTTGCTCGTGCTTTCCGTGGTGAGCTTGGAACCAATGACCCGACAGAGGCAAGTGCGGTAGAGCTGCTGAAATCGATGCTTTGAGGAGGCCGCAAGAAATGTGCCAGGAATCTAAATTCTTGATTTATTGCATGGAACGATACCGCTATTTCAAAGGTCTTTCTGGTGCGGCTGTGGCGAAGATTTTTGATGTGTATGGAATTTACAGCTATATCACGAAATATTATAAGTCCCTGTGTACAATGGGAGATCGCTGCATCGTGCAGGATATTGATGATTATATCAACAGCATGGCAAACGACCAGAGAAAGACGGAACCGCTGTTTTAAGATGCACTCGAATGAGGTTGTTGCTTAGACCGATAGCAATGGATATACACATTACACATTACACAATGCAAATTGTGTAATGAAAAATTATTTGAAATAGGCTGATGTATCGGTGCATCAGCCTATTTTTTATTGAAAAAATTTGACATCTGCAAATAAAAAATCGTCCCAAATGTCGAAACTGTGGGTGGTTTGGCTTTAAGGTGGATTTTGATGGTTTACCTTAGTGTCTTATTGGCAGGCAAAGGAAAAAACAGAAAATTTCAATGTGATTTTCCTATAAGATATAAGAAATGATTCTATATCGATGAATATCAAGAAAAATCATATTATGGAAGATTGGTTTTATATAGATGTTTCTATATTAGGATAGATTACATAGGATGATTTAGATTTATTAAAACTTAGATTGGGATATAACAGTGAGATAAATTTTATGAGGAGGTCATGTTTATGACTATGGCAAAAAAACTCCCAATTTTATCTCCGTCGATTCACACTTTTGAGATGGTCGGTGAATACTCGGATTATGAATCGAACTCCCCTATCTTTGAATCGATCAGGCAGCTGGTAAATGAGGGAAAATATCGTCGAAAGCATCACAAAAAATATTATGTTTATAATAGGACAGGCGGTGGCTTGAAAATTAAACTCTCGTCATATCCAAAACATGGAAAATATTATATAACCTTATCGGGCGTAAATCTTGCCCGGATTGCAGGAGAGCCGTCGAGATTGACTTTAACGGAGTTGTCTCCACGTGGATTGGCTTGTCAGGAAGAAATTTTCCTGAAGGAGTTAGAGAACCTTGGCATTCTTGGCGTTGAGAAATTTATTACATGGAAAATGAAACGTGTAGACATTACACAGGATTTCTATGTGAAATCAGACCCGACGCTTCTTATGAAGGTGGTTCGTCACGCCGGAAAAGTTGAACCTTACAGAAAAGGCCATGAAGATCATCACAATCAGCATAACGAAATGAGAAGCTGCACGTTCAGAAGGGATGCGTATGATTTTGAATTATATGATAAACACGAGCAATTATCAGCCGAAGAAGAGAAAGGATATCCGATTCGGTCTGAGGATATTGCTGCTTCAAAAAATCTTATCCGATATGAGATTCAGCTGAAACGGAAATATCTGAAAGATTTTGAGAGCGAAAATCTGGACGGTATGGGAGTTAAATTGAAAAATCATGCGCTGCTTTGCTATTTTGAGAAACTTGGAAAAGCGATGCCAGCTATTCTCTATCAATGTGCCTACGAGATGTTCGGAGCGCACCCGTGGTATCATGCTTCCGGTGCGTTAGAACAGCTGAATGAAAGTGATCTGGATAAAGAGACCCAAAAGTTACTTCGCTCCTATATCGAAGCAGCGAATAAGGCAGACGAACCTGTGAAATTCAGCTACCGCAAAAAGAAGCAAATCAAGGCAGCGTTGGATATGTTGGAAATCAACACAGTGATTATCCCGGATCGGATTCTGAACAAGCGGCAGTATGCACGGTTTCCGGTTGCGCCGATCTATTCAAGGGTGCAGGGAATCGACAATGATGGAACGTGATGCGCTGGATTGCGGATATTGTGGAGAAAGACATACCTAAGAGGGACACATCAAACAACACTGTAACACAATAAACTAAAGAATGGAGATGGATTTCGATGTCAGATTTAGAAAAATACCCAGATGTTCTGAATTTTAAGCAAGTTCAGGAAATTTTGCACGTTGGCAAGAATCTTCTTTTGGATCTCTTGAACTCAGGGGAAATCCCTGCATTCAAGGTAGGAAAGCTATGGAGAGTCTATAAAAGAAGTCTGATCTTGTACTTAGAGCAAAGCTGAGAAAAATCCGCAGCGGATATCGATTCCAGATGGTGGCTGCGGATTTTATATAAAGTAATTGCGTATGTGTATATACGCATACTCATATACACATTCTTTCGGAGCAGATCGTTTGGATTCTCTGCTTGACGGTTTTATTTGGAATGATTATAATATAATCAAAATTATCATAATTCAAATTATATTAAGTAAGAGGTGAATGGTATGGACTTCATCGGCAGAACATCCGAACTGGCAACGCTGAATGCAGAATTAGAGCGTGGCAGCGGTTTTGTGGTGATTTACGGCAGGCGGCGCGTTGGAAAAACAACGCTGATCAAAGAGTTTATCAAAGATAAATGCGCGTTCTACTTTTTGGCAACAACAGAAAGCGAGGCCCAGAGCATGAAGCGGTTTGCCGGGGTGCTTTCCCGCACTACGAAGAACCACATGCTCAGCAAGGTCACATTTACCGACTGGCTTGATTTGTTCCAAGTGGTGGCAGACGACCACCCGGATGAAAAAAAGGTGCTTGTCATTGACGAATTTCCGTATCTGGTCAAGACGAACCCGGATTTTCCGTCGATCCTGCAAAACGCATGGGATGAGGTTTTGAAAGACCATAACGTAATGCTGATTCTGTGCGGCTCCCTTATCAGCATGATGAAAAAGCACGCACTGGCCTATGACAGTCCGCTCTATGGCCGCAGAACGGCGCAGATTCGGCTGATGCCGCTGCAATTCACGGATGTGTATGCAGCGCAGAGCTTACAGTTTGAGCAGGCTGTGGAGCAGTATGCCATCACGGGCGGCGTACCGAAATATATGGAGTTTTTCCAGTCGGACGAACCGCTGGTGGAGCAGATTCGGCGTGTGGTGCTGTCGAAAAACGGCTTTTTGTATGAAGAACCCGATTTCCTGCTCAATGAGGAAGTTCAGACACCAATCAACTATTTCTCCGTATTGAAAGCGATTTCAGATGGCAACCACAAGCTGAGCAAAATCGGTATGACGATGGAGCAGGATACTTCGGCCATCACGCCATATCTGAAAACACTGATCGACCTTGGTTTTGTTATCAAGAACGTCCCTATCACCGAAAAGAACCCAGAGCGTTCCCGAAAAAGTCTGTATTATGTCTCGGACAACTTTATCCGATTCTGGTTCCGCTATGTATACCCGTTCAAAGGAGAATTGGAACTGGACAACCAGCAAATTGTGCTGGACGAGATGGGCAAAGATTTCAAGCAGAAGTTCGTGGCATTTTCTTATGAGAGCATCTGCCGGAACATCTTTGCGGAACTGTGCCGCAAGGGTCAAATCGACTTTGCGCCCTCACGCATTGGCTCTTACTGGCGCAATGATAACGAGGGTGACACGGAAATCGATGTTGCGGCTGTGGATAACCAGCACAAGCGGCTGTTTCTTGGCGAGTGCAAATACCATACAAAACCTGTGGATGTAGCGGTCTATTCTGCTTTGCAGGAAAAGGGACAGTCAAAAGAGCTTGCAGCAGCATTCAAGGGATATGAGGTCGTATACGGGCTATTTTCCAAAAGCGGTTTTACAGATCGATTGGCTGAGATGGCTGCGGAGAATCCGAACCTGATTTTGATTCAGGAAGATGCAGTTTACAAAAAACAAACCTAAATTACGTGGTAACACCCACTCATCTAAAATATTCTCAGATGAGTGGGTGATGCTTTACAGCGAAATATCGTTGATAATTATAGTTTTTATATTCAGTTATTGTGTACACGTATATGCACATACACAATAACTGAATGCGTATAATTATATCAATCATGCAATTTCAAGATGGACAAGACCTATGTCCACCTGATCCTTTATAATAGCAGCGTAGAGAATAACAAATCTCAAAAAGGGTGATTGTATGAAAAAGATGATAATCGTTTTGTTAGGTGTTGCATTTGTTCTGAACCTTGTGCTTGTGATCGGGATGCTTGGCGAGTGCTATTCTCCAAGACAAGTTTTTTATACTATAACCGATGAGATGATGAACAGTGCCTATCGCTTCAAAAGAGGCTGGCAGCTGAAGAACATTTTACCTTGACTTTTTAGGAGATGGACAGATATGGTGTCCATCTCCTTTTCTATACTTATATTGTGCAAATAAAACAAAAACTTTTTTATATTTCTGTGAAACGACAAAACTTCACACAAAGAATTGCAGTGTTTATTATGCTGTGCTACAATGGACGGAGAAGGAGAGAAAGCTGTGCGCAATAGTAGATTAGACCGTATACTCTATATTCAGCAGATTCTGGTACAGGGCGGTGTGCTGAACAAACAGCAGACCGCAGACCACTTTGGAGTCAGTGAGAAGACTATACAGCGTGATCTTGACACCCTGCGCAATCATTTTGCAGATAGTGAGCCGCGCAGGGAAATTTTGTATAACTCCGCAAAGGGCGGCTATTTGCTGGATGACACGCTTTCCCGCTTTCTTACCAGCAGCGAAATTCTGGCAGTGTGCAAGATTCTTCTGGAAAGCCGCTCTATGGTCAAGGAGGAAATGTTCCCGATTCTGGACAAGCTGGTGCAGGTATGCACACCGCTGGATCGCTTGAATCAGGTCAAAGACCTTATCAGCAACGAGCGCTTCCATTACGTCGAACCGCAGCATGGCCGGAAATTTATTGAAAGTCTGTGGGAGATTGGAACTGCTATCGAAAATCATAACCTGATGGAGATTACCTATTGCCGCACCCATGGTGGAGAGACCCGTGTTCGTACCATCGAGCCGGTGGGAATCCTGTTCAGCGAGTATTATTTTTATCTGGCAGCATTCATCGAGGGCATCGACAAGGATAAGCACTTCAAGAACCCACAGGATAACTCACCTACCATTTACCGAATTGACCGTATCCAGAGCTATAAGACGCTTGACCGACATTTCACACAGCGGTATGTCAACCGCTTTCAGGAAGGTGAGATGCGGAAGCGCATCCAGTTTATGTACGGTGGTGAATTGCAGACCATCCGGTTCGAGTACACCGGGCCGAGTTTGGAGTCCGTGCTGGATCGCCTGCCGACCGCAAAGGTCCTGCAGGTAACGGAAAAGGGATGGCTGCTGGAAGCAGAGGTATTCGGGACGGGCATTGAAATGTGGGTGAGAAGTCAGGGAGACTATGTAAAGGTCATAAGACCATAAGAGGCAGGAACATATGAGTGAGCAGAACGAGACGGCAAAAAAAGAGACATCTGTCCGGCAGACGGGGCTGGATGTCATCCGGAAACTGTCGGAACAGAAAGAACTTCAGGAGCTGCTGGACATTCAGGAGCAGCTCCGGTACTTTGAAAAGCGGTTTCAGGACGAAGAATTCAGGATCGCGGTCGTGGGCGAGTTCAGCTCGGGCAAATCGACCTTTATCAACGCACTGATCGGTCAGGATGTGCTTCAGCACGCGCTGAAAGAGACGACCGCAACGCTGACGCGGCTGGTGAACGTGGCAGAGGACGACCCGCGGAACGGCAAAGGCTGTGTGACACTGCGGAGCGGAAAACGCATTGAACTGAACGATTGGAACGAGCTGCGGGATTACACCACGACTACCAGTAGCAAGCTGGATGTGGCGGCAGAAGTCGAGCAGACAGAGCTTTATCTGCCCATGTTCCGGACCAGCCATCCGGTGGTCGTCGTGGATACACCGGGCCTGAACGGTCTGGCGGACGGACATCGGGAAAAGACCGAGGTGCTCATCCAGCAGGCGCATGCCTGCATCTATCTGATCCAGCGCCGTGGACTGTCGGAAAGCGACCTGCACACCTTGCAGATGCTGGTAAGGATCCAGAAGAATTTCATCTTTGTCCAGAACTTTATCGATACGCTCAAGGCGGACGAGGGTGAGACGCTGGAAAAGAAACTGGAAGAGCAGCAGGCCATCCTGCAGGAAAAAGTGTTTGCACAGGCGGAGGATGCGCAGTATTCGCTCTGCGGTGTGTCCGCATGGCAGGCGCTGGTGGGACGGGATCACGGGATACGGACATTGTATGCAGATGATACAGAGCTGATTCCGGAGCAGCAGCGCGCAGAAATGTACAAAGCCTCCAACTTTCAGCAGTTCCTGCAGCTTCTGCAGGAGTTGATGCGGGAGGATCGACTGGCGCAGGTGCAGTACGGCGGTACAGCTCAGGCGATGATCGGCTGGCTGGATCGCCTGAGCCGTCGGATGGATCTTCAGATCGGCCAGCGCAATAAAGCGTATGAACTCAGCCTGGACGGACGGATGGAAAAACGCCTTGAAGAGCGGATCCGGAAGGTGCAGGAGGGGCGGCAGCGGGCAGAAGATCAGATGAAGAACTTCGTCACAGCGCTTCACAGCCAGCTCAGAAAGGATGAAAAAGAAGCGCTGAAAGAAAGTTTTGCGGCGCTGTGCAGGGAGATGGTCGAGAAAATCCAGAACTACGGAAACAACATGGACTGCATTGCTGCGGCACAGGGGATCGGTCTGTGGCAGAAAGATCTGTCGGGAAATCTGAGCGCAAGGCTGTACGAGGTATTCCGGCAGGAGCAGGAGGCGCTTTTCTGCAGGGAAGACAATAACGATCAGCTCCTGCGGGACAGGATCAACGAGTACCGCGACCCGGAGGCAGAAGAGCTGAAACTGGAACTGGACCACCGGGCGTTCGGTGTGGACCGGCTGGATCTGGACCCCTTCAATGCAAAAGACAAACTGAAGGAAGATGAGGAAAGGATCCGGGAAGATGAGGACACGCTGCAAAATCTTGCGCGGGAGATCAGCCGGACATCAACGGAATCGGTGCGGAAGCAGACCGATGCACGACTGGCGGAGATCTCGTATCGGAACAAACAGGAGATCACAGAGTACAAAAGACAGCAGCTGGGGCCTTGTCCTGAGCCGGAGGAGATCCGTGAAACAAAGCTGGTGTACCGGGGCGGCCTTCTGGGATGGATGCTCCCGCCGAAGAAGGTGGAGAGCGTCACGCTGGACGATTCTGCCAGAAAAGTGTGGGATGAAAAACGCGCGGACTGGGAGCGGTGCAGCCGGGAAGAAGAGGAACTGGAACAAAAGGCGAGGGCGCTCTGGTCCGAAGCGACCCGCCTGCAGATGAAACTGCAGAATGATAAGGAAGCCCGCCAGCGTCGGGAAAAAAGGCTTGCCGAACGAAAAGAAAAGCTGAAAGCAGACCGCGCGCTGCTGGAAAAAGAAAAAACAGCTGCAGCGGATGCCTATCTGCATGGTTCGCAGAAAAAGCTCATCGAGCAGGTCGAAGAGTATTTGTCCCAGACGGATGATGGATATCCGTGGTACACCATGTGGTGCGCCATGGAAGAGCAGATCGGAAAAACAGAAGAAGAATATATGCGGGTCGCCCTGCGGCAGCTCGATAAAGCTATCTGTGATAAAGTGGAGTGGCTGGAAGCGGCCAGAAACGGGAAGCACTCGGAACTGAAACAGCAGACAGAGACTCTGGAAAAGTACAACGGGCTCCTCGGACAGCTGAAACGTGAAATGGAGGAACAGATCGCATGAACAACTACAGAGAAGCGGACAGCAAAAGACAGGAAGAGGTCATCGGGTTCCTGACGCAGAGCGCACAGCAGCTCCGGAAGCAGGGAAATGAGAAGGAAGCGGAGGGCCTGCAGAGGCTCTGCGACAATGTGCGGAAGAACCTGTTCAGCATCGTGGTCGTGGGCGAATTCAGTGCGGGCAAGTCGACCTTCCTGAACGCGATGATGCACAAAAAGATCCTGCCCTCGTTCACCGATGAGACGACGGCAACGGTCAACTTCCTGCGGGACATCTCCTGCGCACCGGACGGGAAAGCCGGTGTGGTCTATTACCGTGAGCCGGAAGGAAAAACGATGGAGCTGGAGGATCTGGAACCCGAAACGATCGAGAAGGTCGTCAGTGTCCGCGGCGATCAGGACGGCATGAAGGTCGCAGAAACCATCGACCATGTGGACCTGTTCCTCGACTCGGACTTCCTGAAAGACGGTGTGATGCTGGTGGACAGCCCGGGTCTGAACGGCATCGCGGAGCACCACAGAGAGATCACCGAAGAGCAGATCCGCAAATCGCACGCCTGCATTTTCCTGTTCAGCGCAGACCATCCCGGCTCCGGAACGGACTTCGAGTTCCTACGGGAGCTGAAGAGCCGGAACACGAATGTGCTCTTTGTCCTGAACAAGATCGATGTGATCAAGCAGAGCGAGAAGGAGACCCCGGAGAGCGTTGTGGCCCATCTGACCGAAAGATACCGCGAACAGTTCCCGGACGACCGTGAGATCCCGCACATCTGGCCGCTGTCGGCCTATATGGCGCTTACGGCGCGGGACGAGCTGCTTGGCCGGGACCTGACCGATGAGCAGCGCAGCGCATTAGAACAGCGTTCCCGCATCGGCGCATTTGAGGACCGGCTCTGGAAATACCTGACGCAGGGCGAGCGGCGGCACGAACAGCTCAGCGCGCCGATGGACAAGGCGCTGAAGACCCTCAGCGCGGACACGAACCGTCTGGAAGAAATCATCCGCCTGCTGGAGCAGCAGACCGGCAGCGAAGAGCTTGAGAAAAGGCAGAACGACCTGCAGGTGGCGGTGGATGCGCTGCAGAAAGAACGCGAGCGTGCTTCCAGTACGCTGAAGAAAAAAATGCGGACAGCCCGCGACCATGTGATGGAAAGCGCGCAGGTCAGATGCGATGGACTGAACAAGAAGGTACAACAGAAACTGGCCGAGCAGGAAACGATGGAAGAGATCCGGGCCTACAGCAGAAAGCTGGGAGACAGACTTCAGAAAAACTACCTCAGCATCGCTGAGGAACTGAACGGAGAACTGCAGGAGGATCTGGTCCATATCGTGGACGAGGAGTACCAGGACTATGCGGGGAAGCTGGAGGAACGCCTTGACGGGAACGAGAGCACGGCGGGCGTCCACATCGAAGCAAAGAACTTCAGCGTCACGGATCTTTCTACCGGGCTAGATAGGGAACTGGAAAAATTTGAGGAGCGGCGCGAGAAGCTGGACGCTCATATCCGTAAGCTGAAGGAAGAGCATGATCTTGCTGAAGAAAAAGGCGCGGAGGCAAGAAAAAATGAGCGTGAGCTGGAAAACCGCACGAAAGAACTGGAAAATCTGCAGAAAAGCCGGGACACGCTCTATGAAACCTTCGTGGACCCCGGGATCCGATATGACAAGGTCGTGACCAACGAGAAAGAAGCACGCGGCGGCATTCTGGGCGCGGTCGCATGGCTGCTTGTAGGCAGCAGGACCGTGCAGAACCAGCAGGTCGTGGAGCATCGGGAAGAGCATGATAAGGCCATTAAAGAGCGGGATGCCAGAGTGAAGGCGAAGGACGAAGAGATCGACAGAGCCAGACAGTCTGTGGAGCAGGCAAAGCAGGGCCTGACGGACACGAGCGAACAGCTGACCGTGCGTGCAAAGCGGCTTGAACTGGAGACGGCGTCCGCCAGCAGAGAATACGATGCACTGGTCCAGAACATGGAGAAAAAGATGAATCGTGCACAGGAGAAAAAGATGAAGAGCCTCCGGTCGGAGATCGTGGAAGAGGTGGAAGCCAAATCGGAGGAGATCATCGGCAAGATCCGGACCTATCTGCGGGAGCAGGAAAGCGGCTACACCAGAATGGTGCAGGATATCGTGACGGTGAATATAAACACGGAGCTGGAAAAGAGTCGGCAGGCACTGGAGACGGTGCAGCAGGCCATGGACGGCGAGGCAAAAGCGCGCGATGAACAGCTGAAGGCTGCAAAAGAAAATCTGGCTGCGACAAGAGAGCTGCTGAACAAGGGCGTGGCTCTTTTCGGCGAGCTGGACGCCAGCCTGAGCGACCATATCGAGAAGGAGAAATTATGATGCGGAAAGTCGATTTTGATCCGCTCCTTCAGGCGGTGGAACAGCTGAACTGGCAGGAGGAAGCCGGCGAGATCCGGGAGATGCAGCGGACGACCGAGGAGAACAACTTTTTTGTTGCCTTCGTGGGGTGCTACTCGGCCGGAAAATCCTGCCTGATCAATAACCTTCTCGGGCGTGAACTGCTGCCGCACGGCACGACGGAAACGACCACGATCCTGACCTACATCCGCTATGCCGAAGAGGAAAAGGCCGTCCTGCACAGGACGGACGGAAGCGCGCAGGACATCCCGCTGGAAGAGGTCAGCGGTGTGGACCAGCGCCGGGAAACCTGGAACACGGAAGAGCTGGACTATCTGGAGGTGTTCCTGAACAGCGAACTGCTGCAGAGCGGCATGATCCTGATGGATACGCCGGGCATCAACACGGTAATCCAGCGCCACGAACAGCTCCTGAAAAAGACGCTGGCCGTCGCAGCCCGGGTCGTGTATGTGATGGGCGGCCCGCCGAGCCGTGTGGATCTTGATCTGCTGGATGAGATGCGGCGGCGCGGCCTGAAGCCGGCCTGCGTGCGCACCCATTTTGACCGGGTGAACCGGCAGGAAGAAGACGCGGAACAGGTCATGCACACCGACCGCACACGGCTGGCGGAGCATGGCGTGGAGCAGGAAAGCTGCTATTTTATCTCCAACCTGAAAGAATCGGGCTATTATGAAAACATCGTCCCGTTGCAGGCCATGCTGGCCGAGTGCGGTTCCCATGCACAGGAGCAGCTGCAGGAGTCCGTCCGGGCGCGGCTGTGCGTGCTGGCCGGCCGCTGCGAGAAGGAGCTGGAACAGCAGCTGGAAGCCCTGAAGCAGCTGGAACAGCAGAATCAGGCTGCCGTACAGAAAAAGTGCGAGGAGCTTCGCGCGCAGATCGATGCACTGGAACAGAGCGTCGGATCGCGTGAGGAAGAAATACAGAACAAGCTGGATCAGGCCCGGCGGAAGCTTGACGGCGCCGTGGCGCGGAAGATGGAGTCGGACCTTGAGGACTCTGCCGACCGGATCGCGGACAGCAGCGCCGACCGGAACGACACCATTTCACTGATGCGTGCCGAGGCCAAAAAACAGCTGGAATCGCTCAACTGGCAGATCAGCGAGATCGGCACCGATGTGCTCCAGCAGACGAATGAGGAACTGACGAATACGCTGCAGACGCTGTCGCTTGAGATGACGCCTGAGCTGACCACAGACGACTTTACCGAACTGCAGAAACAGCAGGATGACGAGACCGAAGAGCTGCGTCAGACCCTTGTCCGGCTGAAGCAGAACCGTCAGCAGTTGGAACAGGAACTGGAAGGCATGGACCTTGACCGGATAAAACAGGAACTGGACGATGCCGAGCAGAGGATGCGTGCAGCCAGAAGCAATCTGGACGGGCAGGAAATGTATATCCCGGAGCTGGTGGCAAAACGGCCGGACGGGATGCAGCCCTCCGAGATCGCAGCCGACATCGGAAAACTGGCAGATCTTGCGCTGTTCCTTCTGCCGGGAGACGTGCTCGTTGATGGCGCAAAGGCCGTGGCAGGATCCGGTGCCATGAAGAAAGTGATCTCTGGAACGCTGAAGGGGAAGGACTCGCTCGGGAAGCTGATGAGAAATGCCGGCAGAATGGCGAAAGGCGTCGATGATAAGCGGGATATGCTGTATCTTATCCGGGGCCTGCAGGAGTCCGTCGTACAGAAAAAGCGTACAAAACAGATCGCGCAGGAGGCCGAGGTGATCGCCTCCGCGACCGGCAAGGTCCTGACGACCGGAGCAAAGGGAGTGAAAGGGCTGCAGGACTATAAAGAATTGCAGGGCTACTCCGAAGAGGACACGCCGAATTTTCTGGATCTTGCGACCGTAGAATACTGGGCGAGAAAGTTCGGCCGTCTGTTCGATAAGCCTCCGCAGTGGGAAGAAAACCAGGAAAAGGCCACTTTGTGGAATGCCGAGCGGACACATCTGGAGAATGAGCTGCGGGACAAACAGATGAAGGCCTACGAAATGAGAAGAGAATACCATGCGTTTGCCTCCTACGAAGAAGAGCTGAAGGCAAAGAAGGAGGCCATGATCGTGCAGGAGGATGAACTGCAGCGGGAATGGGAAAAGCGCAAAAGCCAGTTGGAAGCCGAAGCAAAACGGGAAAAGCTGGAACAGTGGCACAGGGATTGTGCGGACTGGTATCTCGAAAAGGTGCGCCCGGAGCTGCAGGCCGTCCTTGCGCAGGCACGGAACGATCTGCCGGAACGCATCCTCACCTATCAGAGAAAGCAGCTTGACGATGTGCGGCAGCGTCTTCAGGCAAAAAAGAAAGAGTACGATGCGCTGCTGAATGCCCCGGCGGCAGAAAACAGAAAGAAACTGGATGATACGGCGGGACTGTTGAACCGTCTGAAGGAGCAGTATGGCAGCATCTGAGATCAATAAGGTCAGGATCCCGGATGTCGTCCTGATGGGAGATCTGTCGCGCTACGATTTTCTCCGCTGGCTTTTGCCGGAAGGCAGCCTGCCGGACTGGAAGGACGCAATGGTCTGGGTGCAGTACGGAGAACGGGATGGCTTCGTCCGGGAAGGAACAGAATGGGAGGCCTCCTCCTGCTGGACGATCCCCCGGATGAACCTGATCGTACTGCCGGAGGAAGCGGATCTTGAGCAGCTGCAGGTGAAAGACGAAACGGTATTCCTTATTTTTGAGGGCGACCGTTTCGGAAAAGGATTGACGGAGGATAAACTCGGTTTTCTGGAGGGCCTGCACCCGGAAACGTCAAAGTGCATTGTTCTGATGGACGGCGGCCAGCGCCGCGCCAGCACGGACATCGAACAGGAATCGGATGCCCATGCTGCAGAGGAACAGTGCGCCGAGTATCTCCGCCGCGGGTTGGAAGCGGTCTGCATCCGGCCATCGGAGGCAGACCGAAGTCGGCAGGTCCTCGAAGTGCTGAACTGGAAGGAGCCGGTGGAAAGACGCTGGAAACGCATCATGCGCGCAAAACGGGAGGATATGAGCGCGGAACTTGACTTCCTGAAAGACGACGAGCCGTTTTCCGTCCCGGGAAATGCGCTGAACCGGATCACCCGCTTTGAAACGCAGCGGTTCGCGCAGCAGAAGTCGATCTGGAAAGCTTACTGCCTGACGGCGGAAAAGATCCTGTTTGACCAGAGCAGTGAAAGCTTGCTTTCGTGGGCGGCAGAAGAATACACCGATACGCTTGAGATCGTTCTTGACCGGAAGCTGTTCAACGAGAAAAAGATCCGCGATTCCCTGGAAGCGGAGCTGCGTGAAGCGTTCCGGCAGAAAATGAAGGACGCCGGGATGGAGCAGATCTGCCTGAACGAAGTCACAGAGCCGGAGTACAGCCGCGAGGTGAATGCCCATCAGCTGAACCATAAATTCGTGGAACGGCTGACGGCGTATCTGAAGGATGCGAAAGAACGGATCTGGAACAGGCTCTGGAAGGAATACGAAAAACTGGGAGGAATACTGAAATGAAGCTGACCTATAAACTGGCTGCGGCCGTTTTCTGCATGGCAGCGGGAATGAGCGCTGCGGCTGCGCTGCCGGGTACGACGGGACTGATCGCTGGGATGGTGCTGATCTTTCTGAGCACACTCGTGCTCGCGTCGGGCGCGGCGCAAGGCGCACAGTGCTTCCGGGAAATGCGCCGGGAAGAACAGGAACAACTACTGCAGAAAATTGCGGAGATGCAGGAAGCGGCAAAACAGTTGGATGCGGATCTGAACCGATACCGGAAAGAGGCGCAGACGGCTCACGCACAGACCGGCGAAGCACAGTGCAGACTCATGGACAAGCTGGAACAGCTGGCGGAGACGGTGGATACACTGGAAAAAACTGCGACCTCCGGTGCAGCATACGCCGAAAGACAGGGCGAGGAGCAGAAAGAGCAGCTGGCGCAGCTGGAAGAGGCCGTTGCAGCGACTGCGGAACAACTGTCCACTGACCAGAAAAACGGGCTGAAGGATGTCAGAAACGGCATTGATGGTTTGAAAGATAAGGTCCAGGACGTGCTGGATGACCTCAATGAGAACATGGAGAAGCTGCCGGATACGCTGCAGGATCAGAGCGACAGCCAGATGGAGGAACTTGAAAAACTGCTGGAGGATGTTGTAGGGACCGGGCTGAAGGAGATGGAAACTCAGGTCGACGGACTGCGCAGGGATCAGGTGGAACAGCTCCGTCAGACTGCGGCAGCGGTCGAGACGTTCCGTGCGGCGGCAAGTGCGCTGGGAGACGACCTTGAAAGCTTCCATGCAAAGACTGAGACGACACTGGACGATGCCAACAAGGCCGCGCAGGCGCAGCTGCAGGCTCTGCAGACCTTCCTTAAGAAAGAAAATGAAAGCAACCGCAGCTCCACGGAGCATATCATGCAGACCTACGCTGCATTGACGGAACAGGATCTCCGGCTGCTCAGCTCGCTGGGGATCAAGGACGGCAAATGATGGGGACCGCAGACTTTATGACAGGACCTGCTTCCGGGCAGGTGCAACAGCTGCAGGCGTGCGCCCGCGCTGTAAAAGCACAGTGGTTCAGCGAGGACACCGTTACGCTGATCTTTCTGGCCGGAACCCCGGAACAGCAGCTGCAGCTGCGCCGTGCAGATGCACTGTACCAGAATATCGAGCTTTCGCTGCGCTTCAATCAGGCGCACCGTGCGGCGCGGTATCTTGCAGCGTACTGCACCCTTTGCCGACAGCTCTTTTCGCCGGCAGTGCTGGATGCCGCCCGGGAAAAGCTCGCAGAATAAGGAGAAAATGCCTTGGAAAAACAGAATGTGTGTGCAGTCGGCGTCCGGACAGGAGACAGGGATGACCTGCTGTACAGCAAATGCGACAAATACGATTATCTCACGGCTGTGGGCTGCGGCGCGGTCGCGGGACTTGTGGACATCTTTCTGGTCGGCTCTTCGCTGGACCTGAAGAACGGCAGCGGCAGTGTGCTGGGCAAGTGGACGGACGATCAGGTCGATAAGGCCGTCATGCGCTTCGCGGATCTCTGCGGCTGGGATAAGACCGGCAGGGATCGCACGATTGCCAGCGCCATCGGATATCTGGAACAGGGAAGAGACCGCACCCCGGAGGGCAAAAGATCCTTCCATGGCTTTCGAGTGAACTATGACCAGAACAGTTCCGGAAAAGTGAATGGTGCGTTCCGGCATATGTATCCCAAGAACCACCACATGATGTCGCTGAGCCATGCGCCGGACATGATCGGACTCTTTTTCTCGGTGCTGAACCAGTTCACGCAGACAGCAAGCTTTGTGGCAGACGGAGCCATCGTTACCATACCGACGCCGGACGGCGTTGAACTGCTGGGAAAGGATGTCCCTTCCAAGCTGTTCTGCGCGGTGGCGAACTGGTTCGGCCATATCATGTCGGATGTTGCGGGCAGCTCCGGCACACGCGGAAAAGACGATGGCAGACGCGGCAGCGGCGTAGTCATTCCCTTCTACGAACTGCTGGGTCTTTGCAACTTCGGCAGTTTCCAGGTGGGAAAGGACCGGAACACCCTGGCGACGCTGGCCAGAAAGGTGTACGAAGCGGGCTATGATGCCCGCTGGGGCCTTACGATGTCCATCCCGGTGGTGCTGTGTGATCTGACCATCCGGCTGGTATGGGCTGTCCGGCGGTGCTTTGGCGAGCATAAGCCACTGCAGCAGTGCATCCCGACCGATCGGAACGGGGACCTCCGGGTCATGCTCATTCTGGGAGATGCGACCCTCTGCCTGCTGGACGGCGGCGATGCGCTGATCCGTTCGGGCGGCGATGCGGTGAATTTCTTCGCACGGATGAATCTGATCGCATGGTACCGGCTGGTAAGGCTGGTGTTCCGGGAAGCGTGCATCCGCCTGCGGATCGATCTGCGGTTCGACCCGATGCTGGAGCGGACCGTACAGGGCTACCGGCAGGTGAACGCCGAACTGGAACGCTATCTGATCGAACTGAAACAGGTCGACGTGGAACGCTTTGAGCGGGAAACGAAAAAATATGAGGACTTTGCAGACAGGCTGAAGCAGGCCGGCAGCGAAGAGGAACTCAATGCCATTCTGAAAGAGGAATATCAGAGGAATGCGATGGAGCTTCCTTACAAGGACAGTTTTGACAGCTTCATGAGTGACCCGGATGCGGTCCTGGTGTTTGATTGAACGAGAAAGAAAGGGAGGCAGAACGATGTCGGTAACGATTGCTGTGGGCGCAGTGGTCGGTGCGATTGGCCTTGGGGCAGCTCACCATGGCGCAGAAAAAGCCAAAAAAGCAAATGAGACGATCAAGGAGATCCGGCAGCAGCACGAAGAGATCCTGCAGAGGATGGAACGGGAAAATGCGTCCTTTACGCGGGATATGGACAGTCTGGGCCGGAAAGAGCTGGAAATCATGAACAGCTTTGAGAAGTTCTCAGACACATTTGAAAAGATCAAGAACCGGCCGGAATTCAAAAATCCGGGGACCGGAAAGATCGATTTGCCCGTTTACAATGCGGAAGAACTGAAACAGGTCTGGGTCGGCGCAAATGTTCTGCTGGGTGCGCTGAGCGGTGCAGCAGCAGGCACAGCCGGCGGCTTTGCAGCGTCCGGTGCTGCAGCTGCGGCTGTCATCTCCTTTGGAACGGCATCGACAGGAACAGCGATCTCGACCCTGACCGGTGCAGCACTGACGAACGCGACGCTGGCCGCGCTGGGCGGCGGTACTCTTACGGCAGGCGGCGGAGGAATCGCCGTCGGTACGATGGTGCTTGGCGCTACGACCCTTGGTGTGGGCCTGCTCATTGGCGGAGTGATCTTCAATTTTACGGGCAGCAAACTCTCGGAAAAGGCCGAAGAAGCCCGCAGACAGGTCGAAAAGGAAAAGGAGCAGGCTGCACAGATCCATGACTACATCAGAAAGCTGCAGCCAATGGCAAACCGCTACAAACGCAGTCTGGATGCGGTGGCAAAGATCTATTATGACCACATGAGCAAACTCACACAACTGGTGGAGATCCGTCACTGCACCGAATGGAAGCGTTTTACCCCGAGCGAAAAACAGATTGTGGAGAACACGGTCCTGCTGGTGGATCTGCTCTATGAGATGTGCAAGGTGAAACTGGTGGTAAAATCAGAGGGAGAAAATGCACTGAACACCGTCAATACGGAAGAATCGGAGAAGATGATGGAGCGTGCGCGCTCAACTGCGGAGCGGATGCGCACAGCCTGATGGACATCCGAAGAAAGGGTCCGTCTGACCGGGATAAGCCGGAAGATATCAGAATGAGCATCACTTAAAAGTCCACTGCACTTTTAGGTTATTACAATCTGGGTCGATTGCACATACAATACAAGTATCACTTCACAAAACGGAGGGTACTTGTAC
>ENA-OYZG01000027-OYZG01000027.1-human-gut-metagenome-genome-assembly--contig:-NODE-27-length-53129-cov-6.861420_pt1 | contig 53129 bp, 45 predicted proteins | sample MGYA00244071_ERZ653466 | MGnify/ENA primary metagenome ERZ653466 (study PRJEB26926, sample SAMN06165150) | human gut metagenome | biome: ENVO:00009003; feature: ENVO:2100002; material: ENVO:00002003...
GGGCTACGCCCCAAACCCCATTTTCAAAAATATATAGGTTTTTCGACAGACTGAACCGCCGGCTGTGAGGTCGGCGGTTGTTTTTATTCCTGTCTTGTTCTGTCTGTTCTGTTGAAAATCAGCGATACCGCAAGAGCGAAAATCATTGCGGCGGTAACTCCTGCCGAGCAGGCGGTAAATCCGCCCGTGAAGATTCCGAGTAAACCGTCATCTTCCACAGCTTTTTTCATACCCTTTGCAAGCAGATTGCCAAAGCCTGTGAGAGGTACGGACGCACCTGCGCCTGCAAAATCGACAAGCGGCTGATAAAGACCTACCGCTCCGAGAATCACGCCCGAAACAACGTAGGCTACAAGTATTCTTGCGGGGGTGAGCTTTGTAAGGTCGATAAGTAACTGACCTATAGCACAAAGCGCACCGCCGACTAAAAATGCCCATAAATACTGCATAAATTTTCTCCTGTTATAAAGCGTCTGAAATTTCTACAAGGTGGGATATGCCGGGGATGCTTTCGCCCTGCTGTACTTTAGTTGTTGACATAAGCGCACCGGTAGCGGCAAACAGCACTCTGTGGAGCCTTCCCTCGGCTATCTGCGGCAGGATATGTCCGCACAGTACCGAGGCACTGCAGCCGCATCCTGAGCCGCCTGCGTGTACGTCCTGCTTTTCACGGTCGTACAGCATAAGACCGCAGTCCTTGTGCTTATGGCTGATTTCTGTTCCGTCACGGCGGAAAAGCTCGCACATAAGCTCCGAGCCGACCTGTCCGAGATCTCCCGTGTAGATTACGTCATAATCGGCAGGAGATGTTCCGGTGGCGAGCAGGTGTCGGTTTATCGTATCGTATGCCGCACCTGCCATAGCCGCACCCATATTGTTTGCGTCCTTTATGCCCATATCGGTTATCTTGCCTATCGTGACACGCTTTACATAAGGCGGTTTTTCAGCTACCGAGGTTATACAACAGCCTGCGCCGGTAGCTGTCCACTGAGCAGTAGGGGGACGAACGCCGCCGTAGTTTATGGGAAATCTGAACTGCCTTTCGGCAGAGCAGAAGTGTGACGAGGTAACGGCGGCGAAATATTCTCCGAGCCTCATATCCGCAAAAAGCGAAGCCATAGCAAGACTTTCAGCCATTGTCGAGCAGGCACCGTAAAGTCCGATAAATGATATATCGGTGTCACGCAGGCCGTATGCCGAGCCTGTGCATTGGTTAAGCAGATCGCCTGCAAAAATGAATGAAATATCCTCTTTTATTAGCTTGCCTTTTCTAAGGGCAATATCAAAGGCATATTGCTGAAAGGTGCTTTCGGCTTTTTCCCAAGTGGTAAGTCCAAGCTCTGCACCCTCTGCGGCATAGTCAAAGCAGTTGCCGAGAGGTCCGTCGCTCTCCATTTTTCCGACTGCGGCGGCGCAGGAATAAACCGACACACCACGGTCAAACTCTATTGTACCCTCTGAAATCAGTTTAGCCATATCAACCTCCGAAAAGACTTATAACGAACAGAATTATGCCGTAGACAAATGCCGCTGTTATGCCGTAGACTATTACGGGCCCTGCAATGATGAACATTTTTGCGCCCGTACCGAGAATGAGACCCTCGGTCTTGAATTCAAGGGCAGGGGAAACAACGGCATTCGCAAAGCCTGTTATAGGAACGAGAGTGCCTGCGCCTGCGTGCTTTGCTATCCGCTCATACTGACCGAAGCCCGTCAGCAAGGCGCTTATCAGCACAAGAGTTATTGAGGTGTACGCCGACGCAGTATCTGCATCGTTTCCTATCATAATATATAAATCGGTAAAGAACTGCCCTGTACAGCAGATAAGTCCGCCGATCACAAACGCTTTCGGCACTGTTATATTTAGCTTGCTCGGTGCGGAATAACGGTCGGCAAGCTGTGCGTATTCTTTTTTGGAAATATTCAAAATATCACCGTCCTTGATGATATTTTTGATTTTATGTCGGAAAATATCCGTGTAAAATTCTGCTTACCGATACGGCAAGATAAAGCAAAAACAAGTCGCTTTGCAATTTTTATATTGATTTATTGCAGACATTGTGCTATACTTTAATAGATAAGACAGGAAAAAGCGGTTTTTTCAGCCGAATTTTCGGTCGGATTTTTTATGCAAGAAAGGGATAACAAAAAATGAAATACGCAGTATTACTTTGCGACGGTATGGCCGATCTTCCCCGTGAGGATATAGGCGGAACACCTATGAGTGTTGCTCACAAGCCTAATATGGACAAGCTTGCAAAGGTATCAAGAGTAGGTCTTGTAAAGACGGTCGAGGACAATCTTAAGCCCGGCAGTGACGTTGCGAATCTTTCCGTACTCGGTTATGATCCTGCAATATATTATTCGGGAAGAAGTCCTTTAGAGGCAGGAAGTATAGGCATTGATATGAAGCCTACGGACGTTTCTTTCAGAACGAATCTTGTAACGCTGTCGGACGAGCCGGTTTACGAGGATAAGACAATACTCGACTACTGTGCCGATGATATATCTACAGAAGAAGCCGCAGAGCTTATAAAGTTCATTGACGAAAAGCTCGGTACGGATGAATTCAGATTCTACAGCGGTGTAAGCTACCGTCATTGTCTGATATGGGATCACGGTACGACCGATATAGGCACGCTGACTCCTCCCCACGATATAACAGGCAAGCCGATAAAGACGCATCTTGGTGTGAACGAAAACGGTAAGGTGCTTATCGAGATGATGAAGAAGAGCTACGATCTGCTGAAGGATCATCCCGTAAACTTAAAGAGAATCGAAAGAGGTCTTCGTCCTGCAAACAGTATATGGTTCTGGGGCGAGGGTGTTCGCAAGGAACTTACTCCTTTTGCCGAAAAGTACGGAAAGAGTGCCGCTATGATTTCTGCGGTCGATCTGCTCAGAGGTATCGGCAAGTTCACAGGAATGGACGTTATCAAGGTTGACGGTGCAACAGGCTACATAGATACAAACTTTGACGGTAAGGCTCAGGCGGCTGTTGACGCACTGAAGAGCGGCAAGGATTTTGTATATATCCATGTTGAAGCTCCCGATGAATGCGGTCATCGTAATGAGGTTGACAATAAGGTAAAGGCAATAAGCCTTATTGACGAAAAGATACTCGGCAAGCTGCTTGACGAATTCAAGGACGAGGATATAAAAATCCTTATCTGTCCCGACCATCCCACGCCGCTTGAACTGAGAACACATACAAACGCTCCTGTGCCGTTCATGATATATGACAGCAGAAAGAAGCTGGACGGTGTTGATTGCTTCTGCGAGGAGAGTGCGGCTAAGACGGGCGATTATATTGCCGAGGGTCATACCCTTATGAGCAGTTTCTTGGCTGACTGATAGATAATACTAAATGAATATTTTACCGCCCTGTGTTTTTCACGGGGCGGTTTTTGTATATTTCGGCAAGTGCTGGACTTTTTGCCGTTTTAATGGTACAATATACTTGAAGAAATAGTGTCGAATCGAATGGCAAGAAATATAGTAAAGGCAAAGCTGGATATAATATTCAAGAAGTTGTTTACGGACGAGGGAAATCAGCATTTACTACAGGCTTACTTATCGGATACGCTCGGTATACCGTATGATTCGATAGAAAACCTCGTTGTACTCAATTCCGAGATAATGCCGGACAGCATAACCGAGAAATACAGCCGTATGGATATTCGTATGAAAGCCAATGGCAGACTGATAAACGTTGAAATGCAGATTAAAGACGAGGGCGATTACAAGGACCGTTCGCTCTACTACCTGTCTAAGCTGTACAGCGGACAGCTTAAAAGCGGAGAGGTGTACGGCTCGCTGAACCAGTGCATTTCGATAAATATCATCAACTTCAATCTCTTTGACTGCGAAAAATATCATTCATCGTTCTCAATGAGAGAGGACAGCAGAAACGAACAGCTTACGGATAAATTCACGGCTCATTACTTCGAGCTGAAGAAAATAGGCAAGAATATCGACAAGAACAACAAGCAGGAGCTATGGCTCAGACTTATCAATGCGGAAACGGAGGATGAACTTGATATGTTACAGCAGACAGGCGTAAAGCAGATACAGGACGCAGTAGTTGTACTGCATAAGATGAGTGCGGACGAAAAGACAAGAGAGCTTGCGGAAATGCGTGAAAAGGCTCTGCATATCGAAGCAACCGAAAAGGCACACGCAAGAGCCGAGGGCGAAGCAGTCGGACTTAAGAAAGGCGAAAAAAGAAAAGAAGCAGAAATGATCTCAAAAATGAGAAAGAGCGGACTTTCAGAAGAACAGATAAAAGCTATCTTAAACAGTTAAGAGCAATTTACCAATCCCACAAAGGAGGACCCCAAAATGAAACGTAAACGTACCCACACCATACTCGCAACAATAACGCTCATCAGCGTAATATTGACAAGTGCTTGCACGGCAGACAATGCAAACAGCACATTGTCCTCTGCACCCGAAACGGCAGTTACCACAACTACCGCTCCGGCAGTGACGGGAACGGTGATGGATAGGATTGACGAGCCGAAAGCCGAAACAACTACAGCTCAGACCACAGCTACCACAGCAGTGACCACCACAAAGCCGCAGGAAACAAAGATAGCTGAAACTACCACCACCACAACAGCGACTGCAACGGCAAAGCCAAAGCCGGCAACGACAACAACCGCCGCTACAACAAAGCCTGCACCCGAATGGACCGAAAGCAAGGCAAGCGGTACTAAGTATGTCAATACCGACTGCTACAGCCGTAAAAAAGCTGTACTCGGCGCTGACACAGTTAAGCTGTACAGCGTGAACGACAAGGTGACAGTGACAGCCAAGACCGATACAGGCTACTTCAAACTTTCTGACGGTAGCTTTATACACAGTGATTATCTGAGCGACAGTAAGGTTACTGTTGCTGCTTCAAAACCTGCTCAGAACAATAAGCCTCAGCAGACAATAACGAAGAAACAGGAAAGCAAGCCTGCCGAAGATAACTGGAGATTTACAAAGCAGGACTGTGAAGATATATTAAAGGCTTGCGAAAAGTACGCAAAGGATAATGGATACGCATTTTTCAAACCCTCAGATGTTGGTACAACAAAGGGCAAAGTATATCAACACAGCACTTGGACGCAGGTTTATTCCAATCATCCCGATAGCTTGTATTCCAAAAAACAAGCTATAGAATATCTTTGCCAGTTCTATGAATTTAATGAAAGTCAAGGTTTTTCTACTTGTATAGACTATTGCCTTGCAAGTGACTACTATGAATGGCTTAAATCTGAAGGTGTCAAAAACCCCGAAACTCACACCGCTTGTCAGGATTTGACGGCTTATGTGTTCTTCCCTTGTATGGGCTAATATTTCAGTAGCAATAAACAATAGAATATAGATTTTAGAGCTTTGAAAATATAAATTCAAGGCTCTTTTTCTTTTTCTTTTTCTGACAGTCAAATGAAAATCCAAAGCAGTCCGCACCCGTAGGACTGCTTTTTTATATATATTTTCAAAAAATCAAACAAGAAAGGATAAAGGTTATGTTTAAAAACAAATTCAAAAAGCTGACCGGACTTTTCCTTGCGGCAGTTATGACATTAGTCGCTCTGCCGATTCAGACGCTTGCGTCAGAATGGGGAGTAGGCGATAATGTCTATGCGGCTATGCTCGGAAATTACATCGGATCAGACGGTAAGACTTATGCAGATAAGTATAATTACGACTATATCTACTATAAGTCAGACGGCAGTGTAGGAGTAGCCACTCGCTATGCCTCAACGCACGCTAAGTTAGGTGTTAGCAAGAACGGCGTGACACAGCAGGCAATATGTATTGAAGCAGGCGTGTCATACAGCACAGGAAGCACCTATGTTGGTAAAGAATCCAGTGACGCATATATGCAACTGCTTCCTTGGGATATACAGCAGATGGTTAAATATGTTTTGTTGTGTGGCTTTAACAGCGAAGTTAAAAAATCTCCTGTTGCCAACACAAACCTTGATGATTTCTCATTTGCAACACAAATTATATCATGGGAAATTCAACAGGGTCTGCGTACAGGATACGGTAAAAGTGACCTGGCTGTTAATTCAAGTATTCCTAACACACCCAAAACAGCATATTACGACCAGTTGAAAGGCAGACCCGCTGAAAAGTGCTATGAGTACATCTTAAATAAGATGAAAGCATATTCAACTGTGCCGAGCTTTACTAATGAAATGAAGTCGAAAGCTCCTACTTACACAATGGAATATAATTCTTCAACGAAGAAGTACAGCATTACACTGCCGGACAATAACAAGAGCAATATGCCGGCTAGTGCATTCAACATTCCCGGTGTCACAGTGACAAAGAGCGGATATGACTACACTTTCAGTACAAGCACGAAGATAAGCGGTACTAAGGCTTGCACATATAAAGCTAACCGCACATATCATTACTTTCAATTAATTCGACATAATTAGACATATTGTATAATAAAATGTATTCAATTATATTGACTTAGCATAAAAATAGTAGTATAATGTCAATTAATGAAACATATTTGGAGAATATGGAATGAAAACATCAGAACTGTTAGCTGCAAAAAGCAGCTTTGAAGACAACACAAAATGGTTGCCTTTCAATGTTCACGCAAGTGATACGACCGGGATAATAAAGCGACTTTTCAATAAATGGATCGCTCAGAATGTCAGAAGGCGCTTGTGTGCTGCGATTGGCATTGAGAGTTCGGAGAACGCAGAAGAAATTGTGTGCAACTATTGTAAGTTCATTGCACTGGTGCATGATATAGGAAAATTAACTCCGGCGTTTCAACGAAAGCTTAAAGATAATATTCAGGGTCTGGATGACAGACTGTTTGACGCGGGTATCGACCTTTCAGATCTGACACAGATATCAGAGTCACCGCATAACATAGCGGGACAGTATATTCTGAAAAAAGAATTTGAGGTTGCACCGCCAACCGCAGTCATTGTTGGCGCACATCATGGCGATTGTTCGGCGGATAGGGGGCAATGTTCATATGAGGCTAACTATTACGGACACGGCAAGGTTAACGTAAACGAATGGACACAGATAAGAGCGGAATGGATGGAATACGCTCTCAGCGTAACCGGATTTGAAGATGTCAAAAATCTGCCGAATCCCGATGTTGCGGCACAGATGCTGATTACCGGACTGCTCGTAATGAGTGACTGGATAGCGAGCAACACCGATTATTTTCCTTACATAGACATCGAAGAAAAACTCACCGATGAGCAGTGTGAGGAGCGTGTCAGAAGAGCGTGGAACAAGCTTTCGCTTACGGACAGCTGGTATGCCGATTTTATCGCTGATAGCGACAGCTTTTTTGAAGAGCGTTTCGGCTTCAAGTCGAATTCTGTACAGCGTGAATTTATGAATGTTGTAAGCCTTTGCAATAAGCCCGGTATATACATACTTGAGGCACCTATGGGAATAGGTAAAACTGAGGCGGCACTTGCGGCAACGGAGATACTTGCATCACGTTTCGGCTATGGCGGAATGTTTTTCGGACTGCCGACGCAGGCGACAGCTAACGGAATATTTGATCGTATTCATTCCTGGGCGAGTGGTACTGATGATATACACTCGCTCAGACTTGCACATGGTATGACGGATATGAATGACGAATACTGTGAGATATTCCACGGAAGAGCATCCGACATTTCCGATGACGATAATGACAATGTAATGGTTCATACCTGGTTTGAAGGAAGAAAACAGGCGCTGTTGTCCGAATTTGTTGTTGCTACAGTTGACCAGTTTCTTATGGCATCGTTAAAGCAGAAACACGTTATGCTAAGGCACCTGGGACTTGCAGGTAAGACTGTAATCATAGATGAATGTCACGCATATGACCGATATATGTACGTTTATCTGGAAAACTCCCTGCGCTGGATGGCGGCGTATAACGTACCTGTAATAATTCTTTCTGCGACATTGCCGCCGGATAAGATAGCGGAACTGATAAAATGGTATACCGGCAGTAAGAACAGCTTTGACAACAGCAGTACGGCGTATCCTGTGCTGACTTGGAGTGACGGTGCGGAGGTAAAGCAGAAGGCTATACCTGTTGATATCCCCGATAAGTCTATCACAGTAATCAGAAGAGAAGAAAATGACAGTAACGATATTGTAAACCTGTTTGAAGATAAACTGTCTGGCGGCGGTTGTGCGGCTGTTATTGTGAATAGTGTTGCTTATTCTCAGGAACTTGCCGACACAATAGCGGCGAATATGCCTGATTATCGTGTTATATGTTTCCATAGCAGATTTATATCGACTGACAGAGCGGCAATTGAGCGTGAACTTTCAGAGCTTGTCGGTAAGAAGTCGACCCGTGAGAAAAGGGACAAGCTGATAGTAGTCGGCACACAGGTGCTTGAACAGTCGCTTGATATAGACTTTGACTATATGATAACCGAACTTTGCCCTATGGATCTGTTGTTACAGCGTTCAGGCAGACTGCACAGACATAACCGCACACGTCCGGATAAATTATCTGAACCGGAGCTGTGCGCGTTGATCCCGGAAGATTTCAGCAAGAGTGTTTACTCCGGTTGGATACTGACTCAAACTGAAAAATATCTGCCGGATAAACTGGTAATACCGGGATGTATTCCTGAACTTGTCGGCGCTGTTTATTCCGAACCCGACAATGATGAACAACAGACCGCAGAGTATAGAAAATATAGTGATGAACAAAAAGAGAAAAAGCAAAGAGCCAAGAAATATTGCATACCGTCACAAAAAATTAATCGCAGTGATTCAACGCTTAGCGATATGATCAACAGGCGAGAGCTGAACAATGATTCAGACGGTGAAGCGGCGGTGCGTGACGGGCAGGAAACCATAGAAGCACTTGTGCTTGTGAAAACATCCGATACGGAGTATTCGCTGTTTTCACGGGACGCAGTGTTTGATATTACTTCTGTACCCGATAATGCACAGGCAAAGCTGATAGCAAAGCAAAGACTGAGATTGCCGGCATTTTTCAGCAAGTCTTATAATTTTGGTAAAACGATTGAGATACTGGCAAACTCTATGCCTCAGGCGTGGAGGAATGCAAAGTGGCTCAAAGGTGAGATATTGCTTTTGCTTGACGGAAATAACAAGATAAGTATGCTCGGCAGAACGTATAAATACAGCACCGAAAGAGGTTTTGAAGAAATAAAGGAGGAAGAAAGCTGATATGGACAGAGAGTTCAATCTGATCGACGAACCGTGGATATGCGTCCGTGACAACGGGTGCGAGGTGAAAGAGATAAGCATAAGGCAGGTCTTTGAACACGCACAGGATTACACGGAGCTTGCAGGAGAAACAAAAACGCAGGATATGGCTGTACTGAGGTTTCTGCTTGCGATGATTTACACAGTATTCTCGAGGTATGACAAAAACGGTGATGAGGTTGATCCCGAGGATGATATTAATTATCTTACGGATAACTGGATCGAGGTTTATCGGAGCGGCAAATTTCCGATGAAGCCGTTTGAGAAGTATTTTGAAAAATGGTATGACCGTTTCTGGCTGTTTGATGAGGAGTATCCGTTTTATCAGTCATTATCTGTCTTGAAACAAATTAAAGAAAATAATTGGGAAAAAGAAAAATTTCGTGATAATACTAAACTCATTGGCACGATGATAAAGAGTGGTAACAAACCACTGCTCTTTTGTAATAGAAGTGGTGATAATAGTATATTGACATATTCTGAAGCAGCTAGATGGATTCTTCATTCTGTACTTTTTGATGATAGAGCAATAAAAGCCAGTAAATATGATTTTGAAAAGAATAAATCTAATAATAACGATTCTTCGAATGTAACTATCGGATGCAATTTAGGGATGATTTCTTTAAAAGGCGAAAATTTATTCAAAACATTAATGATGAATTACGTTGCTGATATTGATGATATATCTGAGATAATGGAAAAGCCTGCATGGGAAAGAGAAAAAGAAAATATAGGTTTATATGAATTTAAACGACAAATACCCGTGCCTGACAATCAGGCTGAAATGCTGACAGTAATGTCAAGAAATATATATTTGATAAGAAACGATTCTGCTGTCATAGGTTGCTACATTTTTGCTGGTGATTATTTTGATCAAAATGATACATTTAATGAACTTATGACATTATGGAAAACGAGTAAAAAGAATGGAAAGGAAATTATTGAACCATGTTTACATGATGCTTCTGCAAAGTCATGGCAAGAATTTGGAATGATTGCAAAGTGTTGTGAAAGTGATAACAATAATGAGCGATTCCCCGGTGTGGTTAATTGGGCAGAAAAACTTATTTATAAAAATTATTTAGATGCAAAAAGCTTATTGACTATAAGTTGCACTGGTATTGTTTATGATTATAACGATAAGAAGTCTTTAAAGGTTCTTGATATGATAAGTGATGAACTGTCGTTCCATTCAGATCTGCTGATGAAAGTCGGAGAAGCGTGGCGCTATCGTATAGGAAACGAGATAGGCAAATGTGAAAGTGCGGCTAAAGCGGTAAATAAACTCAGTATCAATTTGCAGAAATCCGCAGGAGCAAGCGGTGACAAACTATCCGGAGAAGATGCAAAGACGCAGTTCTACAGTATGATAGACAAGCCTTTCAGAGATTGGCTGTCACAGCTTGATACAAGTTATGATATTGATGAATACACAGGTAAAATCGAAGATACTGTAAGGAAAATCGCAATCGTATTCGGAAACGACTGTGTTCATCAGATGAGCGCAAATACGATTTTCGGTAGATATGAGAAGGATGGCAAGGATAAAAACCTTGTGACTACGGTAGAGGCTCTTAACATTTTTAATGCTACAATAAATAAAATTTTCAGAAAAGAAGGTGATAACAAATGAGTAAGAGTGATATGGTTTATCGTTATACCGCATCAAAAATCGAGTATCTGCACAGCATTGCAGACACAGGAAGAGGCAAGGGCTATCTTGCCGAGCTTCGACACGGTATCGGTAAAAAGCCGGGAGAACTCCCGTCGCTTTGGTGGCTGATATTCGACAGAATCGATGAAGAACTTAAAGGTTCAAAGTGTGCGTCAAATGCAGAATGGGCAGTTTATACGGCTCTGACGTTGTACGCTTTGCATCAGCAGGGTAACGACAGGTTTATGTATGAAAAGGGCTATACTCTGGGAAGAGCGGCTTATCACATTGCAAACAGCAATGATGATGAAGAACGTGTTGTAAACAGACTTAACCTTGTTGTAACATCAACGACAAAGGAAGAGCTTGCTTACCAGCTCAAAAGCATAGTTCAACTGCTCAAAGGCAAGAGTATACCGCTTGATTATGCGAAGCTTGCCGAAGAACTCTACAGGTTCAATTATCCTGAGCAGGCGGCAGATATAAAACTGTCGTGGGGAAGAGATTTCTATTCCGAAAAGTATAAGACCGAAAAAGATAATTCAAAAGGAGAGTAAAGAAAATGAGTAACGAAAGATTATATGTTGATTTCCATGTAGTACAGACAGTTCCGCCTTCATGCGTAAACCGTGATGATACCGGCAGACCTAAAACAGCTTTTTACGGCGGTGCAAACAGAGCGAGAGTGTCAAGCCAGTCGTGGAAGCACGCAATGCGTCTTATGTTCAATGAACTTTTTACAAGTGAAGAACTCGGCTACAGAACAATGCACGCTGTTGATCTTATTGCAAATGAAATCAAAAAGCTTGACAGCAGTTTTGACGATGAAACAGCCGTTAAGGAAGCTATAAAGGCGATGAACTCGGCAGGTGTGAAAATAAACGAAAAGAAGGATAATAAAACAGGAGCACTGTTCTTTATAAGTGCTGTGCAGGCTAATAATCTTGCACAACTTGTTATAAACGGCGAAAAAGACGCCAAGCTCTATAAGCAGGCGCTTAAAGAAACGCCTTCTGTTGATATTGCTTTATTCGGAAGAATGGTAGCAGACGATGCTGACCTGAATGTAGATGCGGCATCGCAGGTTGCTCACAGCATTTCAACTCATGCTGTTCAGAATGAGTATGACTACTTTACGGCAGTAGACGATTGCTCGCCTGAGGACAGTGCGGGTGCGGGACATCTCGGAACAACAGAGTTCAATTCTTCAACGCTTTACAGATATGCGACTGTGAATGTTGCACAGCTTAAGAAATCAATAGGTGTTTCTGTAGCAGAAGTTATAAAGGGATTTGCCGAAGCATTTATCTGCTCTATGCCTACCGGTAAGCAGAACTCATACGCAAACAGAACATATCCCGATATGGTTTATGTGACGATCAGAAAAGATCAGCCCGTAAACCTTGTAGGTGCATTTGAAAAGCCGGTTATCAGCAATAACGGCTATGTTGAAGAGTCCGTGAAGAAATTGCAGGAATATGCAGGCAAGGTATATGACAACTTCAGCGGAAAGCCTGTAAAGAGCTTTGTGATAGGTGCGGACGCTATATCCGATGCCGAAAGGGTAAATCTTGACGAGCTGCTCGAAAAGCTGTATAGCTACATAAAAGATGAGGTGGTATAATGCCTGTACTGCTGCTCAGACTTGCCGCTCCGTTGCAGTCATGGGGCGTTGAGTCGAAATTTGATACACGCCGCACGCTCGGATATCCGACCAAGAGCGGTGTAATCGGACTTGTGGCATCGGCTATGGGAAGAGAGAGGACGGAACCTCTTGACGATCTGAATGAGTTTAAGATCGGTATCAGAGTAGAGAACGAAGGTCGGCAGATAAGGGATTATCACACTGCCAACGGTGAAAAGACAAAAAAGTATATCACGCACCGTTTTTACCTTTCCGATGCGACTTTCCTTGTAGGACTCGAACATGAAGATGCAGGGCTGATAGAAAAAATCGAAGACGCTCTGAAGCATCCGGCGTTTCCGCTATTTTTAGGCAGGCGCTCATGCCCGCCTACACCTCCGCTTGTATGGGGATTGCGTGACGGAGATCTTCTTGATGTGCTTAAATCGGAAAGTCCGTTGCTTGACAAACAGCAGAGAAAAAACGCCGACACAAGGCTCAGAATTATCGCAGAAAGCGAAGACGGTCCTGCAATAATCAAGGATGTTCCTGTTTCGTTTGATCCGACATTCAGACGTTTCGGGCTGCGAAAAATAAAAGACTGCTATGTGGAAATCGATAAGCCGGACAGCACGGCGGATATGGTTTCTGCAGAGCACGACCCTATGGCTGAATTGAGGTGAAACAATGTACTTATCAAGAGTTTATCTGGATCTGTCAAACCGCAATACATTGAAGGCGGTCAATTCACGCAGTGTTCTGCACGGAGCTGTAGAAGCGGCACTTACGGATGACCGTTCAAGAAAGCTCTGGCGCATCGACAGCCTTGGAGGAGAGCTTTATCTGATGATTCTCAGCAATCAGAAGCCCGACTTATCTGTTATAGCATCGCAGTTTGGTGATACCGGCAGAGCAGGAGAAACAAGAGAATATGACGGTCTGCTTGGCAGAATAAAAAAGGGTGATATATGGCAGTTCCGCCTTACCGCAAATCCGGTGAAAACGGATAATGTAAAACAGGGACAGGGTAAGAAAAGGGCAGTCACCATTGTTGACTTTCAAAAGCAGTGGCTGATTGACAGAGCAGAGAAGAACGGGTTCTGCCTTAGTGAAGATTCATTTGATGTGGTTCAGAACAAGTGGTGCAGATTTTTCAAAAAGGACAACAGAGTAGTAACTCTTCTGTCGGTGACGTTTGAAGGACTGCTTGAAGTGACGGATGAAGAACTGTTCAAAAATATGCTCTTAAACGGATTAGGCAGAGGAAAAGCGTACGGTATGGGACTTATGACCGTAATGCGTCCGGGAAATAATACAAATGGCTGAAATACCCGGAATGATAAAACCCGATATCGTAGAACTGCCGCAGATTGCCGACAGAATTACATTTCTGTATCTGGAACATTGTAAAATAAACAGAAAAGACAGTGCAATCACCGTTATTGATGAGAACGGCGTTACGCATATACCATCCGGTACAATCTCTGTACTTATGTTAGGTCCCGGAACTGATGTTTCACACAGGGCTATGGAACTTATCGGCGACAGCGGAATAAGCATATGCTGGGTTGGTGAGCAGGGTGTCAGATATTATGCCGGCGGCAGACCGCTGACGCACAGTTCGAGGCTTATTGTAAAACAAGCGGAAATGGTCACAAACCAGCGCAAGCATCTTGATGTTGTCAGAAAGATGTATATGATGCGTTTTCCCGATGAGGATGTTTCGGGGCTTACTCTGCAACAGCTGAGAGGCCGTGAGGGCAGTCGTATAAGAAAAGTGTACAGACAGCAGTCTGAAAAATGGAATGTCGAATGGAACGGTCGTGTATACAATCACGAAGATTTCCAGTCGTCCGATCCGGTCAATCAGGCTCTGTCGGCGGCTCACGCCTGCCTTTACGGGCTTGCTCACGCTGTTATATGTTCTATGGGGTGTTCGCCTGCACTGGGGTTTGTACATATTGGTCACGAATGTTCGTTCGTATACGATATAGCCGATCTTTATAAAGCTGAAGTCACGATACCGATATCTTTTGAAGTGGCTGCATCGGTAAATGATGATATATCAAGATTTGTACGGCATAGGGTCCGTGACGAAATGGTGAAAGCTCATATGCTTGAGCGAATGGTACACGATATTAAATATCTGCTGATGCCTGAAGAAAATCCGGATGACGAAAAAGCCATGTATCTGTGGAATGATAAAAACGAACCTCTCGATTACGGTAAACAATACAGGTGACGATATGATGGTAGTAATTACACTGAGTTGTTGTCCGCCTAAACTGCGCGGAGATCTTTCCAGGTGGATGCAGGAAATAGACACAGGCGTGTATGTCGGAAATCTGAACGCAAGAGTTCGTGATAACGTATGGGATAGAGTGTGCTCAAACATTGGAAACGGTCATGCTTCAATGTCATACAGCTCAAATAACGAGCAGAAACTGGAATTCCGTATTCACAATACGCAATGGGAGCCGGTAGATTATGACGGCATAAAGCTTATAAAAAGACGTGTGACAAAAAGTGACGATGAAAACGTTATTCGTCCTAAGGCTATGACAAATCACATAAATCGTTTATCGGAGAAAAAACAGAAATCATCCGGTGTATCGGATACATATACGGTAATCGATATTGAAACAACGGGACTTAATCCCGATGATGAAATAATAGAACTCGGTGCAGTGACGGTTGAAAACGGATCAGTAGCGGAAACATATTCTGTGCTTGTCAAAACAGATAAAAAAATACCGGAGGCGATTATCAGGCTTACAGGTATAACGGAGGAATTACTGGCAAGTGAAGGAACAGACAAAAGCAAAGCACTTAGTGAGTTTGCAATGCGATGCAACGGAAAACCTCTGGTTGGGCATAATATCGGTTTTGACCTGAATTTTATTAAATCTGCGTGTGCTGAAAACAAAATTGATTTTGTTCCGTCAAAAATTATTGATACAGTTAAAATATCAAGAAAACTACTTGATATTAATTCATATTCATTATCAGCTATTGCGGATTATCTTGATTTGCATTATAATAAAGATAGGATTCATAGGGCGCTTGACGATTGTCTGCTTACACAAAGGATCTATGAAAAGTTAAAGGAAATCTAAGCGGTTGATTTTGCAAAACCGCTATTTTCCTTGATTTCTTTAGTCTTGTCCCCACACGCGTGGGGATGATCCTCATCACGAAATGTAAATGTAACAAAATACTTACTTGTCCCCACACGCGTGGGGATGATCCTAAAAAAGCCCTCTCGATAAGTTCGAGAGAGTTCTTGTCCCCACACGCGTGGGGATGATCCTGCTTGCCCGTACAATTGCGGACTTATGTCTTACTTGTCCCCACACGCGTGGGGATGATCCCAATATAGCATAGCCCTCGTGACTGCAAGCTGTCTTGTCCCCACACGCGTGGGGATGATCCCTTGATATTAGACAAAACTTGCACCTGTGGAAACTTGTCCCCACACGCGTGGGGATGATCCGTGTCTAGTGTTCTTATCAGCTCGTTTATTTCTCTTGTCCCCACACGCGTGGGGATGATCCTACGAATACAGGAATTGCAATAATTATTATTGTCTTGTCCCCACACGCGTGGGGATGATCCTACTTCGGATCATAACCGTTAAGCGGGTGCTTATCTTGTCCCCACACGCGTGGGGATGATCCTCATCGAGTTTATCTCGCCAGTCAGCCGGAGCGCTTGTCCCCACACGCGTGGGGATGATCCTGCTTGATGTTGTTCAAGTTAAAGAGACGTAATCTTGTCCCCACACGCGTGGGGATGATCCCAGCTGTGGCATATCCTAAATTTTTTAAAATTTCTTGTCCCCACACGCGTGGGGATGATCCTCGGGGAATTTTTACCCTGTCGGCGCTCCGAGACTTGTCCCCACACGCGTGGGGATGATCCTACCCACCCATCACCACGCAAAAATTTTGTTTTCTTGTCCCCACACGCGTGGGGATGATCCCAATAAAAATTTCGGGTCGATTTCCGTTAATGTCTTGTCCCCACACGCGTGGGGATGATCCTGTGTTCATCGTACATATCTGGAAAATTTGCTTCCTTGTCCCCACACGCGTGGGGATGATCCCGGCAGTTGGCGGTATCCGAGCAGAACACCTTTCTTGTCCCCACACGCGTGGGGATGATCCGTTGTCAGTGCGTGTAGAAGTTTTATCATCAGTCTTGTCCCCACACGCGTGGGGATGATCCTGGTGCGTTATATGGCTCATATCGACAATCCCGCTTGTCCCCACACGCGTGGGGATGATCCCTTTATATTTGTTAAAACTTGAACTTGCGGAAACTTGTCCCCACACGCGTGGGGATGATCCTACAACGTGTCGATGTCTGACTTGGCAGAAATACTTGTCCCCACACGCGTGGGGATGATCCTGCACATACGGTAAATCGCAAGCACTTCTTGCACTTGTCCCCACACGCGTGGGGATGATCCTACTCACGGATAATCGTATCAACGGCTTTCAAACTTGTCCCCACACGCGTGGGGATGATCCTAGGTTTTGACATCGCAGAGGGTGAGTACAAGGCTTGTCCCCACACGCGTGGGGATGATCCCAAATGCAAATGTTGACAGTATGCGTAACTGCGCTTGTCCCCACACGCGTGGGGATGATCCTTGTTTTGGAAGAAAACTATGCAGAAAATTTTGCTTGTCCCCACACGCGTGGGGATGATCCAGTGCCATCACGGTAGCAGTGGATAACTATATGCTTGTCCCCACACGCGTGGGGATGATCCCTGAACATTAGCTACAATGCAAACGGCTCATTTCTTGTCCCCACACGCGTGGGGATGATCCCTGACAAATCCGCTCATTACTCGATAAAAACGGCTTGTCCCCACACGCGTGGGGATGATCCTTGACGAAGATTATCCGTTCTGAGAAAGGAGAACTTGTCCCCACACGCGTGGGGATGATCCGTCGCCTTCGGTGTGAGGAAGTGCTTTTCTGACCTTGTCCCCACACGCGTGGGGATGATGACGGAATCTTTAAAGAAGTACGCCACATATCAACCTTGTCCCCACACGCGTGGGGATGATCCTCTGCAAACTTGACAATGGAAATGTTATTCCAGCTTGTCCCCACACGCGTGGGGATGATCCTCAGACCGTATATAAAAAGCGTCATACAAACAACTTGTCCCCACACGCGTGGGGATGATCCTATCACTATGACTGCCGCTAAAATAAATAGCATCTTGTCCCCACACGCGTGGGGATGATCCTGTCTCGTAGTAACTTAAGCTATCATCATAGACCTTGTCCCCACACGCGTGGGGATGATCCCGCCATGAACCACATCATACTGACGGACGGCGACTTGTCCCCACACGCGTGGGGATGATCCTTTATATTGCAACATTATTGATGGATAAGCACTCTTGTCCCCACACGCGTGGGGATGATCCTCATAATTTACCCCTGCAAAATCTAACGCTTTTCTTGTCCCCACACGCGTGGGGATGATCCCGCTATCCTTGAGCATATGCAGATAACGGGTAACTTGTCCCCACACGCGTGGGGATGATCCTAAGTCATTAAGTAAAACAAATTCATCTGACAACTTGTCCCCACACGCGTGGGGATGATCCTGAAGCAATACCCGAAACCGCCTAAAGGGGATTCTTGTCCCCACACGCGTGGGGATGATCCTGACGTTATTATATTGTCAGAATATGCTGACTACTTGTCCCCACACGCGTGGGGATGATCCTCGTATCACAAACACTTCAGCGACAAGAACAATCTTGTCCCCACACGCGTGGGGATGATCCTTCGTTGCTTCGTACTGCCACCTTACCAACACACTTGTCCCCACACGCGTGGGGATGATCCCATTGTAAATCCCCCTTACCATATCTGCATAAACTTGTCCCCACACGCGTGGGGATGATCCTAATCATTCTTCCACCTCACACACATTGTCAGACTTGTCCCCACACGCGTGGGGAAGATCCCGACCTGGGTCTTGGGGTTTTCGAGCTGTCTGGCTTGTCCCCACACGCGTGGGGATGATCCCGACAGACAGAGCGGCAGACGTGCTTTGCGAGACTTGTCCCCACACGCGTGGGGATGATCCTCACCCCCTTATTGCCCCGAAGGGCGAGGGCTGCTTGTCCCCACACGCGTGGGGATGATCCGTGAGCGACAAGTTCCAGGTGGTTCAGAACCGGCTTGTCCCCACACGCGTGGGGATGATCCTTGAATGTCAAGAATTGCCGGATTGTTACCACACTTGTCCCCACACGCGTGGGGATGATCCTAACTGTCGAAACTGGGGCAACAACAAAGTTTACTTGTCCCCACACGCGTGGGGATGATTAGTGCGGGAACAAGTGTGTTGGGTGCGGCGAATACTTGTCCCCACACGCGTGGGGATGATCCCGGGGAGTTTTCCTATATGATATCTGATATGGGCTTGTCCCCACACGCGTGGGGATGATCCTGCTGCAACAATACTTAGTACCGAAAACTTTTACTTGTCCCCACACGCGTGGGGATGATCCCGGCAACGTCTGTATATGATAACACAAAGTCTGCTTGTCCCCACACGCGTGGGGATGATCCTTCACACTGACGGTCACAGGAAACACGGTCTACCTTGTCCCCACACGCGTGGGGATGATCCTCTGCAAGTTGTTGCATTGCGTCTTCCCTCAATCTTGTCCCCACACGCGTGGGGATGATCCCTGCACTTCTAAAGGCTGATATTTAGCTTTCGCCTTGTCCCCACACGCGTGGGGATGATCCCATGTTCGGAAGCTTCAAAAAATCAAGCAGATTCTTGTCCCCACACGCGTGGGGATGATCCCTGCTGTTACAACAGTACCCTCTTCAACGGCAACTTGTCCCCACACGCGTGGGGATGATCCTTATGTGACGTTATAAATATGCCAAAGTATAAACTTGTCCCCACACGCGTGGGGATGATCCCACAGGCACTCAAAAAAATGTATCGACCGACACCTTGTCCCCACACGCGTGGGGATGATCCCAGCGTAAGCGTAGTGAAGCAAGTCGCAAGCTGCTTGTCCCCACACGCGTGGGGATGATCCCAATATTATCTGCAGAAAGCGAGTCTAAATTTGCTTGTCCCCACACGCGCGGGGATGATCCTTGTTCTTCCTTTGCTAAAAAACTTAGCGATGACTTGTCCCCACACGCGTGGGGATGATCCTAAAGCTTGTCATTTCTATCGATATAAAGCTGTCTTGTCCCCACACGCGTGGGGATGATCAGGTCGTATGATATGTTTACTGTTGCCGATGTGACTTGTCCCCACACGCGTGGGGATGATCAAGATACTGCACGAAAACGGTACGATTACTCGGTCTTGTCCCCACACGCGTGGGGATGATCCATTCTATCACCATCATCTTTATAATCATAGAGTCTTGTCCCCACACGCGTGGGGATGATCCTCTGACAACAAAGGTAGCAGGTGTGTCTATCGACTTGTCCCCACACGCGTGGGGATGATCCTCTTTGCTTGAGGGCTTCGGCTCTCGCCCTTCGCTTGTCCCCACACGCGTGGGGATGATCCTTTTATTCCATGAAGCGTTTAAGACTTGTGCTACTTGTCCCCACACGCGTGGGGATGATCCTGCAGATGAGGGGTAGCTTCATCTTGATGAATGCTTGTCCCCACACGCGTGGGGATGATATGCGGTTTTAAAATCATTGGCAATTGCAGGAAGACTTGTCCCCACACGCGTGGGGATGATCCTCCTGAGACGATTGCATATTGGCGGGAACAGATCTTGTCCCCACACGCGTGGGGATGATCCTAACGCTGTCTGATAAAACATCAGAGTAATAACTCTTGACATCATCTAGAAAATCTGCTATACTAATTTTAGAATCAGTAGAGGCACTATCGGTTTCAACACCAAGTCCTCGGCGTTTAGTCGCAGCTGGTTCTATTTCTTTTGCATTAAGCGCCTTGTCCCCACACGCGTGGGATGATTTTTACCTCTTTGTTTTGTGTTTGTAAGCACACTACTAAGCATACTGTCATCTATCGCTACGGAAAACGCTACCGACTTGATTGATTTTCCGGCAAGTACCTTTGCCACCAATTCGTAGCGTTCTTCGGCACTCCATTCTTTGTGTCTATTTTTTTGTTTTAACACCTCCGAACTGCAAGCATATTCGAGCCGAACCCATTTCCTTATCATCTGGCGGAAATTTGTCTCATTTGCTCTTTCCGGTGTTTTCATCCATTCTCCTTTTCTGTATTTTTCAACAGCTTTTCTTTTGTACGCATAATCGTATTTCACAAAATTACCCTCCTTACCGGATGTCCGGTAAGGAGGGTAAATATCGCTATAACAACGGGGTTAACGTATTTTTTGAGTATATTACTTTATATCTGCGTGGTGTGCCTGAATTGACTTTACGCCGAAGTGCTTGTTCGCTTTAAGTGACTTTATACCCTCGATGCTTGCCTTAGCGGCCGCCATTGTTGTGATATAAGGCACCTTATGTCTGATTGCTGACTTGCGGATGTAGCTGTCATCGTTTGCACTCGTCTTACCTGCGGGTGTGTTGATGATAAGCTGAATATCGCCGTTTGCTATTGCATCGGTGATGTTGGGTCTGCCCTCGTACATTTTGTTGATACGTTCAGCGGTGATGCCTGCATCCTTTATCATATCATAGCTCTTGCCTGTTGCAAGGATACGGAAACCAAGCTCGCTGAATGATTTTGCAATTTCAAGCAACTCGGGCTTATCTCTGTCGCATACGCTGAGGAGAACAGTTCCACCAAGAGGAAGCTTTACCTGTGTTGCCTCCTGAGCCTTGTAGTACGCTTCTCCAAATGTGGGAGCGATTCCGAGAACCTCGCCTGTTGAACGCATTTCGGGACCGAGAACGGGGTCAACCTCCTGGAACATATTGAAGGGGAATACCGCTTCCTTAACACCGTAGTGATTGATAACCTTGTCGTGAAGCTCGGGTACGGGGGAGGGCTTGCCTGTCAGCGATGATGTGATTATCTGAGTAGCAAGCTGTACCATGTTTATATTGCAAACCTTTGATACCAGCGGTACTGTACGGGACGCTCTGGGGTTAGCTTCAAGAACATAGACAGTATCGTCTTCAATAGCGTACTGCATATTCATGAGACCGCATACATTCATTTCAACGGCAATCTTCTTTGTGTAATCCTTGATTGTTGCTACCTGCTTTTCCGTAAGGTTCATAGAGGGCAGGATACAAGCGGAGTCACCGGAGTGAACACCTGCAAGCTCAATATGCTCCATAACAGCGGGAACAAAGCAGTTCTTGCCGTCCGAGATAGCGTCAGCCTCGCACTCTGTTGCGTGGTGGAGGAAACGGTCTATCAGTATGGGTCTGTCGGGGGTAACGCCTACTGCCGCAGACATATAGACCTTCATCATTTCGTCATCGTGAACAATCTCCATACCTCTGCCGCCGAGAACGTATGAAGGACGCACCATTACGGGATAACCGATGCGGTTTGCGATTTCAAGCGCTTCGTCAACGTTTACAGCCATTCCGGATTCGGGCATCGGGATTCCGAGTTTGTCCATCATAGCACGGAAGTGATCTCTGTCTTCCGCAAGGTCGATAGTTTCGGGAGTTGTGCCGAGAATGTTTACGCCGTATTTCTTAAGGTCGCTTGCAAGGTTGAGCGGTGTCTGACCGCCGAACTGAGCAATAACGCCGAGCGGCTTTTCCTTATCGTGAATCGAAAGAACGTCTTCAAGGGTGAGCGGCTCAAAGTAGAGCTTATCCGATGTATCGTAGTCGGTTGAAACTGTTTCGGGGTTGCAGTTTACGATGATAGATTCAAAGCCGAGCTTTTTGAGTGCAAGTGCCGCATGAACGCAGCAGTAGTCGAATTCGATACCCTGACCTATTCTGTTGGGACCGCCGCCGAGAATCATTATCTTGGGCTTGTCGCTGACAGGGCTTTTATCCTCGTCAAGATGGTAAGTAGAGTAGTAGTAAGCCGCATTATCAGTACCGCTTACATGAACGCCTTCCCACGCTTCTTTTATGCCGAAGCCGATACGGGCATTTCTGATTTCTTCCTCTGTAACCTCAAGAAGCGAGCTTAAATAACGGTCGGAGAAACCGTCCAGCTTTGCCTGCTTTAGTACAGCCTTTTCGGGAACAGAACCCTTGATCTTGAGCAGTGCTTCTTCTTCGTCAACAAGCTCCTTCATCTGCTGTAAGAACCAATCTTTAATCTTGGTAAGGGCGTGAATTTCTTCAATAGTAGCACCCTTGCGAAGTGCTTCATATATAACAAACTGTCTTTCGCTTGTGGGGTATCTCAGCTGTGCTAAAAGCTCTTCCTTTGTCATGTCGTGGAAGTTCTTTGCAAAGCCAAGACCGTATCTGTCCTTTTCGAGTGAACGTATAGCCTTCTGGAAAGCCTCTTTATAGGTCTTGCCGATGCTCATTACTTCACCGACAGCTCTCATCTGTGTTCCGAGTTTATCCTCTGCGCCCTTGAACTTTTCGAATGCCCAACGTGCGAACTTGATCACAATATAATCTCCGTCGGGGTAATACTTGTCGAGTGTGCCGTACTTACCGCAGGGGATATCCCCCAGCGTCAGACCGCAGGCAAGGAGGGCGGAAACAAAGGCGATAGGGAAGCCTGTAGCCTTTGAAGCAAGAGCGGAAGAACGTGATGTTCTGGGGTTTATTTCGATTACAACAATACGTCCTGTTTCGGGATCACGGGCAAACTGACAGTTACAGCCGCCGATAACCTCGATGGATTCAATAATACGGTAAGACATTTCCTGAAGCTCTTTCTGAACATCTTCGGGAATAGTCAGCATAGGAGCGGAGCAGAACGAGTCGCCCGTATGCACGCCGATGGGGTCGATGTTTTCGATAAAGCAAACGGTAATCTTGTTGTTGTCGGCATCACGGACAACTTCAAGCTCAAGCTCTTCCCAGCCGAAGATACATTCCTCGACAAGAACCTGACCTACAAGAGATGCCTGCAAGCCTCTTTCGCATACGACCTTAAGTTCGTCTACATTATAAACCATACCGCCGCCGGCACCGCCCATTGTATAGGCAGGACGAAGAACTACAGGGTACTTGAGTTCCTCGGCTATCTTGACAGCTTCATCAACCGTGTAAGCAACTTCACTTCTCGGCATACCGATACCGAGATCCTTCATTGCATTCTTGAACTCAATACGGTCTTCACCACGTTCGATAGCATCGACCTGAACGCCGATTACCTGTACGTTGAACTTTTTCAGTACGCCTGCCTTGTCAAGCTCAGAGCAGAGATTAAGTCCTGACTGACCGCCGAGGTTGGGCAGAAGCGCATCGGGACGTTCCTGCTCGATAATCTGAGTAAGTCTGTCGAGGTTGAGCGGTTCAATGTAGGTGATGTCCGCTACATCCGGGTCGGTCATGATGGTTGCGGGGTTTGAGTTTACAAGAACTATCTCGTAACCGAGCTTCTTGAGTGCTTTACAAGCCTGTGTGCCTGAATAGTCAAACTCACAAGCCTGACCTATGATGATAGGGCCGGAGCCTATTATCATAATTTTGTTAATGTCCTGTCTTTTTGGCATATTTCTCTTCCTTACCGCACTTTTGCAGTGCGAAATTTTTATTTGCCGTATTGTTGGCATATTTTATTAGGATAATAATATCACAAAATCCGACAGAATGCAATAGAAAACTTCCGGATAGGGCAGATTTGTCATAAAAGTAACATTTTCAGGCGGATGTTCGGTTTTGGGTACGAAAAAGCCGACCTGCCGGAAAAGGTCGGCTGATAATATTAAATCATATTTTTTCAAATATAAGGATTTTCTGAGTTACTTTCTTGATTAAAGGGAGGTTTCTGAACGGTTTCAATATCGGCATGATTTCTGTCATACCACGGATGATATCGTCATTTTTTATACATCTGAAACCGTCTGCCGCTTTACCTAAATCATCAAAGGTATCAGCACCAAACACGAATTTTGCACCGGTGTCCTGAATTGATTTTTCGGTATGTTCCTTGTTTACCCACTTTTTAGCAAGGCACTCCATAAGCACTGTCGCATTATCAAATTTATCTCTGATAATCGACAGCATCTGAGCGTTTTCATCAGAGGTAAGGTACATTGAAAGACCTTCGATTATAAATAGCATTTTACCTCTTTTTGTTACCTTGTCAGCCCAAGCGGGATCGGTTGCGGAAATGCCTATTGTAGACACCCTGCCTGATTCGTGATATATTGCGTCACGAACCTCTATAGTTTCCGGCAGATCGACATTGTACCATATTATTCTGCCGTTATCCATACGGTAAAATCTTGTATCAAGACCGCAGGCTATGTTTACAACTGTGCAATCGTGATTTTTGTTTATAAAGTCTTTGACCAATTCGTCAAATACGATGGTTCGTGCGATTACTCCGTTGCTCATCGTAGAATCCTTTTCCGCTTTTGAAAAGTCATAATCGATTTTTTCGACAAGCTCTATTGCCTTTGCGTCATAAAATTTAGCATTCTTTTTTCTTGAATACTTGGCTCTTGCATAAAAACTCTGTAGCATAGTTTCTGCTGAGCCTGTAAGCAGTGGATTGATTTTTTTGTCTTCCATAATATCTCCGTTAATACACAAATACATTTTGGTTAATCTCGACTAACCAAAATCATTTTACCACAAAGATGCGCCTCTGTCAATAAGAATCCAAGAGTATTGCGGCTGAAGAGCGGATTTAAACAGGTTATAATCGGTTATAAATCAAAATTTCATAATATCAAAATAAAAATGTAAAAAAAGACTTGACAAAGGAGTCAGGATTTGTTATAATAAATCACGTTGTGAAAACAACTCAAAAGTTTTATAGCTTTTGAGCCACTAGCTCAGGCGGCAGAGCACCTGCCTTTTAAGCAGGGTGTCCCGGGTTCGATTCCCGGGTGGCTCACCAAAGTCCTTCGATTAAATTCGGGGACTTTTTTTATTTGTGTTTTGATAAGTACCGAATCGCACTGACTGAAGCTGTTTTTGCGGTATCGGAAAAAATTTTGCGACAAAACTTGACATCGGGGCAGATATAGTATAATATATAGTTATAATTATCAGAAAAGAGAACTGTATGACCAAAAAGGAAAGAGCAGGGCTTGTTATAGACGGGCTTGCCGAGTGCTATCCGGATGTGAAATGCGCTCTTGTTTATAAAAAGCCGCATGAGCTTCTGATAGCGACAAGGCTTTCGGCACAGTGTACCGATAAGCGAGTAAATATGGTTACTCCCGCACTTTTCGAAAAATTCCCCGATATTGACAGCTTTGCGGCGGCAGAGCCTGACGAGGTTGCGGAATATATACATTCGTGCGGACTATATAAGACAAAAGCTGTTGATATTGTTATGATGTGCAGAATGCTCCGTGATGATTTCGGCGGTGAAATTCCCGATACAATTGAACAGCTTGTAAAGTTGCCCGGGGTCGGAAGAAAGACAGCTAATCTTATAGTAGGCGACCTCTACGGTAAGCCTGCTCTTGTATGCGACACACACGTTATAAGAGTGAGCGGAAGGCTGGGCCTTACCGACGGAACAAAGGATGCGCTGAAGGTTGAAAAACAGCTTGCCGCAATAATAAAGCCGGACGACAGATTGATGATGTGTCACAGGCTTGTGTGGCACGGTCGGCTTGTGTGCAGTGCGGCAAAACCGAATTGCAGCGAATGCAGGCTGAGCGGTTTTTGCAAGTTTTTTTCGGGGACAAAATAAAATAACGGCTTGGAGTGAGTATTATGAAAGGGAAGGTACGCAACGCAATAATAATTGCCGCAGGCGTGCTTATCCTTACCGTAATGCTCACTGTTGTTTTATATTACTATAACGACAAAGTAATGCGTGATAACGCATGGGTGTTCTCTGTGAATGAAACCTCATACGATGAAAGCTCGTATTCGTATGTGCAAAAACCGGATCTTAATTCAGCAGATCTTGAAACTCTGATGCAGATAAAAGGTGTCGGACGGAAAACGGCACACGATATTATAAACTATCGTGAAAAGCACGGGAAATTTACATCTATGTCACAGCTTAAAGAGATAAACTCGGTAGATGATGAAGTATATATGATACTGTGCAGTCGGTTTACCGTTGCCTCGTCGGGATATTACACTAAAAACGAGTCTTACGGCATTCGCAAGGTAAACCTCAATAAAGCTACCGTAGACGAGCTGATGAGCGTTGAGGGAATAACGGAGGAAATCGCAAAGAATATTATATTGCGCCGTAAAGACCACGGAGATTATACCTCTGTAAGAGAACTTCTTGATACCGAGGGCATAACGATAACTCTTTACAGCAAAATTTCCGATAAACTGACAGTTTGATTTTATATTATTTTAGTGAGAAATTGCCAAAAAACTATTGATTTTATTGCAGTGATTTGGTATACTTAATTAATAAAGCATAACGCTTTATATATTTACAGGAAATACAAGGCGTTACGGAGGTCATTATGGATTATAACATCAAAGACGTATCCGGCAGACTGAAAAGCACAAGAGAGTACCTTGATATATCTGTCGGCGAAATGGCAAACAAAACAAACGTCACCACAGACGAATATATTTCACTTGAAAACGGAGAAAAGGATTTTTCGCTTTCATTCCTGAATCAGGCGGCGGACGCACTCGGCATTGAGCTTATAGAGCTTCTTACAGGTGTTACGCCTAAGCTCAATACATATTCGATAGTCCGTAAGGATCAAGGCTTACCGATCGAGCGTCGGGAAAGATTTGCCTATCAGCACCTTGCCTATCTTTTTAAAAACAAGAAAATAGAGCCGTTGCTGGTAACAGCTCCTTATGATGAGGAGGAGCAGAAAAAGCCTATACACCTGTCTGTACACGACGGTCAGGAAATGGACTATATAATATCGGGAACGTTGAAGTTCCAGATAGGCAGTCATATTGAAACGGTAAGTGAAGGCGACTGCATTTATTACGACAGCATGAATCCGCACGGAATGATAGCCGTTGACGGCAAGGACTGCAAGTTCTTGGCAATACTGATCTGATAAACAAAGGAACGGAAAGAAAAGTATATGGAACAGGTTAAAAATTACTACAAGAGATTTGTAAAAGAAGGCTTTGATGAGAACGGGATACTGAATAAGTTCGAGATAGATTGCCCCGATAACTATAACTTCGGTTACGATATTATAGATAAGTTCGGAGAAATCGACCCCGACAGGAGAGCACTTATCCACATCGACCTTCAGGAAAACCGTCACGATTTTTCCTATTCACAGCTTTCGAAGCTGTCAACGCAGGCGGCAAATCTTTTCAAGTCATACGGTATAAAAAAAGGCGACAAGGTAATGCTGGTACTGAAAAGAAACTACCAGTTCTGGATTGCGATAATCGCTCTTATCAAGCTCGGTGCGGTTGCTATACCCGCAACGCATCTGCTGACAACACACGACTTTACCTATCGCTTTGAACGTGCAAGCGTAAAAGCTATAGTCTGTACCGGCTATAATCCCGATATAGCCAAGTATGTCGATGAGGCGCAGGAAGAAATCCACGCTGACGGTCTTGTTAAATTTATAGCAAACGGTCACAGGGACGGCTGGATCCCGTTCGATGATGAAATTGCCGGAATGCCCGAAACTATGGAGCGTGTGCAGACGGATACAAGGGAGCATATGCTGTTATATTTCACATCGGGTACTACGGGCTATCCCAAGATGGTTGTCCATAATCACAGATATGCACTCGCACATATTCAGACGGCGGCACACTGGCAGAATGTCGATTCTGACGGTGTTCATCTTACAATATCCGATACAGGCTGGGGAAAAGCCGCCTGGGGCAAGCTGTTCGGTCAGATGTCGCTCGGTGCGTGCGTGTTCGTGTATGATTTTGACAAGTTCATACCGACCGATATGCTGAGGATAATGCAGAACTATAAGATAACCTCATTCTGTGCGCCTCCCACCATGTTCCGTTTCTTTATAAAGGAAGGTCTTGAAAACTACGATCTTTCGAGTCTTAAATATTCCGCTATTGCAGGCGAGGCACTCAACCCTGAGGTGTATAACAAGTGGCTTGAGTTTACCGGCCTTAAGCTGATGGAGGCATTCGGTCAGACCGAATCGACAGCACTGCTTGCAAATCTTGTAGGCATGACGCCTAAGCCCGGCTCAATGGGCAAGCCTACTCCGCTCTACGATGTCGACATTGTCGATGATGACGGAAATCCGGTGCCTGTCGGAGAAGTCGGTGAAATAGTAGTCCGTGCCGAACGTGGCAAGGACGGCCTTTTTGACGGTTATTACCGTGATGATGAGCTTACCGCTCAGGCATGGCACGATGGGCTGTATCATACAGGCGATACCGCTTGGAAGGATGAGGACGGCTACTTCTGGTATGTCGGAAGAAATGATGATGTTATCAAGGCGAGCGGTTACCGTATAGGACCTTTCGAGATTGAAAGCGTTCTGATAGCACACCCGTCTGTGCTTGAGTGTGCCGTTACAGGTGCACCCGACCCTATAAGAGGTCAGGTGGTAAAGGCAACAATCGTTCTTGCAAGAGGATATGAACCGTCTGAAGAGCTTAAAAAAGAGCTTCAGACTTACGTTAAGAAGAACACTGCGCCTTATAAATATCCGAGAATAGTGGAGTTCGTTGACGAGCTTCCCAAAACTATCAGCGGCAAGATAAGAAGGGTACAGATTCGTAACGAGGATAACAAGAAAAACAGTTAACGACAGAATTCGCCGCAGGTAATACTTGCGGCGATAGTTTTAGAGGGCTTTATGGAGTATTACATCTATCTGTTGCAGATATTCGGCGGCGGTAACCCGAAAATTCACGAGGTGATAAAGGCATACGGTAATGCAAGACTTGCGTATGAGCATATCAGCAGTGGCGATATGTCGCATATACCTTCTAACCGTCACGAGTATGTCCGCAGAGCGTCGCTTGAACGCTCAAAGGTGATAATGGATTATTGCGCCGGGAATAATATCGGCATTGTCACAATTGACGACAGGAATTATCCCGAACAGCTTAAGAATATATATGATCCGCCCGTTCTGCTGTTTACTGCGGGAGATATAAACTGCCTGCAGGGTAAGCTGGCGGTGTCGATAGTAGGACCCAGAAAGCCGTTTGGCAATGCGATAAGGCTTGCGGAAAATATTTGCTACAATCTTGCAAGAAGCGACATTGTTCTTGTAAGCGGTTTTGCACTTGGTATAGACAGGATAGCGCACAACAACAGCATCCGTCACAGCAAGCCGACCGTGGCTGTGCTTGCCTGCGGAATAACTATTGATTATCCGAATAATTCATTCGGGCTGAGAAAGAACATAATCGACAACGGCGGACTTATTCTGTCTGAACTTCTCCCGGACACGCCGTGCAATTCCGATTATTTCAAATTCAGAAACCGTATTATTTCAGGACTTTCAAAGGGTACTGTCGTGATAGGCGGCTACAACGGAAGCGGAAGCCTTATCACTGCAAACCATGCGTTCGAGCAGGACAGAGAGGTATTCTTTACTATACCTGACGATACGCTGGATAAGAAATACAGCCGTGTTATCAGATTTTTGCGTGACGGGGCGCATTCCGTTTATGATTTCTATGATATTATCAACGAGTTTTATCCGACTTACCGTGACAGAATCGATGATACATATCTTGATAAGGAACAGCTGACAAGCTTTGTGATTCACGAGGATGTCAGGGAAACAGCGCCTGCTGAGGATTTGCCGACGGTTTGTGAAGCAAAGGAACCTGAGTCTGCAAAAAAAGATGAGAAGAAGCCTCTGCCTAAGGTGAAGGCGGCAGATGCACCACGCTTTAAAATTACAGGTGTCAAGGATAAGGAAAAGGAAATAGATTATTTCCGAGTAACTCCCGAAAATGTGCTGAAAAAGCGGAAAAAAGCAGGAAAGCCTGCTACACTGAATGACATGGCAGTAAAAGAAAGAATTCCTATAATAGCGCCGATTGCAGAAGCCGATAACACGGATGTGAGTGAGGCAGAGCCGGTAACGGATAAGAAAGAAAAGCAGAGCGGACAAATTGCGGAAGCCGCAGAAAACGCATCGGGAGCCGCAGAAATTCTCGGCATCATTGCAAACAGTGACGGAGTAACGCTTGATGCGTTGCTTTCTGCCTGCAGCTTATCATTCGGGGAACTCAGTGAGATACTCGCTGACCTTGAAATAAGCGGCGCTGTATCCTGCGGTGCGGGCGGAATATACACGATAAAGAAGGAGCGGTAATGAATCGTTCACAGCTTGACAAATATATAACCGACTATTATGGCGTTACAGCCGAAAGATTGTTTGAAAAGAATCCCGGTTTTCAGGCGTATCGTCATAATGATACGAAAAAGTGGTTCGCTATGATAATGGATCTGCCTGAAAGCAGGCTCGGGCTTGACGGGCAGAAAATTATAGATGTCGTCAATCTCAAGTGCGACCCTATCCTCATCGGATCGCTGAGGCTGGAGCAGGGCTTTTATCCTGCGTATCATATGAATAAGGAAAACTGGATAACGCTCGCCCTTGATGAAAGAGTACCCGATGAAAAACTCAGGATGCTTGTCGATATGAGTTATGAGCTGACAAGGAAAAAGCTCAGAAGAAAAAATAAGTAAAGAATACCGCCTGTGAATGCAGTGAGCAAACACGGGCGGTAAATGTTTTATTTACTTTCTCATAAGTCTTAATGAATTGAAGATAGCGATTATCGAAACGCCAACATCTGCGAAAACAGCCGCCCACATATTAGCAAGACCTAAAACGCCGAGTACCTGAATTATCAGCTTTACACCGAGTGCAAATATGATATTCTGGAGAACTATGCGGTTTGTTTTTTTGCTGATTGCAAATGCGTCGGCAAGCTGCATTGGGTCGTCCTTCATAAGAACGCAGTCTGCGGTTTCTATGGCACTGTCTGCGCCCGAGCCGCCCATTGCAACGCCTATGTCGGCAGATGCGATAACCGGAGCGTCATTTATGCCGTCGCCTACAAACATTACCTTTTCATTGTCAGGAAGCTCCGATTTCATCTTAAGCGTAATTTCGCTCTTGTTTTCGGGGAGAAGCTCTGCGTAGTAATCTGTGATACCGAGCTTTTCAGCCGCCGCAGCCGCCGCAGATTTATTGTCGCCTGTGAGCATTACGACCTTCACACCGTGATTTTTAAGCATCTTTACGGCTTCAGCCGAGTGTTCCTTAGGCATATCTGCGATTTCGATAAGACCTGCATATTTATTGTCGACAGCCACATAAAGCACTGTGCCGTTTGCTTCGGGGCAGTTTATGCTGTAGTCAGCCATAAGTCTGCTGTTACCGCAGAGAACGGTCACGCCCGAAATTACAGCCTTGATGCCCTTGCCGGCTATTTCACTACACTGAGTAATCTGCGACTGGTCAATATCCGCACCGTATGCCTTTCTTACCGAAACGGCTATAGGGTGGTTGGAGTTGCTCTCGGCATAAGCCGCATATCGCAACAGCTCATCCTTGCTCATTCCTGCAGGCTCTGTCCTTGTGACCTCAAACTGACCTTTTGTAAGCGTGCCTGTCTTATCGAACAGTACGACCTTAGCCTTTGATATTGCTTCAAGGTAGTTACTGCCTTTAACCAGTATACCCTTTGACGAAGCCTTGCCGATACCTGCAAAGTATCCGAGCGGTACGGAAATAACCAATGCGCACGGGCAGGAGATTACGAGGAAGATAAGACCTCTTTGTACCCACGTTACGAAATCAAAGCCTGTGAACTCTGGGAAAATGAGTTTACCTTTAATTATTCCATCGATAAAGGGTTCGTAATTAAAACCGGTAAATAAGGGTGGGAAAATTGAAATTATCACCGCCACAAGTACGACTATGGGGGTGTAGTATTTTGCAAATACCGAGATGAAGTTTTCTGTCTTTGTCTTTTTCTCGACAGCGGATTCGACCATCTGAAGCATTTTGTATACCGTGCTGTCGGTGAACCGGCGTGTTGTTTTAAGCGTGATAACACCTGAAATGTTGATAGCGCCTGCGGGGACTTCATCACCTATCGTAATATCTCTCGGTAAGCTCTCGCCTGTGAGGGCTGATGTATCTATTGATGTGTTACCGCTTTCGACAATGCCGTCAAGCGGTATCTTTTCGCCGGGCTTTACTCTTATTATACTGTCGGTTTCAACGTTTTCGGGATCGACTGTTATATATTCGCCGTCAATAAGAACATCGGCTGTTTCGGGCTTTGTCTTGATAAGAGAAGATATGCTTCTTCTTGACTTGTTCACGGCTATCGACTGGAAGAATTCTCCGACAGTGTAGAACAGCATAACGGCGACCGCTTCTTCGTATTCTCCGAGTACGATAGCACCGATGCTTGCGATAAGCATAAGCGTGTTTTCGTTGAAGAAATTCTTCTTTGCTATTGCTTTTATTGAAGTGATTGCTACCTCAAGTCCGCAGATAACGTAAGCCGCAAGATACATCGAAAGTATCGCTATCTTAGGCACAAGCTGCTCTGTACCGATAGTTTTTTCAAGGATAAAAGCGACTATGAACAGAATGCCTGCGCTTATCATCTTGACTATATCTTTAGTATAGCTTACCTTTTTCTCAACGTGGTTTTCCTTTTCGCTGACCGTTACATCCGGTTCAACGGCAGTTACCGTTGCTGTTACCAGTTTTAACAACTCCTTGTCGGAAATTATCTTTGACGGTGTTACGGTAAGCTCCTTATTGATGAAATTCATCTTTGCGCCGTTCGCATAGTCGGATTTTTCGACAGCTTCTCTTACTTCTTCCGCACACTGTGCGCAGTCAAGACCGTCTATAATATATTTCTTTTCTTTAAAAGTCTGTCTTTCTTTTACGGTTACATCGGGTTCGTGCTTTGCGACAACTTTGGTGACCGTTGTCATAAGCTCATCGGGCGAACACGAATTTTCCGCTTCAACGGTAAGCTCCTGCTTCATAAAGTTCATTTCTGCCGATTTCACACGTTCGTCCTTTTCGACTTCCGCACGAATCTCCTCTGCACATTGAGCGCAGTCAAGACCTTCTAAAATATAGATTCTTTTCATAAGCTACCACCTTTGATATGGTTGAAGTTTTGAACAATTGAGTAACTGTTCAAATGTATTACCCGAAAAAACAGGAGATGCTATCTCCTTTGATTTTTCCCGTTTTACTCCATAATATGTTCAAGCGCATTGCTGAACACCGTGTTTACATGGTTGTCGCTGAGCATATAGTAAACGACTTTGCCTTGCTTTTCACTGCGAACAAGCTCTGCCTGCCGTAATACTCTCAGCTGGTGAGAGATTGCCGATGCTGTCATTCCGAGCAGGGCGGCGAGGTCGCACACGCACATTTTTGAGCGTGACAGCGAGTAGAGGATTTTTATCCTTGTTTCATCGCTTATAGCTTTGAAGAACATTGACAGCTTTTCAAACTGCATCTGTTCAAGCATCCTCTCACGCACATAGTTTACTACGTCCTCGTGTATCACATTGCAGTTACAGAATTCATTTTCATCTTTTGCAGTGATATTTTCCGACTTTTCTGATTTGCTGACCGCCATTTTAACCTCATTTCATTTGAACGTTTGTTCAACTGTTTGTATTATAACACCGTCATACTGCATTGTCAATAGTTTCTTTATGATTTTTTGCTTTTCCTGCAAAATATTTTTCTGCAATACAGGAAAAGAATGTTGTCTTATCGTTTTCGGTGAAATCCTCATCGTCAAGCATAGCCGATACTTCGTTCAGAAGCACATCGGCCTTTTCTCTTGTTTCTGTCGGAGAAGTGCCGTTGAAATACAGCTTTTCATCGCCTGACAGGATAAGATCCACAGTGTCGTCCGTCAGCAGCTCCTCGCTGACGCCGAGCAGTACCGCCATATCCGACAGCGTTTTTGCTCTCGGGGTCCTTGCACCGCTTATGTAGTTCGCAAGCGCTCTGTAGGTTATGGATACGGCAGACGCAAAGTCCGTCTTTTTATAGCCGTTTCTTTTAATAAGTATTTCCAGCTTGTCCTTAAGTTCCATAATTCCTCCGACTGAATTTCCTTTTACTATTATTATATCCTTACATTTACGGCTTGTCAATCAAAAAAATACATAAAAATTCGCTAAAATTCAACAATTATTCACTATATGCAGTATATTATGCAGTTTTGTGCATAAAAATACTTGACTTTGATGTGAAAAGGTGTATAATATTCAATGTGAGTTAAATCAGAAAGCAGAACGCCCGAAAGCGTCTGTGAGATAGAAAGGAAATAATAAAATGGCTAAAGAAATCAAAAAGATCGTACTTGCTTATTCAGGCGGACTCGATACGTCCATCATCATTCCGTGGTTACACGAGAATTATCCCGGCTGTGAAGTAATCTGCGTAGCAGGCAACGTAGGACAGGACTCTGAAATAGTAGGTCTTGAAGAAAGAGCTAAGAAGACAGGCGCATCCAAGCTCTACATAGAAGATATACAGGACGAATTCGTAAATGACTTCATATTCCCCACACTTAAGGCAGGCGCAAAGTATGAGGGTTATCTGCTCGGTACTTCATTCGCTCGTCCTCCTATAGCTAAAAGACTTGTTGAGATAGCTAAGAAGGAAGGCGCTGACGCTATCTGCCACGGCTGCACAGGTAAGGGTAACGACCAGGTACGTTTTGAGCTTACTATCAAGGCTCTCGCACCCGAGCTTGAGATTATCGCTCCCTGGAGAATATGGGATATCAAGTCAAGAGATCAGGAAATCGAGTATGCAGAGGCACACAATGTTCCGATAAAGATTACTCGTGAAACAAACTACTCAAAGGATATGAACCTCTGGCACTTATCACACGAAGGTCTTGACCTTGAAGACCCCGCAAACGAGCCTCAGTACAATAAGAAAGGCTTCCTTGAACTTGGCGTTTCACCCGAGCAGGCTCCCGACAAGCCCACATATGTTACAATACACTTTGAAAAGGGTATCCCCACTTCGCTGGACGGCGAAAAGATGGACGGCGTAAAGCTTATCAAGACTCTTAACAAGCTCGGCGGCGAGAACGGCATCGGTCTGTTCGACGTTGTTGAAAACAGACTTGTAGGTATGAAGTCAAGAGGCGTTTACGAAACTCCCGGCGGAACAATCCTTTATCACGCTCACGAAGTTCTCGAAACTATCTGTCTTGATAAGGAAACACAGCACTACAAGTACGGTCTTGCACAGAAGTATGCAGACATCGTATATAACGGTCAGTGGTACACACCTTTAAGAGAGGCTATGGACGCTTTCGTTGACAAGACACAGGAAACTGTTACAGGCGACGTTAAGCTCAAGCTCTACAAGGGTAACATCATCAACGCAGGCGTTACATCACCCTACACACTGTACAGCGAAGACTTCGCTTCATTCGGTGAGGATGATGTTTACGATCAGACAGATTCAAAGGGCTTTATCAACCTGTTCGGTCTGCCGATAAAGGTCAAGGCTCTGCTTGATGCTGAGAGAAACAATAAGTAAGCTTTAAAAGCGTTACGGTAAATCCCGCAAGGTGTAAAACTATGCCTTGCGGCTTTTACGGTTTTTAAGATGCGATTTAAAACACGGTCGGTACGGCTGTGTTTTAAAAAGCGTTTTAATTACTTTTATATTTATAACGGAAAAAACAAAACGCTTTTTGCGTTATGAACATAAATCTGAAAGGAAATAACAGTATGTCTAAAATGATGTGGGCGGGAAGATTTTCAAAGGAGGTTGACTCAAAGGTCAACGATTTCAATTCTTCCATCTCATTTGATGCAAGAATGTACAAGCATGATATAAAAGGCTCTATAGCACACGCAACCATGCTCGGTGAGTGCGGCATTATCGACCCTGCGGACAGCAAGGTGATAATAGAAGGTCTTAACGGAATTTTAAGCGATATTGAAAACGGAACACTGCATTTCGATCCCAATGCGGAAGATATTCATATGTTCGTTGAGGCTGAGCTTACCGCACGAATAGGCGATGCGGGAAAGCGTCTGCACACTGCAAGGAGCAGAAACGATCAGGTGGCTCTCGATATAAAGCTCTATCTTAAAGATGAAGTCGATGAGATTGCAAAGCTTGTCCGTGAGCTTATAAACACTGTTATAGATATTGCAAAGCAGCATACAGAAACGGTAATGCCGGGCTACACCCATTTACAGCGTGCACAGCCTGTTACATTCGCACATCATCTTATGGCATATGCACAGATGCTGACAAGAGATCTGACAAGACTTGCAGACTGCAAGGAAAGAATGGATGTAATGCCGCTCGGTTCGTGTGCGCTTGCAGGCACTACATATCCTCTCAACAGAAAGAGAACGGCCGAACTTCTCGGCTTCAGGGATATTACGATGAACAGCCTTGACGGCGTATCCGACAGGGATTTCTGCGTTGAGTTATGCTCCGATATTTCGATGCTTATGATGCACCTTTCGAGATTTTCGGAAGAGATAATCATGTGGTGCTCGTGGGAATTCAAGTTTATTGAACTTGACGATGCATATTCAACAGGCAGTTCGATAATGCCGCAGAAGAAGAACCCCGATGTTACGGAACTTATAAGAGGCAAGACGGCAAGGGTATACGGCGATCTGCAGACGCTTCTCACAATGATGAAGGGACTTCCGCTTGCATACAACAAGGATATGCAGGAGGACAAGGAGGCAATATTTGACGCAGTGGACACAGTAAAGCTGTGTATCTCGACATTTACTCCTATGCTTGCGACTATGACGGTACTTAAAGACAATATGCGTACTGCCGCCGCAAAGGGCTTTATCAACGCTACAGACTGTGCCGATTATCTCGTAAAGAAGGGACTTCCTTTCAGAACGGCATATAAGATAACCGGTACACTCGTTGCACTTTGCATAGAGAAGAATACAACGCTTGAACAGCTACCGATAGAAGAATACAAGAAGCTGTGCGAAACGTTTGATAATGACGTATATGACGCTATCAGCCTTGATACCTGCGTTATGCAAAGAGGCGTTGACGGCGGACCCGCTCCGGATGCGGTAAAGCGTCAGATAGCTGAGCTTGAAGACAGACTGGGCGGTATCAACATCTGATGATAACTTATGAATACAGATTGCCGCACGATATAAATTCGTTCAGACGAAGCGTAGGCTGGTATGAGCTTTCGCCAAGACAGCTTAACTGTGCGCTTAAAAGCTCGGTGTTTGCGATAACGGCGCTTGACGGAGAAAAGGAAGTCGGCTCGGCAAGGGTAGTCGGCGACGGAGGCTATCAGTTCTTTATCAGCGATGTTATTGTACGTCCCGAATATCAGGGACAGGGAATAGGCAGAGGAATGCTTACAAGGCTTATGGACAAGGCGTTGTCGGTCGCTGACGAGGGCGAAACGATAATGATAAATCTTATGGCGGCAAAGGATAAAGAGCCGTTTTACGAAAAGCTCGGATTTATGCGCAGGCCTAATGATGAACGTGGCTGCGGAATGACAAGATTTCTTAAAAAATAAGAGGTGCTTATATGAGCGTAAAGGTGTATATTGACGGTCAGGAAGGAACGACCGGACTTAAAATTCTCGAACGTTTCAAGGATAGAAACGATATTGAAATAATGAAGATAGATGAGGACAAGAGAAAGGATAACGATGAGCGTAAGAAGTTTATATGCTCGTCCGATTTCACGTTCCTTTGTCTGCCCGATGCCGCCGCAAGAGAGGCGGTAGAGCTTGCAAAGGGCAGTAACGTCCGAATTATAGATGCTTCTACGGCACATCGGACAAATCCCGACTGGGCATACGGTTTTCCGGAGCTTTCAAAGCAGCACAGAGAAAAGATTGCGGCTTCATCGAGAGTGGCTGTCCCCGGCTGCTATGCAAGCGGTTTTATTTCGCTTGTATATCCTCTTGTGAAGGCAGGCATAATGCCGAGCGATTATCCTGTTGTCGCTCATGCGGTATCCGGTTACAGCGGAGCGGGAAAGAAGGCTATCGCAGTGTACGAAAGTGATGAAAAGCCCGAAGAATTTTACAGCCCAAGACAGTATGCGCTTCCTCAGGAGCATAAGCATTTACCTGAAATGATGAAGATAAGCGGACTTGATTACAAGCCTGTGTTCAATCCTCTGATATGCGATTATTTCAGCGGTATGGTCGTAACTGTTCCCGTTCTCACAAGACTTCTGCCGAAGAAATATACGCTTGCCGATATTCATAAGGCTTTCACTGAGCATTATGCAGACGCAAATCTTGTAAAGGTAATGCCTGTTATGGGCGAGGGTGTGCTTGAAAACGGTTTCCTTGCCGCAAACACATTATCGGGTAAGAACAATATGGAGATATTCGTTTGCGGAAACGATGACCGTATAGTGCTTTGCTCAAGACTTGATAACTTAGGCAAGGGCGCAAGCGGTGCGGCTGTTCAGTGCCTTAACATAATGATGGGCATTGACGAAACGACCGGACTTGTATAATAAGTGAGGTAATAACAATGGTTGAATTTGATAATTATAAATTAGTGGATAAGGGTGTATGCGCCGCAAAAGGCTTTAAGGCGGGCGGTATCAATGTCGGTATAAAGCCCGGCTCGAAAAAGCGTGACCTTGCTGTGATAAGCTGTGACACAAAGTGCACTGCGGCGGCAATCTACACACAGAACAAGGTGAAGGGCGCACCGATAATCGTTACAAAGGAACACCTTAAAAACGGTGTCGCTCAGGCGGTTATCGTAAACAGCGGCAACGCAAACACCTGTAACTCAAACGGTATTGAGATCGCAGAGCAGATGTGCGAGCTTTGTGCGAACGAACTCGGTATTGATAAGAACGATATGATAGTAGGCTCTACAGGCGTTATCGGACAGAAGCTGTCGATCGACCCTGTGAAGAACAATATCAAGACGCTTGTAGACAGCATAAGTGAGGACGGAAGCTCGCTTGCGTGCGAGGCGATAATGACGACCGATACACGCAAAAAGGAACTTGCGGTAGAGTTTACGCTTGACGGCAAGACCTGTCACATCGGCGGTATCAGCAAGGGCAGTGGTATGATAAATCCCAATATGGCTACAATGCTTGCTTTTATCACAACCGATGTAAAGATAAATGCGGAGCTTCTGCATAAGGCACTGAAAAGAACAGCCGACATTACTTACAATATGGTAAGCGTGGACGGTGATACATCCACAAACGATACGCTGTGCATAATGGCGTCGGGACTTGCAGGAAACAAGGAAATAACGGCAGAGGACAAGGATTATGAAGTGTTCATAAACGGTCTTTACGCTGTAATGATGAACCTTGCAAGAGAAACCGCCCGTGACGGCGAGGGTGCAACGAAGCTGATGGAATGCGTTGTTGACCACGCACCTACAGAAGCTGTTGCAAAGAGCGTTGCACTGTCTGTTATAAACAGCAGTCTTTTAAAGGCGGCTATATTTGCGGCGGATGCCAACTGGGGACGTATTCTCTGTGCGATAGGTTATGCGGAGGGCGATTTTGATATTTCAAAGGTCGAGGTCGTTCTGTCATCTTCAAAGGGCAGTGTAAAGGTTTGCGAGAACGGCGCAGGTGTTGACTTCTCAGAAGACGAAGCTTTCAAGATACTTTCCGAAGATGAAATTGTTATCAGGATTGATATGCACGATGGTGCCGATAAATCGGTAGCGTGGGGCTGCGATCTGACTTATGAATATGTAAAGATAAACGCAGAATACAGAAGCTGACACCGAAAGGACAAAAGAAGATGGAACTTGAAAACGAAAAGAGAGCAAGTATACTCAGCGACGCACTTCCTTATATACAGCAGTATTCAAACAAGGTAGTAGTAGTCAAGTACGGCGGTAACGCAATGACAAACGATAAGCTGAAGCAGGCGGTAATGTCTGACCTTGTTCTGCTGTCGCTCTGCGGTATCAAGATAGTGCTTGTACACGGCGGCGGACCCGAAATAAACGCAATGCTGAAAAAAGTCGGCAAGGAGAGCAAGTTTGTAAACGGCCTTCGTTACACCGATGAAGAAACGATAAACATCGTTCAGATGGTGCTTTGCGGCAAGGTAAACAAGGATCTTGTCGATCTGCTTTACAGCCACAAGGGCAGAGCGGTAGGTCTTTGCGGTCTTGACGACCATATGATAGAGGCGGAACAGCTTGACCCGGATTTAGGTCTTGTAGGCGAGATTACTCAGGTAAACGTAAACATTATAAACGATGTTCTCGAAAAGGGCTATATCCCTGTAATTTCGACTGTTGCGGCAGGCAAGGACGGAACCGTATACAATATCAATGCTGATACGGCGGCGGCAAGAATTGCGGCTGAGATGAAATCCGAAAACCTTATCCTTATGACAGATATAAAGGGACTTCTTGAGGATAAGGACGATGACAGCACGCTTATACATACTGTCGGAGTTTCAGAAGTGCCTTATCTCAAAAAGCAGGGCATAATCTCAGGCGGTATGATACCTAAGATAGATTGCTGTGTCGAGGCTGTCCGCAGAGGCGTAAAGAAAGCAAATATCATTGACGGCAGAATACCTCATTCAATACTTATAGAGTTGCTTACAAACGAGGGCGCAGGTACTATGATTATCTGAGGCACCGATGCAGGCGGAAAGGACAGATATGAATACTATAGATAAATTCAATTCTCATATAATGGGATCATACGGTAGGCTGAATGTTGTTCTTGACAAGGGCGAGGATGACAAGGCAGTTGACGAAAACGGCAAGACGTATATAGATTTCGGAAGCGGTATCGGCACAAACTCGCTCGGTTACTGCAACAAGGAATGGGCTGATGCTGTGTGTGAACAGGTACGCAGTATACAGCATACCTCAAATTATTATTACACAAAGGTACAGGCTGAGTTTGCCGAGAGATTATCGGAAGCGGCAGGAATGAAGAATATGTTCCTTTGCAACAGCGGTGCTGAGGCAAACGAATGTGCTATCAAGATAGCAAGAAAGTACAGCTTCGACAAATACGGCAAGGGCAGACACAACATAATCACCCTTGTAAATTCATTTCACGGCAGAACGCTCTGCACGCTGTCGGCTACGGGACAGGACGTGTTCCACAACTACTTCTTCCCGTTCGTTGACGGATTTATAAACGTTGAAGCGAACAATATAGAGGACCTTAAGGCAAAGCTCGATGATACGGTATGTGCCGTAATGTTCGAATACATACAGGGCGAGGGCGGTGTTGTGCCGCTGGAGCAGAAGTTCGTTGATGCTATATTTGAGCTTTGCGCCGAGCGTGATGTGCTGACGATCTCGGATGAAGTACAGACAGGCGTCGGCAGAACGGGTAAATTCCTTGCAGGCGATAATTTCGGAAAGAAAGCCGATATAATAACGCTTGCAAAGGGCATAGCAGGCGGTATCCCGATGGGTGCGTGCCTCAGCGGTGACAAGTGCGCAGGTGTACTAACTCCCGGAACACACGGTTCGACATTCGGCGGAAATCCTATCGCTTGTGCAGGTGCAATTGAGGTGCTGAAGAAAGCGGCAGATCCGATTTTCTTGTCACAGGTTGCAGATAAGGGAAGATATATAGCTGAAAAGCTGAAAGAGATACCCGAGGTCGAATCGGTTACGGGTATGGGTCTTATGATTGGCATAAAGCTAAAGACAAAGAATGCAAAGGATATACTGAATGCCGCTCTTGAACACGGACTTCTTATCCTTACCGCAAAGGAAAAGTTAAGACTTCTTCCTCCGCTCACTATCTCTTATGAGGATATTGACAGAGGTCTTGAAATACTCGCAGAACTTTTAAAATAAAATAAAAACTAAAACCGAAAGGAAAAAATTATGAAACATTTACTTAAGATGATGGATCTCAGCACAGAGGAAATCATTGAGATTCTCAATCTCGCAGATCAACTCAAGTATGAACTTAAGCACGGCATCCCTCACGATCATTTAAAGGGTAAGACGCTCGGTATGATCTTCCGCAAGGCTTCTACAAGAACAAGAGTTTCCTTTGAAACAGGTATGTATCAGCTTGGCGGCAATCCTCTTTACCTTTCAGCAAGCGATATGCAGATAGGCAGAGGTGAGCCTATACAGGATACCGCAAGAGTTTTATCACGCTACATTGACGGTATTATGATAAGAACATTCGATCAGGCTGAGGTTGAAAATCTTGCGGAATACGGCAATATCCCGATAATCAACGGTCTTACAGACCTTTCTCATCCTTGTCAGGTGCTTGCCGATCTTATGACAATCCGTGAGTACAAGGGTAAGCTTGACGGTCTTAAGATGTGCTACATAGGCGACGGCAACAATATGGCAAACTCGCTCATTGTCGGCGGCTTAAAGACAGGTATGAGCGTATCTGTTGCCTGCCCTGAGAACTATCACCCTGCCGTTACAACACTTAGGTTCGCTGAAAAGTATGACTGCTTTGAACTTACAGACGATCCTATAAAGGCCGCAAAGGACGCAGACGTTATCTTCACAGACGTATGGGCATCCATGGGTCAGGAAGGCGAAGCTGAAATCAGAAAGAAAGCATTCAAGGGCTTCCAGATAAACGATGAGGTTATGGCTGTTGCTAAGCCCGACGCTATGGTACAGCACTGCCTGCCCGCACACAGAGAAGAAGAAATTACAGCCAAGGTATTCGAAGAACACGCAAACGAAATCTTTGACGAGGCTGAAAACAGACTCCACGCACAGAAGGCGGTAATGGTACTGCTTATGGGCAATAAGGATTGATCCGGATAAAACTTAAATATCCGATACGGAGCAACGCATTATGTTGCTCCGTATTCGTGTAATATGGGGGAATAGTCATGACTAATCTGCTTATAAAACTGTTCGTAAAGGACAGCAAAAACACATCCGATCCCGCTGTCAGAAAGCGTTACGGGTATCTCGGAGCATTTACCGGTATTGTACTTAACATACTTTTGTTTCTCGGAAAGCTGATTGCAGGTATATTATCAGGCGGTATCTCCGTAATCGCAGACGCATTCAATAACCTTTCAGACGCAGGCTCATCAATAATGACCTTTGTCGGCTTTAAAATGGCAGGAATGCCTGCAGACAGCGAACACCCCTACGGTCACGGCAGAATGGAGTATGTTTCGGGCATAATAATATCTTTTATCATCATGATGATGGGCTTTGAACTTGGTAAAAGTTCGGTCGAAAAAATCTTCTCGCCCGAAAAGTCGGAGTTCAGCATACTTGCCGTATCGGTGCTTGGAGCGTCGCTTCTTGTGAAGCTGTGGATGGCACTGTTCAACACAAAGCTCGGTCGGAAAATAGACAGCGCCACAATGAAGGCCGCAGCGGCAGATTCGCTTTCTGACTGCATTTCTACATCGGTAGTAATCATCTGTATGTTCATACAGCTGTTCAGCGGTTTTGAGCTTGATTCATACGCGGGTATCATTGTTGCGCTTTTTATCCTATATACAGGCTTCAACACATTCAAGGAAAGTCTTACTCCGCTGCTTGGCACAAAGCCTAAAAAGGAACTGGTGGAGGAAATTGAAAACACTGTAATGAACTATGACGGAATAGTCGGCGTACACGATCTTATGGTGCATGATTACGGTGTAGGCAGAATGGTAATATCGCTCCACGCCGAAATAAGCAGTAAAACAGATATAATGCTTGCACATGAGCTTATAGATCTTATAGAGGACGATCTCAGAGAAAAGTACAGATGCAGTGTTACGATACATATGGATCCTGTCGTTGTGGACGATAAGAAGGCAGATGAAGTGAAAAAGGTGGTTCTTGATATAATAAAAAATATCGACAGCAACCTTACTATCCACGATTTCCGCATTACCGACGGTGTTTCAAGGATAAATGTGATTTTCGATCTGGTAACGCCTTTCGGCTTCAGATATAAGGATGGAGAGCTTGCTCTTATGATAAAGAACGCAATTGCGGAAAAGGACGGCAGGCTCAATGCCGTAATCACCGTTGAACGTTCAATGTGCTGAATAATGCTTTTTAACGCACAAAGTCACAAAAGACTTTGTGCGTTTATTTTAAGTTGACTTGACACGGATTTTGTGATAAAATAAAACTATACTATATTATGAGAGAGTGTTTGTATGAACGGCAATAACGGAAAATGCGGAAAACTGTTTGTTATAGAAGGGCTTGACGGATGCGGTAAAAGCACACAGCTTGAGATGCTGAAAGCAAGCGCAGACAGCAATATCCGTTTCATCAGCTTTCCGAATTATAACAGTGCAAGCGGTGAGATAATCAAGGACTATCTCAGCGGTAAATTCTGCGAGGAAAACGGCAGAACGGGCGCATATACGGCCGGCAGTTTCTATGCGATAGACCGTTATATCAGCTACAAGACCGACTGGGAAAAGGATTATAAAGCGGGCAAGACCATAATAGCCGCAAGATACACCTCCTCAAATGCGATATATCAGATGGCAAAGCTGGAAAAGTCCCGATGGGATGAGTACCTTGAGTGGCTTGAGGACTACGAGTACGATAAATTCGCAATTCCACGTCCCGAAAGGATTATATTTCTGGATATGCCCGTAGAGGTGTCGCAAAAGCTCCTTTCCGCACGTTACGGCGGAGATGAGGCGAAGAAGGATATTCACGAAAGCAACGTTGCTTTTCTGAAGGCCTGTCGGGAAACGGCACTATACACAGCCGACAAGAAGGGCTGGTATATACTGCCGTGCTCGGACGGTGAAAATCCTTACACTCCCGAAAAGATAAATAAGGAGTTATCGGCGCTGATTTACGGCTGATAACAGACAAAAGCAAGGTAATATAAAGTGTTGGAATTAAAGAAAATTGAACTCAGCGACAAGCAGTGGATAGATCCGCTTCTGAAGCTGTCTGATTTCAGAGGTTGTGAGTATAACTTCACAAACAACTTTGTGTGGAGCGGTGTTTACAACATTACTGTAGGACGTTTTCAGGATTTTTATGTATCAAAGCACGGAAACTGTTTCGTGTTTCCGGCAGGAAAAGGCGATACGGACGCACTGCTTTCAGAACTGAAAAATTACTGTGACAGTACGGGAATACCGTTTGAATTCTGCAGTATGGATATAAAGGACAAACAGATGCTTGAACAGCGTTATCCCGGTATGTTCACCTTCGATACAAGCGAAGATCTGTACGACTATGTGTATCAGTCGCAGTCGCTCGCAACGCTCGGCGGAAAGAAGCTGCATTCAAAGCGTAATTATATAAACCGTTTCAAACAGCTTAACTGGAGCTTTGAGGATATTACGCCTGACAATATTGACGAATGCAAGCAGATGAGCCTCGAATGGTGCATACGCAACGATTGCGATAAAAGCGAGGATAAATCGGAGGAAATGTGCGCTGTCGGAATAGGACTTGAGCATTTCTTTGACTTAGGTCTTGTCGGCGGAATCCTGAGAGTCGATGGCAGGATACAGGCGTTTTCGTACGGCGAACAGCAATGCAGTGACACGTTTGTGACCCACGTTGAAAAAGCGTTTACCGATTATGACGGAGCATATCCGATGATAAACTATATGATGGCAAACAGGTTCTGTAAAGGACTTGAATATATAAACAGGGAAGAGGATATGGGAGAGGAGAATCTCCGCAAGGCGAAGAAGTCTTATCACCCGTGTTTTATGGTTGAGAAGTTCAGTGCGGTTTATAATGCCGGGAAAGGACAATCAGAATGATATATGTATTTTTAGCGGACGGATTTGAAGAAACCGAGGCAATTGCCCCGATTGACATTTTAAAGAGATTTGGAAAAGAGGTAGTTACCGTCGGAATAGGCGGCGGTAAGATTACAGGCGCACACGGAATTACGGTTATTGCCGATATTACCGACAGCGATGTTATTATGACAGATAAGGTCGAGATGATAGTTCTTCCCGGCGGTATGCCCGGAACACTCAACCTTGAGAAAAGCCCCGTTGTACAGGCAGCTATAAAACTCTGTGCCGATAATAAGAAAGCGATAGGCGCTATCTGTGCCGCTCCGTCTATAATCGGAAAGCTGGGACTTCTGAAAGGCAAAAAGGCAACTTGCTTCCCCGGCTTTGAACAATTCCTTGAGGGTGCAATGTTCACGGGCGACCTTGTAAATATTGATGATAACATAGTTACCGCAAAGGGCGCAGGTGCGGCTGTAGAATTCGGACTTGCACTCGGAGCATTACTATGCGGTGAAGGAAAAGCAGAAAAGACAGCTAAGTCTTTACAGTGCAGATGAGCGTAAACGAGCAGAAAAAACAACTGAGAAAAGCCTTGCTTCAGAAGCGAAAACTGCTTTGCGACAGTGAAACGGCTGTTAAAAATGCCGCTGTAACCGAGAATCTTTTAAGCCTTGAAAAAGTGCGGACGGCGGATACCATACTGTCGTTTGTTTCGACAGACGGCGAGGTGGATACGAGAGAATTCATAACGCAGTGCCTGAAAGCAGGAAAGAATGTCGCTGTGCCGAGATGTATAGACGGCAGTAATATGGAGTTTTGCGTGATACATACATTTGACGATCTTGAAAAAGGTATGTACGGAATTGACGAGCCGAAAAAGAGCTGTGCTGTGATTGATGCCGCCGGTGCAGAAAACAGCGTGCTGATAGTTCCTGCACTCTGCTTTAATGCTAAAGGCTTCAGACTCGGTTACGGCAAAGGCTATTATGACAGATTTATAAACGGTTATAAGGGCTATACTGTCGGAGTATGCTATGAAGAATTTCTGACGGAGGATATACCTGTCGATGATTACGACAGATGCGTTGATATAGTCATTACAGAAAAACGGAAAGGACAAAAATATGGAGAATAATCCTATGGATTTAACTCATAAGGATGAAAATACCGAAAGCACCGAAGAATGCACAATTATGATGGATTCGATAAAAGCGCTTCATACAGGCGAAGTGCGAAACGAAGATTCATCTGATGACAGCGGATACGAAAGCGTTCCGGGCAGTGAAGAATCGCTTTCCGGGGACGGTGGGCCTGCGGAGGACGAGGTAACCGAAGAAGAATATCAGGAATATCTTGCGGCAAAAAAAGAACGCAACAAGAAAATCAAAGCGAAAAACCGCCACAGAAGAACGTTTTCACATATTCTCACAGGCGTTCTGCTGTCAGTTTTTATCATATCAATTTCTGCGTTTCTTGCTACATACATTGTAAAGTCGGCACTTGATTTTACAGGAATCGGAAAAACCTATTGTCAGGCCGAGATACATATAAACGAGGATTCGACAACAGATGAAATCGCTCAGGATCTTGCAAATCTCGGTATTATAAATATGCCGGATGTGTTCAAGCTCTACACCAAAATGTTCGGCAAGGGTGATAAGTTCATAAAGGGTACTTTCACGGTTGACACAACCATGTCGTACAGTGCGCTTATTTCTGAGTTGCAGACAGTGTCTACTGTAAATCAGACGGTTTCAATACAGATAACCGAAGGTATGACTATTGATGAGATTGCTCAGATGATGGAGGATAACCGTGTCTGCCGTGCCGAAGATTTCATGGAGCAGTGCAAGACGCTCGGAGATACTTATAAATTCCAGAAACGTCTTGAGAATAAAAAGCTGAAATATTATCAGATGGAAGGATATATATTCCCCGATACATACGAGTTCTATATTCTTCCTGCCCTTGAGGACAATAAGGAGCTTGATACAAGCGAGTATGCCGCAGATGCTCTTGACATTATATATCAGAACTTCAATAACAAGCTGACGGCACGTTACTATAACCGTATGAGCGAGCTTGGGCTTACGCTTGACGAAACCATAACGCTTGCTTCGATAGCACAGCGTGAGGCGGATACTACGACCAATATGGGCAATGTTGCATCGGTATTCTTCAACCGTATGGCTGATGCGGAAGCATTCCCGCATCTTGAATCGGACGTTACCGTACATTATGTTGATGAGCATATAAAGCCGCATCTCACTACATCGCAGTACGATCAGAAAATGTTTGACGCATATAACACCTATAAGTGTGACGGTATACCGATAGGACCTATCTGCAACCCGGGACTTGACGCTATAAAGGCAGTGCTTTATGCGCCTGAAACAAGCTATTACTACTTCTGTGCAGATCCCGAAACAACAGAAATGTATTTTGCAGAAACTATTTCGGAGCATGAGGAGAATCTCCGCAAGTGCGGACTGGATCATGCGATAGCCGAATAATCAAACAATCAATATTCCGCCGCAGAGCTTTCTGCGGCGGAATGTCATAATAAGGTAAAAGAAAGGTTAAATTTATGTTAGAGCTTTTATCGCCTGCGGGTGATCTTGAATGTCTTATGTCAGCCGTTGATTACGGTTGTGACGCTGTATATCTCGGAAGTACAATGTTCGGTATGAGAGCAGGTGCGGCAAAATTCGATCCCGAAACGTTGAGGAATGGCGTTGAATACGCTCATGCAAAGGGTGTAAGAGTATATCTTACCTGCAATACCGTTCCGTCAAACGATGAGATAGAACTGCTCCCCGAATTTATAAAAACCGCATATGACTGCGGAATAGATGCCGCAATAGTAAGCGACATCGGCTGTATTGCTCTTATAAAGCGTACCGTTCCAGATCTTGAAATTCACGTTTCTACACAGGCGGGAGTAGTGAACTATGTAACAGCAAACGAGCTGTACAAGATGGGTGCAAAGAGAGTAGTGCTTGCCCGTGAGGTAGATATTGAAAATATAAAGCGTATAAGGGATAACATACCTGAGGATATGGATATTGAAGTGTTCGTTCACGGGGCAATGTGCGTTTCATTTTCAGGAAGATGTCTGCTTTCCGCTTTTATGACAGGCAGAAATGCCAACAAGGGCGAATGCGCTCAGCCTTGTCGCTGGAAATATCACTTAGTTGAAGAAAAACGCCCCGGCGACTACTATGAGCTGTCGGAGGGCGATGGTGGCTCTTATATCCTTAACGCTAAGGATATGTGTATGATAGAGCATCTTAAAGAGCTTAAGGATGCAGGCGTTACCAGCTTCAAGATTGAAGGCAGAGCGAAATCCGCATATTATACGGCAACGGTAACGAATGCCTACAGAGCTGCGCTTGATGCAGTGAAAAACGGTGAACCGATTCCGAAGTGGGCGGTTGATGAAGTTTATAAGGTAAGTCACAGACAGTATTGCACCGGCTTTTATTTTAACAAGGATGACGCAAACCAGTATTACGAGAACAGCGGCTACATCCGTGAGTGCGACTTTGTCGGCGTAATTGACAGCTGTGAGAACGGCAGGGTGAATATCACGCAGAGAAACTATTTTACCGTTCACGATGACCTTGAAGTGCTGTCGCCAGGAAAGACACCTGTAAAGCTGGATATTCCTTATCTGATAAATTCAAAGGGCGAGCAGACAGAGATAGCAAACCGTGCGACAGAAAAGATGTACTTTGACTATCCCGTTTCTTTCCCTCCTCATTCGATAATAAGAAAACCGTTGAGCAAAAAGTAAACTACGGAGGTAACTATCATGCTGAAAGCTCCGCAAAACCTGTTCGCTACCGCTTATGACGGATCGGTGCGATCCGACTGGCAGACGGTAGAGGGCGCAGACGGCTATATATTGCAGTTCTATAATGCAGATGAACCGGAAAAGTGCATTAAAACACGCTATGCACAGAATAATTCAAAGCTGATACTTGGGTTTCGCAACGGCAGAAAGTATGTTGTACGGGTAAAAGCGTTCAGCTATCGTGACGGGAAAGAGGTATACGGCGAACTGTCACAGCCGGCAGAATTTACGCCGATGTGCCATCACCTTAAAGCTCAGAATGTAATTACGATGAACAAGGGCGAAACGTCGCAGATAGTATGGGAATGCAGAAATAAAGTGCCTGCCGTTACTTTTGAATGCGATGACAGCGATGTGGCGACCGTAACAAAGGGCGGACAGGTTACCGCCGTTTCGGACGGTACGGCTGAGATAAAGCTGACGGCTGATGACGGTCAGACTTTTACTGTTAAGATAATTGTAGGCAGGGATAAGTCATGCTATCCGACTACGGCAAGGATCATGCTCTGCGGCGATATAATGTGTTCGCTTGAGCATCAGCGGAAAGCCGCTTTGCGTTCACTTGATTTTACAGACGCATTCAGAACGCTTAAAGATACGGTCAGCTCAGCCGATTATTCTGTAGCAGTGCTTGAAACGACCTGCTTTGACGGAGCGCCGTTTGAATATGAAAAGATACGCACAGACAGCGGAAGCCCCAATTGCAATTCTCCGTCCACTTTCATAGATGCAGTGAAAAACTGCGGATTCAATGCACTGGTAACCGCTAATAATCATAACTGTGATACAGGGCTTGAAGGGCTTCACGCTACCGTACAACGTATCAGAAACAGCGGTATGGCAAATATCGGTACACTTGACGATGAAACTCATATTGCCGATATAAACGGCATAAAGGTAGGATTTGTCGCAGTAAATTCAATATCAAACGGGCTTGAGAAAAATATACCGCCCGAAATTATCGGGAAATATGAGCCTGAGCATTTCAGACAGCTTGTTGAAACGCTTAAAAATGAAGGCGCAGAGTATATAATCGCATATCAGCACTGGGGTGTTATGAATTCCGTTACGGTTCGAAATTCTCAGATAAAGACGGCTGAATATATGGCACAGTGCGGTGTGGATCTTATTATCGGTTCTCATCCGCACGTTATGCAGAAAGTCGGTAAAATACACACATCCGCCGGCAGAGATGTGACGTGCTTCTATTCTTTAGGCAATCTTTTGTCATCTATGAAAGAGCTTCGTGAAAACCGTGAGAGTGTAATTGTAAATCTGATTCTCACAAGGACCGAAAGCGGAATAAAGTCCGATATATCGTGCATTCCGACACTTTGCAAGGATACCTCCGACGGATATACGGTAAGCGTTCTTGACGGGTCGCTGACGCAAACAGAACAGGTTTCCGAAAATCGCATAAGAGATATACTCGGCAAGGAGGGCGTTATCCGAAAATACCCTAAATTCTTGCTGCAAGGCTCAGCCGTGCTGAGAAATATTTTCCGTGACAGCGGTTTTTCTTATGATGATACTGCTCTTATTCTGTCGCCGTTATCGCTTGTAAGCAAAAAAAGCAATCTTTCGGGAAAATCCGGCAGCCAAAGAAATAAAATTGATATAAATAAAAATTTCAAATCGTTTTTAGACGGCTCAGACAGCAATTATATCGTAATCGACCTTTATACTGCGGCGGCTGTTTCGTGCTACAAGTACGGCGACAGCTTCTATACAGCATCGGGCAGTTTTATTTCTTCCGATTTTTACAATTCCAATAAAGACAGGCTTGAAAAAATTTCTCCGCCTTTTGACGAAAAAACAGTAAAATCAGCACTTAAAGAATATGCGAAAATTGTCTTGTCAAAATATGATAAGGATAAAATCATATTAGTGCGTTTAAAATTCAGCAATATCTGCGTAATAGAAAATCAGCTAAGAAACGGTAAAAGCAGAAATGCGCTGAATAAGCGGTTGAGGCTGTATGAGGATTATCTGATTTCGCTTTTACAGCCGGTGGTTATTGATGTTTCCGGCAATTATTTTATGGAGTCAAAAAGTGACAATATGATGTCCTTTGAGCCGCTTTTCTACGATGATGTAAGAATCAAGCTGAACTCAGCGGTAAAACGTATCCGCAAGGATACATATTTTTCTGCACCGGAAATAAGGCTGCAGCTTATGCGTGTCATAAAGTACTATGATAATATGACGGCAAGAGCCTATCAACCTGAACTGCTTGACAGAAATTATGTATCGGACAGAATGGCGGAGTTTACGTCAAAGCGGTTTGTCGCAGAGAATTTCGAGTATTTTGTATATCTGCGTGAAAATGAGATCCGTACCTATGATGATGCAAAAATCCTGCTTTCTGCTAAAGCCGGTGCAGAAAGGCTTATCTCGGCGATAAAAGCGGCTGAGTGTATTGACGGAGATATTTCCGATTGCAGTTACGATGATATAAAGATCGTTTTCGATGAGAACTTCCTTATGAAAAAGCAATTATCCCGTAAACTTTTTGGGGTTTACAAATATACTGTTCCCGATAACTGTGAACATATTTTTCTTATCAGAAACGACCGCAAATTGCTTGAAGACTACGAAGCACGGCACAAACCTGTATTGGTTGACATCTGGGGCAGCTGTATTTCCCGTGAATCCGTTAATCGTAATTCCTCAGGCATATATGTCGATAAGTACATTTTCAAGCAGCCGTTTTTGCTTGCAGATGAGCCTGAAATACCGTTTGACAACGATTTGTCGGCTGATAAATTCTGCGGCAGTAAGTGGCGAAGACGCACTGTCAAAGAGGCATTTTTGCACGAAGGAAAACGCATTCTATCTGACAGTAATGCCGAATGGCTGATTGTTGATATGTACGACCTTATCTGCAATATGCGTAAGTGCGGCGATTCGCTTTTCGAGGTGGATGATTTCATACTTCGCACAGCTTTTTACAAGTCGATTTCCGATAAATGCGAAAGCACATATTTATTTAACGAAAGAAGCCGTGAATCTGTCTCTTATACACATCTCCGAGCCCACGAGACATCTCAGGATCTCGT
>ENA-OYZG01000038-OYZG01000038.1-human-gut-metagenome-genome-assembly--contig:-NODE-38-length-46142-cov-7.900167_pt1 | contig 46142 bp, 35 predicted proteins | sample MGYA00244071_ERZ653466 | MGnify/ENA primary metagenome ERZ653466 (study PRJEB26926, sample SAMN06165150) | human gut metagenome | biome: ENVO:00009003; feature: ENVO:2100002; material: ENVO:00002003...
CACTCGACTAGTCGTCGGCAGCGTCAGATGTGTATAAGAGACAGAAGGTATACTTAGCTGCTGGCAGCAGGTCGTTGGTCTTGGCCACATAGGTTTCAACGCTTGTGACCATACCGTTGCGCTTGAAGTAACGATAATCATCGCCGTCCTTCACCAGACCCGCGTGCCATACCAGCATACCGTTGTTGATCCAGCGGGTAATGCCGTTATCGTTGTACACACCGCACTGATTCTTCTGGAACACGCCATTTTCGTCAAAGACGAACACTGCACTCTCACGGTCCGGATAGTCATAATTGTCGGGGTTGCCATCCTTACCGGGGACATTGACTTTGGCATCTTCCGCATCAGGGCCGTAACTGGGCAACAGATCCGCTGCAGGATATGGTACACGAACCATGCCGGTGACGATATATCCGTTGCTGTTGAAATAGTAGAAAGAGTCTTCAATGTTATCCCAACCAGCTCCGTGCATAACGCCATTCTGATAATATGTTGTGCCTTGATCGCAGGTAAACCATCCATTGAGCTGCAGGATGCAGTTACTGTCGAACGGATAGTAGCCTTGCGGGAGCAATCCGTTGGTTTTGCTCAGATAGTAGGTGCCGTTGGCCTTTAGCGTAGCATCGGCGTTCACATAGATCATGCGATCGTCCGCCATTCTGACCAACCCAAGGTCATACTGGACATCATCATTTACATAGTAGACCAGCACACCGTTGCCATCGAGCGGCAGTATACCGTTTTTGGCAATCATTCTACCCTGTGCATCAAACTCTCGCTGATAACCGGCTTTGACAATACCATTTGTTTTGGTGACCCAGAACTTTCCGTTCTTGACTGCTTTCAGATTTGCATTGATGTAATAGAGATATCCATCATCTCCATAAACAAGGCCAGCATAAATAGCCATACCATTTTCATCAAAGCAAACAATATCGCCTGCACTGAATCCACTGGCGATGTGGGACAAATCGCTGCTCAGCTGGTACAATCCAGGCTGGACAATCAATGCGCCCTCTGCATCAAACAAATAGTAATCAGCACCCTGACCGCTATTGCCTCTCGGAACCTCACTAAACCCAGTGAGGGCATCGCCGTGGTCGCCAAAGAAATAGCTGTCGCCATCTACCGTCCACCACTTTCTGGCGATCGGTTGTCCGGCCCAGTAATAACGACGACCGGTACTGACCGCGATCCAGTCTCCTCGCACTAGAACATGATCCTCAAAGGTATAGTTCAAGTCCTTGGGGTATTGCTTGCCGTTTTCGGTGATCATTGTGCGTATTGTTTGAACACCGTCAACCGCCTTGAGTGTAGTCGGATCAAAATAATAATACTGACTGCTTCCATCGGATGTTTCGATCTCACGCCAGCCGTCCTTGGTCTTGCCGTTGACGGCATAGTACAAATCATTCTCGTAGGCAAACAGTCCGGTTATCTTTCCGACAGAGATACCGTCCGAGCCAAGATCGTACCAATATTCACCGGTTTCTCCAGCCAGATTGCTGGGGAGCTTATGAAAGCCGGTCAATACAGCGCCGTCTTGCCAGTAGGACCACTTTCCGTTTTCCTTGACCCAGCCGTCCTTGGTATTCTTTTGCAGCTTGAAGCTGTCTGTGAACTCCGTAACGGTATCAAAGAAATGGGCGCCGTAGTCTCCGTTGATATTCTCGCTGTTGTCATAGGGGTACAGACCATATTTGATCTGATATTCTTCCTGCTGTGCCAGCGATTTCAGAACATGGAAGTGTGCATAGATGTCATAGCCGAGATCGCCGCTGACCGTGCAGTCAAGCAATCCGTTTTCGTCCCATGCTGCGCTGTCCGTGGGGATAAGCTTCAAGCCGCTGAGTACGCAAAGCGGGTTTGCAGTTGCGGGGTTGATCGGTTCGCCCTGCTGAATGAAGTTGCAGACGACCGTCAGCTTATTGTCCTCCACCTCGGCAGAGGTCATGGTAAAGTACTCGTTTGCCAGACGGAGCTTGGAGGTATCGATCGTAACGCCTTGCGGTGCGGTCAGTGTGATCGTGACCGTCGTCAGGGGGCTAATACGCTCGGCAAGCTGCAGCAGGAAATCCCATGCTGTGCGTCCCTCCTGATCGCCGCCAGGGAGCATATACAAAAGCGCTGTAAGCTTCTCCGGAATCGGCATCTTGGACATATCCACTGCAAAGGTATAGGATGCTTCCATTCCAGTTTGAGAATCGATCTGGTAATAGGTCAGCTCGTCCTCTTTATAGTTTGAATTGGAAACGGTGCGGTTCCATGCGAGCAGGCCGCTGCCGCCGGTTGCATGGTTGAAATCGAAGTTTGCTTCGTCGCTCTTATACAGGTAAGTCGTAATCTTTGTTGCCGTATCCAATGCTTTATTGATCGCAGCGGTCTGCGCCTGGATTGCAGCTTCTTCATCACTGTAACCCTTGCCTTTGGCTTCCTGATATGCGCGGGCATATTCCTGATTGATCGTCGCCTGGAATTCAGCCAGTTTATTTTTCAAGACTGCGCCAATCGTCAGGGTACGCAGTTCGCTGTTTGCATTGGGTGTGAAATCAAAGCCGGAAATCATACCTGCCTCGGGGTAATCGAATACCAATTCCGTTTTCGTGGTATTGACACTCCCACCCTCGATTTCACCGATCGATTGCAGTGTGATCTTCAGGAAACCGAACTGCACATCATCGGGGTTGATCTTTACGGGGTTGCCGTTATAGGTAGCCTCCAGCGGCAACTCGGTCGATTCGCCGTAGACCGCATTCAAGCTGTCTTTGGTGAATTTCAATTCCGTCGGTTCAACAATGTGCAGCGTTTTTGTGCCTAGCACGCTGCCGTCTGCTGCAATGAGTTGAATCTGCACATCACCGAGCGCTTTGGCTGTGAACACATCGCCCGACAGCGTACCAAGGCTTTCATCGGACACCTTCAGCGCAGAGCCATCGGGGAGTGCAATCGCGCCGCCGGTAGAAGTGACGCCGGACGCATTGACAGTTAGCTCGGTTCCGACCGTCAGGTAGTCATAGTCTGCGGAAACGACCGCATGGTCGAATACATTGGAGGGCTTTGCCGTAGATACAACGAGGAGGGAGGAGCTGACTGAGCGCTCATACCCGTCTGACGGGCGGTTGACGACGGAAATCGTTTCAGAGCCCTCGCCTCTAGCGGCAAAGGTGGAGGAACCGCCGCCATCCAGATTTATGGCGGAGACGCAGCCGGCATCCAGCATAATCTGTGCGATCTCAATGGCGCTGCCGCCTGCGGAGAACGGCTCCTGACGGCCATCAAGCACCATCAGCACGACCTGACCGTCATAAGTAATACCAACACAGGTACGGGAAGCACGGTTGTTGTAATAATTGACAGGTGCGGAAGGTACAATTTTACCGTTCCTGACAAGCCAAATATCACCGCCGACAGCTTCCTGAAGCTCACCCTTGTGCGCATTCCACTCGGCACTTCCACCGATAATGGGCGTTCCGTCCTTGAGAATGCCGAAGAAGTTTTCGCTGCCAATGCCGTGATACTCAACGCCTTCCATAACCAGCGCACCGCCGGGGCAGCCGTTGCTCATGTTGTAGAAATCGGCATTTGTTCCGACAACCGCACGATAATTAGGAATATAGTGCTCTGTGTTGTTCGGATCCGTATGTTTTCTTTCTGCGGCTTCCATCTGATCTTTCACGCGAGCCATCTTCCAGGCAGAGGCGTCATTGTCGTTATAGTTGGCATAGATATTGACATCGCTGCGTGTAATGTCCGCAGTCGCGAGATAATAAACAATTTGCTTATCATCCTTCGTCAGAGCCATTTTCACTTCCTGCTTAATGCCGGGAGCCAGTATGGAGGAGGTGCTGGAAAAGGCCTTGTAATAATCGTTTTCCAGCTGTCCCTTTGCCGTTTCGTAGAGATAATCGGCAAAAGCATAACAGCAGGCACGGCGCAGATCGGCATTGACACCATTCGGAAGGTAGCTGCCTTCCAGAGTCCGGATGCCCTCGTTTCCGTAATAGGTATCATAGACAGAAGCGCGAATGTCATCCTTCGTCGAAACGCCGCCAAAACGATTGTCCAGGAAGAATTTTGCGCGTGCGGCATCGGTCAGGCTGGTCGTAAAGTAATTCTTCATGACCGCGCTGATTGTCACACCGGTGCCAATCTTCTTTAGAATGTAAAAGGCGTCAAGATCGCCGTACAGATCGAGAATACCGAAAGAATGAATTTCCGGATCGGGATTGTCATACAGAAAGTACTTATCGTTATTGGTTCGGATCTCCTCGGCCATTTCTTCGACCGTACCGGTCACGCCGGCATTGGTCGTGAGCTGAAGCAGATCACAGATATCGCCGGCCCAGCTGCCAAGGTCGGCAGTACTCTGATTACCGGTGTGGTACGCCATGTCCATTGCACCGAACATATGCGCAAAATCGACCTCATTCCCGTTGGGTACCGTGAAAACCTCCAGGCTGCGCAGAGCAACGGCATTTGTTCCGTTGGCTGCGTCCTGCTCGGACACATAACCGGTAAAGGCTGTATTTTCTGGACCGCAGAAGGTCGTCCATGTGCTGGATGTGTATTTTTCCACGCCGCAGCGGATGTAGTTGATGACAAGCGCTGTAGCATCCTCGCCGGAATGTTCCCGGGCGTAAGCGTCGGCATATCCCTCGAGGGTGGTCAATGAGGATAGGAAGTCAGTATACCGTGCATCATCGGTTGAGGTGTCTACCGCAAATACAGACAGCGGGAGAATACTGAAAACCATCATGACCGCCAACAGGAGAGATACCCATCGCAGTGAAAATGATTTTTTCATATGAATTCCTTCCTGGATATTTATTTCAAGTTTTCGACAACGACATTCACAGCCTCCTGCATGGCATAAAGCTGATCCTGCTTGTCCTGTGCCAATTCGCTGATGTCACCGAGGTCGTAAACCGTAACATATACATCACGAGAAGTACCGCGTTTGTCAGTCAGTGTTCCGGCAAGCTGTCCAACTTCTTCGCCGATGCTGAGGTCGAAAAGAGTGTAGGTCTTTCCGTCTTGTTCAGTAATGAACTTGACTGTATCGCTGCCTATCTCGGCTTTCAAAAGCTGTTCATATTTTTGAGGAATATATAGCGTTCCGAAGTCGGTATTGATTTCCGAAAGTGTCGTGGTATCCTCAATTTCTTCTTCCGGCGGTGTGCTTTCACTCTGATTTACTGCAGGATCTGCAGTAGATTCCGGAGTCTTTTTCCCACACCCGGCAAACAAGCTGACAATAGAACAAACCACAAGGAGCATGACACTCCATTTACGAATTCGCGATAACTGCATATGCACTCCTTTCGCTGTGAATACAGTGGTATACAGGGAGGGATTTTCCCGCCCTGTATACACACTTGTCTCTTACGGATTTACGACCATCTTACCGTCTTCTCCAAAGGTATAGGTGCCCTTCGGGAGGAGACCATTAGTTTTGGAAACATAGTAGCTTCCGACCGCAAGGTTTGCACCGCTGCGGACATAGATGTAGCTGCCGTCGTCAAGCTGTACGAGACCGGTATTGACCTGACGCACATTGTTTACATAGTAGAACAGGTACTCATTTCCATCGCCGAGCTTCTCGCGGTAGATGCCGTTTTTGATTACCATTTTGCCGTCCGCATCGAAAGTATAGGTTGCGCTCGGCATCAGACCGTTGGATTTGGTGACATAATAGCTGCGGTCACAAACCACAGAGCAGTCACTCTTAACATAGTAATATTCGCCGGAAATCTCGATCAGGCCGGCATAATTCTTCACTCCATCCTTGTAGTAATACTTCGTGCCGTTTTCTTCGCGGATACCTTCAAGGAACATCGTGCCATCCGCGTTGAACCAGTACCAACCGGCAGCTTTCAAGCCGTTCGCCTTGTCTGCAAAGACATAGTGTCTGGCACCCTTTACTGCTTTCAGGTTACTGGCGATGTAGTAATAGTTGCCATCCCATTTGATCAGGCCGGCCGTTGTTTTGGCTCCGTCCACATAGTAGTACAGGTCGCCGTTTTCTTCGACCAGGCCGCTCTTAATAACCATCTTGCCGTCCGCATCGAAAGTATAATAACCAGCAGGCTTCAGGTCGTTGGTCTTGGTAACATAGTAAGTGCAATTTTTAACAGCCTTGAGATCGCTGGCGATATAGTAGTAGCTGCCGTCCACTTCGACCAAGCCGGCATAGTTCTTCACATAGTCGACATAGTAGCAGAGGTTGCCGTTCAGATCTTCATGGAGTCCTTCCAGCTTCATCAGCCTACCTTCGGCATCAAAGGTATACTTGGCTGCCTTCAGCAGACCGTTGGTCTTGGCTACATAAGTTTCAACACTTGTGACCATACCGTTGCGCTTGAAGTAACGATAATCGTCGCCGTCCTTCACCAGGCCCGCGTGCCATACCAGCATACCGTTGTTGATCCAACGGGTGACGCCGTTGTCATCGTACACACCGCACTGATCCTTCTGGAACACGCCATTTTCGTCAAAGACGAACAGCGCACTCTCACGGTCCGGATAGTCGTAATTGTCAGGATTTCCTTCCTTCCCGGGGACATTGACTTCGGCATCCTCCGCATCGGGGCCGTAGCCGGGCAGCAGCTCCGCCGCGGGATACGGTACACGAACCATTCCGGTGACGGGCTTCTGCTCTTGGTAGAAGGAATAGCTGTCTCCATCTTTCCGCCAACCATTGTGGTAGATCACTTCGCCGCTCTTCAGCAATTCGTTGCATACAGAGCAGTAGGTATCGCCGGTGTAACCGTCCTCGGTGTCAGTGACTTCCTTTATATTCCGAATTTCTTCAACATGCCCCTTGGCAGGGATAACTTCCTGTGCAACAAGAATCTCATTGCAGACGGAGCAATGCTTGCCTTCCGTCTTGCCGCTTTCTGTGCAGGTAGCCGCAACAGCTTCATCGATTACTTCCGTATGCCCCTTAGCAGGAATCTCTTCCTGCGGTACAAGCACTTCATTGCAAACCGAGCAATGTTTACCCTCAGTCTTGCCGGGTGTGGTGCAGGTAGCTGCAACAGCTTCGTCGATGACCTCGGTATGTCCCTTGGCGGGAATAGCCGTGCCGGTGCCTATTTTCTCGCCGCAATCCTTGCAGTAGGTGTCGCCGGTGTAGCCGGGCTCGGTGCAGGTTGCTTCCTTGGCATTACGAAGTTCTGTGTTCTCATGTGCGCAAGGCGTGCCGCCCCAGACACCGCTGACATAGTTGATGGTATCGCCGGCGCTTGCGTTCGCAGTTTCCGTGTAGGTGCCGTCGGCGTTGTGCAGCTTGGCGGGCGTGATGGGGATGGTCACCGATTTATTCCCGTTCGCATTATACTGATAGGTCGCGGTTCCTGTGCCAGGTGTACCGTGCTGAACATATTTGCCGGTTCCGTTGCTGGAGCAGATGTCTGCGCCGCCCTTGGTGGTGTAGATGGCACCGATAGCCGTCAGACTGCCGTTTACATTCACCTTGGCATCCTTCAGATCTGCATTGGTGCGGTTATAGGCTTTGCCCGGCGCATAGGCAACAGACTTGAACTTGCAAGGACCCCAGACAAAGTTATCGGAGTTCCATTCGTCGCCGTCATAAATGTAGACATTTTTTCCACTGGAGACCGTCAAATCAGCGCCTTCGGCAATGCTCACCTCAACACCGGCCAACAGTGCGGTATCCTGGTTGATGGTAACTTTGCCGGACTGGATATTGATGGAAATATTGTTGGTAATAGGCAGTACATAGCTTGCAGAGTCAACATTCATTCCAGCAAGAGATAGTGCCAGCGTATTCAGTTCCGCCTCACCGTTTACGGTCAGAATCAGACGATCCGTCTTTTCATCGTAGTCTTTGGTGAAGCTGCCGGAGACAACTTTGAACATACCGTCGTTGCCAATAAAATTGATGGAGGTGGTATATGTGGTACTCATTGCATAAACGCCGCTGAAAACCTTCTCGTTGGCGCCCGCATTCAGCGTCAGGGGAACTTCGATATTCTGAACGAAATACTGGGAGAAGGGGAAAACCTTGTTACCCATGTTAGAGGAGGCGCTACCACCGCGGAAGTCTGCGATTTGATAGAACTCATATACGGTTGCGCCGGATTCAGCCAGCACAGAACCGCTGCCGGAGATAAAGCCCCATGCATAGAGATTTCCGCCGTTCTTCACCGTGATAGAGCTGTTATCCGCCATTTTAATATAGCCATAATCGCCCACAGGACGACCCTGCTGACTGCCGCCAGCTGCAAAATATCTGCCGCCCAGGCTGATGGCACCGTTGACGGTGATAGAAGTGCCCTCACTCATCGTCAGCGTCCGGAATGCCTTAGATGCCGGAGTTGTCCGAATTGCTGCGGGAGCATTTGTATACAAAGTCCCAGCTGCATCAAAGGGAATCAGCAATGTAATACCCGTCGGGATGGTATAATTACCGCTGATTGAGCCATCGGTAGCCAAGGTAATCTTGGACTGTTTATTTGCCTGCGCATAAGCAACCGCTTCGTTCAGGTCTGCAAACCGCTGACCGCCGGTCTCAAAGAGGGCTACAACTTTGCTTACAAATTTTGCCGTAATGGTGCAGTCGCTTTCAATATTCAGCGCAGTGCTTGCGGCAGTTGCTATGCACTTGCCGGTGGTCAGATTGTACCAGCCAAGGAACTGATAACCCTCTGCCGGGGTTGCCACCACCTGATAAGCCGTCATGGAGCTTTGTGTGTTGCTGTATGTCTCTGTGACAGTCTTGCCATCTACTGTATAGGTACCATTTTCGGCAGGCACAAAGGTCGTGGTCGCAGTTACATCAGAAACCAGCGCCACATTGGTCATGGTAATTTTTGTGGCTGTGGTGCTACCGGATTTGATATAAACCTTGATGCTCTCGCCAACGGCAAGCTCTTTGTTAAAGGCACCATTTGCAGTGACGGCAGTTCCGTTTACTTTGATCGTACCGCTGTTCGCCTCAATGGCATAATTAAACGACAGTGTGGCTTTTGCGGTTTTGTTGTTTTTGATGGTTAGTGTGGATTCATAATGTGTGGAATCGCACATTCCTTCAACACTGACAGCTGAACCCGTGATCGTTGAGCCATTTGCGTTCCATGCGTCCTCTGCCGTTCCGTCAAAGCTCAAACCAATGTTGGCATCACTCAGACCTGTCACAGCACCATTCGTGGCTGCAAATGCAGGTAGCGTAATGGCAGGCACTAATGCCAGCACCATAACTGCCACCAGCAGCAGAGATAGGAACCGTTTGGATATTCGTTGAATCATGATTGTTTTCTCCTTCTCGGTTTAGATTTTGAGGTTTTCATTTCAGCGTAAATGCTTACGCCGAGTAATAATGTAATGAGTGCCCACAGATGTGCTCGATGGAACAGTCCGGAAATATCCGACTCGCGGAAAAACTCGATGATAAACCGAAACGCTCCATAGCACATCATGTAGACCGGGTAAGCGCGTCCTTGCAGCCGTTCTTTCCAAATTCGCGGACACAAGACGGCAAGCAGGATCAGGTAAAATACGATCTCCGCCTCACGCGTTGGGAAGCGTATCCCGTTTGTCCCCGGAATTGGAAGCCCGCGGCAGCAGCCTGACAAAATGCAGTTGATTCGGGCGCACATGACCGTAAAGACCATGCAGGGGGTAAAAACATCAAAGACTTCCTTGGGCGGTCTCTTTGAAATTTTTGCACCGAGCCAATACGCCAGCGGCATCAGGAACACACCACCGAACAGGCTCATGTTTCCAAGGCTGGCTTTGTCAAAGCCGGTTTCAAGGAACGCAAACGCCTTCACTGTCAAAACGCCGTAGACCGTATGTGCAATCGCAATCATGATTGCTACATACCATGCCATATTCAGCCGTTTCCGCAGCAGTGCGAGCCATACCGCGGTAAATGCTGCGCCGACCGACAAGAGAATCAACAGTGGTATTTTATCTTGCAATAGAATCACCGCCTTTCGCCGAAACCAAAAGCGGAGTGTCATCGCCTTCGGTGGTTTGAATATGCCGTTCGAGCTGATCTTCGGAGAAACGATTCTTTATAAAATGTGCCGGTGCGCCGCCTACAATGGTGTATGGCGCAACATCCTTTGTTACAACGCTGCCTGCCGCCACAATCGCATCTGCACCGATGTGCACACCTTTTAAAATAATCGCTCCTGCTCCGATCCATGCTCCTCTTCCAATCACCACATCCTGATCATCTTCTGCGGTTTTATCCGCATCCGTCAGTTCTATGATGTGCTTACCGATGATGTCCTTGCGGTGATCTCCTGTAATGATCGTGACACCGGGACCAAACAAGGCATAATCCTCTATGTAAATTTTCGCCCGTGTTGTCCAGAAGCGTGCATTTACTCCGATAGAGGCATGGTTTCCAACATGAATGTTCGACAGGGGGAAGAAGTCACCGCCCGAATCAATGTGCGAATCTTTGCCGCACTCGGCAAATGAGCGTTTGATATCCGGCTCAACGATTGCGTGGTATAAAACCGCTTTCAATTTACGAATGGCTCGGTATATCATGATTTCTTCACCCCCTTCTCTCCGGTATCGGTGTATTCCGTGAATGGTCGGTGCAGATCACATATCACATAGTGATGATGCCCATACTGCTGATCCGGCGGTATTCCGCCTCGCCAGTCTCCGTATTTCTGGGTGAGATAGGCATCATACTGAGCCGGAACACGAACCGGAATCCCTTCAAACTTCATCCAGACTCCGTCGCCATATTGCTCTTTGGGCGCATATTCCAATGGAGAAGTTGAGTTCGCATGATTGCACCAGACAGCACTGTCGTCAGTAGAAAAAGAGGAAATAAAACGGTCAAATACGGCTATTTCCGCAGCGGTGTCATGTTTATACCCAAAAAGGCGGAAGAGCAGCCAATACCAATTGGTCCGTACCATACCGAGGTTTTGCGGTGATAAGCGGTTATAGTTCAGTCTGACGCGCCGCGCTGCCTCAAAGATTGCCCGCTTTTTTCGGAACATTTGGTGCTCGCGTTCGGTGCGCCACTGTCCATCCAACGGGAATATATCAATGAACACTCCATGGTTGATTTTCAGGCGATCCGCCATCATCTCTATGTAGGTCGTTCTGCTGTCGCGTAATTTGCTTCCGAGGAGATAGTATTGGGGTTCGGAATGATAGTTCTGCAGGAAGCACCATTCCGGCAATATTTGGGGAGATTTCCTGCAGAATATTTCGTAGTCTTTTCTCGGAAGTGCAACATCAATGTCATCATCCCAGGGGATGAAACCGCCATACTTCACTGCGCCGAGTGCGCTGCCGCAGACGAGATAGTAGGTTAGATTCAACTGTTCACATATAGATAAGAACTGTTGCAACAATCCAAACTCGATTTCTTGCAGTTCAGTCAATGGGGTTCACCTCGTTTCTACTTCTTCTTTCCGAATCTCAGCAATCTGAAAAGCACATATATTGCAAGCGTGTTCTCAGAGTGCAAGGCAAAATGTAAAACCTTTCGTTTATAACCGGATGGCTTTTCCGAAGCAACGGCGGACCGGTATAACACCGTCTGACAAAATTCACGCCACCACTTCTTGAATTCCGTATAGCTTCTGTCGATGATAAACGGATTGGCAACAATGATAATACTCGCGTCAAATGCCCATCGGGATAATGTCCTGTCGGTGATTGGCAAGGGAAAGCGCCCCTTTTCAGACATGACCCCGAAGGTCTGTTCATATGGCTGCGTGTAATCCCTTGAGGATAACATGGCCGATCCCGGTACAATGGTATAATAGTAACTGGCATCCTTACTAAAGCGAATCGACCGGCAATGATGCAGATACTGAAAAACAAACAGCATATCTTCACCGATAGACAGTTCCGGCAGGAATGCGATGTGCTCTCTGCGAAGCGTCTGTAGAGAAAACAGCTTGTTCCAAACAGAAAAAGCAATTCCATATCTGAGCTGCCCGCAAAAATAGGAATCGACCCAGTCGCCATCCAGCATAAAGGTTTCAGGCATAGGACTTAGCGCAGAACCGTTGCGGTCACTGCGAACGACATCAATCACAGGGAGCACTCCGGGACTGTACAGCGTGTGCAATGTTTCCAGATAATTTGCCGATACCGTATCATCACTATCAATAAAGCAAAGCAGTTCCCCTGAAGCGGCTGCTATTCCTGTATTCCGTGCAGAACTGACCCCGGCATTTTCCTGACGAATTAGATGGATACGAGCATCTTGAGCAGCTTTTGCTGCCGCAATTTCTGCTGTTTCGTCTGTGGATCCATCATCAATAATCAGCAATTCAAAATCCGGGTAGGTCTGCCGCAAAACTGTGTCTATGCATCTTCCAATCACACCTGCGGCATTATAAGCCGGTACAACAATACTAATCATTTTTGAGGACTCCTAACACCGTTGTAACAGCCGGTCATATACCTGCTGGAGCTGCCGATCTATGTGTTCATCGGAAAATTTACTGTAATCTACCTGCCTTGCACGCTGCTTTATCTCGGCACGGCATTTATCGTCACTCATCTTGCGGAGGCCTGAAGCAAGTGCATCTGTCGAAGACGCTGCAATCAGCAGCCCATTCTTTCCGCTCTCGATGATCTCGCCGTTTCCGCCTACATCCGTCACAAGGCACGGCAACTTTGCTGCGCATGCCTCCAAAATAGAAATGGAGAGATTTTCATGCAAAGAGGGAGAAAGAAAGAAATCAGAAGCATTCAGGTATTTTTGAATCTGTTCCTGCTGCCCGGCGAAAATCACTCGCTTCGCATGCCGTAGGGCGGCACATTCAGACTGCATCTCCTGCAGATAATCGCCGTTTCCTACGATCAACAGGCAAAGCTCCGGCGGCCAACTCTCATCCAGCTGCTTTAACGCATCGACCAAGTAAGACAGTCCCTTTTCTTTCGTGACCCTGCCGACATAGATGCCGATTCTTGCATTCTCCGGAAGGTTCAACTCCATGCGCAGCGCACGCTTTTCTTCCTCACTGCAATTGGGATATTTCGGCATTCGGTTATACACAAACGGAAGCATTTTCTTCTTGTATCGTCGAAACACATCACGCTGTGATGCCTGCTCATAGACGCATGAAATTCCATCCGATAAGCCAAAGATCATCGGTTCCACCACATGCCTACATACCCAGCGCTTTATCGGCGAGTAGTACACCAGATCGCTGAACATACCATGAACGGTCACAAGAATCTTCCCGCGGCCGGAAAGCTTTGCGCCGAGAACAGCATTTAGGCTTTCCATTCCTGCTCCACGGATGTGGACGATATCCGGATCCACTTTGCGAATGGCTCTGCGGTAAAAGCGGATATCTGAAAGGCTGATTCCGCAGTGGCAGTTGTTCAATACCACCGGGACAAATTCAAAATGGTCCGACAGCGTTTCCCGACTGCTCAGCGCTTTATATTCTGTTTTCAATCCGCCGTTGCTGGCGGTCGTTACATACTGCTGAACGACTCGGGTTCTTGGCATGTTGAGCCTCCTCGGTACAGTTCATTTTGATTATTTTTTCTGCAATGGCAGATGCCAAAAGATTTTTTGCGGCATATTGCAGAAATTTCGTATGCCTTTTTTCTATTTCTTTCTTCGGCGCCGATATAGCTGCCTTTAAGGCATCGGAAATGGCGCAAGAGATATCCCGGTTTGGGTCAACGACATACAAAAAATCTTGATAACACTTCGGCATACCATCCAGAAGGAAGGCAACCGTTGGCTTTCCGCTTGAAAGATACTCTATGTCCTTGGAGGGGAAAGAGTATTTCGTATACTCCTCATTGTTCGGCCGAGGGTTTACAAGCACTGCGGCAGATGAAATGTATTCCTGTACCTTTTCCGGCGATACTTGCCCCGGAAGAATGATTCTCGAATCTTCCATGGCACATTTCTGTAGATATTCCACTGCGTCACCGTTCCCGCATAAAATCAAGCGATAACTGCTGTCTTGCAGCAGGGAAAACGCTTCTACCAAAGAGCGGATTCCAAATCTGAAATACAACTTGCCGGCATATACGATATTGACGGTTTCTGCATGAGCGGTACTATTACGATTTTCGGGAATCGAATCTACGATTCCCTCGGCAACAACATATGGTCGATCCGTTAACTGCAACGCTTTTGCCATAGCTTCTGTCAGAACCACAGATGTATCGACGCATTTGATATGTTCCTTAATTGATTTGATATCGAACCCTTTAAAGAAGTTATAGAGAAAACCTCTTTTTGCTTCGAGGTTCATATATTGCGGAAGATCGGGAACAATAAAGCAGATCCTGATTTTTGGGTTCAGCTTTTGGGCATAGGCTGCTGCCGCTAGAAACGGATCGTGTGCGCTGTATACAATGATCAACTTTTCTTCATTGCCATCCAATGCAAACGCGCGAACTGCCTTTTTCAAAGCGCGCGCCCTGGACAAATTTCGGAAGCCCCAGATGTTGTTAAACGAAACATACCGGCATATATACTGAGGGTTTGTGAAACCGGAAAAACGCAGACTGCGGCTTTGATTCGGATAATGCCCGATAAAGGGGGCAGAGATTACTTGGGTGTCAGTGACCTCTTTCAAGCCTCTGATCAGCTTTAACTGCATTTGGTTTGCTGAGAATTCTACACTTTTCTTTGCCTGAGCAATCACTTCGGCTTCATTCTCTTTTGCAAAAACACCGCAAAGGAACAGTACATCCATGTCAAACCCTCTTATACTTTCTGAGGCCTCGCGCCGTATAGGATAGAAATACGGAGAGTGACTTTAGCAGAGAGAGTTTTTCAACCTTGCGGTAGACCTCCCATCTGTTTTTTGCCGATTGGACCTTGCTATGTGACCTTGAGCCTTCCACTATCCGATAGTCTGCCAATGGCTCGCAACATGCCGATGCAGAATAGCCCTTTTTGAGCAATTGAAGCCAATACACCAGGTCTTCGTGATAATAGTCAGCGGAAAAGCGGTTATTATCGACTACGTTTTTAGCCAAAAGAGTGGTGGAGCAGCTAAATACGCTTTCTTTCAGCATATCGTCATAGGATGTCTGCGCTGGCACAATATAGTCGGATATTTTTTCCCCATCGCTGCTGATTAGCGAGTACGAGCAGTAAATGATTTCCGAGCCGGAATTCAACGCGACCGCGAGCTGTTTTTCAAGCTTGTCGCTATGCCATATGTCATCACTGTCTAACAGTGCGACCCATTCGCCTTCGGATAATTCCAAACCTCGATTTCTGGTTTTAGCTGCCCCCAAATTGCGAGTGTTCCGAAAAAGCCGAATTCTATCATCTGTGTTTACAAAGGCTTGAACAACATCAACGGTATGGTCTGTGGAGCAATCATCAATAACCAACAGAACCCAATTGGTATATGTCTGAGATTGTACCGAGCGAATCGCTTCACCTATGTATTTTTCTGCGTTATACGCTGGCATCACAACGGAGACCAATGGATGCTGCATCGCTGCCTGCCCGTGACAGGTAGAGGTTTTCTGTAGTGTTTCCATCAGCGCGCTCCTTCGTGTGTAAAAATTAACGACACCGTTTTTGCAAGGCATTTGATATCCATAAGCACTGACCGTTTTTCTATGTACTCCATGTCATAGACGATTTTTTCTTCCGGCTCCAGCTCATAGCCACCATTGACCTGTGCATATCCCGTTAATCCAGGTGTTACGACCAGCCGATTTGAAAATCCCACGATGTACTTTTCAAACTGCTCATAGAAATACTGCCGCTCTGGTCTCGGCCCGACAAAGCTCATATCTCCAACCAAGATATTCCAGAGCTGGGGGAGCTCGTCTATCCGCGTCTTGCGCAAGAATGCCCCAAACCGGGTACAGCGCTTATCTTCTTTATCCGCCCACTTGGGGCCGTTCACCTCCGCATCATGATTCATTGTCCGAAATTTGTAGATTACAAACGGTTTTCCGCCCTTTCCAAGCCGCTCCTGCTTGAAAATTGCACCGCCTGGCGAATCAAACACTATGATCAATGCGATAATCGCCATTGGAATTGCTAATACTATAAGTCCTATCAAAGCGAAGAAAAAATCAAAGAGCCTCTTCACAAGGAGGTATGACCATCGTTCTTGAATGCGGGGAAACGCAATATAAACGGTATCTCGTTCTTTGGTTCTTTCGGTGATTTGATAGGAGGCCGTAACCTCCACCATAATTCATCTCCATCGTATCATTCTAATTCATTTTCGCTGTCAGCTGTCTCCACCCAATCTTCTCTTGTATTGGGACGGACGAAACTGTACACCTGCTCAAAAGTCCATTTCGTTGTATCTTCGCTGTCCTTGATCTCATCAGATAGTACTCGGGCTGCAAAAGAAAGCATCGTATCAAAAATCTGATGCAGCAGCATGTCCACATTTGTGTCAGGACGAAATACCGGTCGGATTTCATTAAACAATGAATGGAAATACTTCAGATGCTCATCATATGCATGTCGTCGGCAACTGGCAGAATAGTAGTATTGCAGGTAAAACCGGCAATCGTCTGGTTTATGGAGAATGAATTCCCAGCAAGACTTCCACAAAAGGAAACAACGCTCTTTCCAATTCAGTCCGCGTATCCGCATAACCGGAAGCGATTTTCGCACATGCTCAGCCAAGCACACATCTTCCATATGAAATGTTGCTTGAAGAAGCGAATCCTTGCTGTCATAACAGCGATAGATATACGCCTCATTGATTTGTGCATCTGCCGCGATCAGCTTTGTTGTCGTCCGCTCCAGACCATACTGTGAAACAATTCGGACGGTGCTGTTGAGCAGAGCCTCACGCACTTCATTTAAACTTCTCATACAACAGGTCCTTTCATAAAGTAAGTGATCACTATACGAGTTTCAAAAAAAGAAGCGGCCCACAACAAGGGTGAATCGACAAGCCGCACTTGTTTTTTCAAAACGCTTCGTAGAGTATGTCACTCCATGGGGGCACGAAGAACGCAGATGTTCTGCACCCCAAAAGCATTCACCTCCTTAAAGAAAAAATGCCTTGAATCACTGCACTTCATAGAGTATGTCACTCCACGAGCGCAATTCAAACTCTATAAACGTAAGTATTATAACACGCATCTGTCGGAAAATCAATAGGAAACGTGAAATTTGGAGATGTTTTTAGAGAATAAACCAACTTAGAAGGAACCATCGCGTTCCAATTCGTGTCAATTTTGGCCCTTTGGGCGAGGTCAGCGCAGTCAAATAAGCAGTCAGGAATCTGTTACAGATATCAGTTACAATATAGGTACACCCATTTGCGGGCGAAAAAAATATTGCCGGAGGTAATTAAAATGGCAAAAGGAGAAAACATTTTCCATAGGAAAGATGGTCGATGGGAGGCACGCTATATCAAAGGGTACGAGCTTTCCGGAAAAATCAAATATGGCTTTTGCTACGGAAAAACATACCGTGAAGCGAAGGAAAAGGTTACGAAGTATAAAGCCGCACTTGTGAATGGAAAGGCCGTTCCAACCAATACGGCAAAGCATCGATTTGCTTATTACTGCAACGAATGGCTTCGCCTGAAAAAAGGAAAAATCCGCGAATCCACATACATCAAATATAGCACAGTGCTTGAAAAGCATATCAAGCCAAAGCTTGGCGGATGCTTTCCGCTTGGCATCAGCACAGGTGTTATCGGTGATTTTACTCACGAGTTACTTTTTGATGATGGATTGGCTGTAAAAACTGTCCACGACATTCTGGTGGTGCTGCACAGCGTTTTGAAATACACGGCGACTCTGTTTCCGGGGGTCTTCCCGGTAATCGAAATCAATTACCCCAAAGAGAGCCGAAAGGAAATGCGCGTGTTGTCACGGGATGAGCAGAACCGATTTATGAGTTATCTATTGACAGATATGGACAGCTGCAAATTCGGACTTCTATTAGCGTTGTCCACCGGCGTGCGCATAGGAGAGCTCTGCGCCTTGCAATGGTGCAACATCAACATCCGCGAACAGACCATCAAGATCGCCGCTACCTTGCAAAGGCTTCACGATACGGATATGCAGGGAGAAACCCGTACAAGGATTGTGATCGGTGAGCCAAAAAGCGACACCTCAGCGAGAACAATCCCAATGATAAGTTATTTGGCAGATCTCTGCAAAAAGATGGATCCAGGTAATATGGGGGCATATGTACTAACGGGTACGACTGACTATATGGAGCCACGGACACTACAATATCGCATTGAGAAGTACACTCATGCATGTGGGCTGGAGGGTATTCACGCACATACGCTTCGGCACACATTCGCAACCCGTGCAGTGGAAGTCGGTTTTGAAATAAAATCTCTTTCCGAAGTGTTAGGACATTCTACCACTACGATTACACTGGAGCGGTATGTCCATTCTTCTATGGAACTGAAACGATCCAATATGAACAAATTAAATGTGGTTGGACTCTAATATCAGCAGTCAAAGTTGTGTGTCATCCCCCCAAAAAACAATTAAATGCGGTGGATTTAATGCCTTTCGATCCGTGCTTCCATGGAGTGACATACTCTACGAAATATAAAGCAAGTAGCTGCAATGATGTTCATCTACAGTTGCTTGCTTTTTTCCGGATTGTTATATTTATCTTGTTGGTAAAATTACCTTTGCGACAATATCGTCGCTCATCACAAAAGGATGTTTCCAGTAACGAGAATCGTATGAACATTGGCCATTGTCCCCAAGCACATAAAAGCCACCTTCCGGAACCACCAGATTTTCTCCGTTCCTTTCGATCAAATCTCCTTCGACTGCTTCGACCCGCTTGACGAGATATTCCTTGTTATGTCGGAACACAATAATGTCCCCTTTTTGAATGTCTCCCCAAACACGCACTCCTAGGAGCAAGCTTCCGGTTTTAAGAGCAGGCTCCATAGATGCTGTCGGAACATATCCAAGCAAAAAAACGAACCGAAACAAAATTAAAATCAAAAGTGAGATTGTCATCGGAAGTAACGACAATCTCACTGCATTTTTTAATTTTTTCATAATCACCATCAAAAATAGGGACATCGAGATGCTATTTCTCGATGTCCCTTACTATATTACTTATACTCCTTTCAGAGCCAGTATTTCCGGCCGGCTTTTCAGATACTTCCTCGCCTTGGATACCCATGCGCAAACAAGATTGGCGGACACCCCAAACTCATTTCCGATTTCCTTGCTGGAGCGCCCCTCGGCCATCTGAATCATTGCATCTATTCCTTTTATCACACACGGAGATGCTTTCTGCTTTGCTGCTTTGAGCGCAGCCTGCACATCCAGCTGCGTTGCAACATCTGCAATCGATACGGTCGGATTTTCTGCAACCAGGGGAATCATATCGCTTGAAAGCTCCGTTGCCTGCCGCCTGGTCGAGTAGATCAGCGCATCGCAAATTTCATTCCATATCAAGCGATAGGCATAGGTAGAGAAGGTCCCGCCTTTATCTGTTGCCGCAGCTTTGCAGAGGCCGATGCAACCGATTTGAAAAATATCATCATATGTATAGATGCCCAACTGATATGGACCGTGGACCTTATCGTTGATCACTTTCTGGACCAGCCGAATATTCTGCTCCACTTTCTCCCGCTGTTCTGCTGTCAGGATCATGACGCCAGTGCGCCTCCTTTCTGTGTATAATATCGCCCCCGCGTTTTGGCTTTCTGCCGTTCTAAGAGCTTTCTGCTTTCTTCGATCACCTGTTTACAGTAATACTCGCCAAGATACCCAATGTGAGCTTCGGAAAGCGGCGCCATAATCAGGTCGGCCAGCCACTGGTATGCATCCTGCTTACTCATATAACCGGATTCATAAAGCTGGTCAAAGTAATGGTGCGCTGTACGGCGCAATGTACGCAACTCGTGATTGGCCATACTTCCTACCGGAATATTAGTACCGGTGTGAACACGAACATAGGCATCGCACTCTGGATAGTGCGAACACACATATAGCATCGTTCCTCTCGAATTATCGCGATAGATTCCGTCTGCGCTCCGATAAATAACCGGACTGCCGCAATACGGGCATCGCATACTGCTTCGGTTAAACCCCTTTCGTTTTTTCTTTTTATTCATAAATTAACCTCCGAGTTCTTAAAGAAAAAGCCGGAAGGTTGCTAAGCGCATACAAAGTCTGTTGGAAAACATATCTCCCCAACACTCAACCTGTAAGCATCCAAGCAGCCTTCCGGCTATCATATTCAATTGCCTGCGTTGTTGTGGATTTGCTCAGTGCGCAAATCCGTAACGATTCCTTGCCTCTTCCCGAGACGAAGTCTGACGCCGTACCATAGACGTATCGAGAGCCTGAACGCAAGCTCCTGCCACGCCTATAGTATATCAGAACGGAATACAAAAGTCAAGCCTTTGCGGAATATTTATTTCATATCGCTCAGCTAATATTCCTATAAGTTTTGCATTTTCTCCAAACTGAAATGGAATCGTTATTCCTCGTCTTCCTCATCATCCGGCGACTCATTTTCACGCTTTTTCTTGAAAATCTGCATGACGATCAGAGTGCCGATTGCAATGACCATACCGCCTGCGAAGAGGATGATATGCAGCGTCGGGATACCGGATGCAGCTTTCTCATTTGACTCAGGGGCTTGCTCTGTTGTGGCAGGAGCTTGCGTCTGGTCTGCTAAGTCTGCCGTATTCTCCGGCGCCGGAATCGAAGTTGAGGAATTCATACAGGTCAGAATGTACTGGGAACTGCCGCCGATCTCAAGGCGGAGCACGCCATCCGTTCCGACCTTGACGGTGCCGGGGTAAACCCCGGCGTCCGTCTTGAGCTGGAACTCTACGCCTGACCATGATGTGCCAAGCTGGATCTCCAGTTGTTCTGCTTTTACCACCTGCAGTTCGCTGCCGTCCGTGCCTTGCTGTTCCGCATAGACCAGTGTGACCGGAACACAGAGAATGCAAAGCAGCGACAGGATCAGCAGAATGCCTTTTGTCAGTTTTGTTTTCATTGCCTTACCTCCCTTTTCAGTCTGCAAGATACTTCTTCTTGCGGGAATAAAGAATGGTACCGATCAGGACGCCAAGACTTGCGAGCATCAGACCCAACCACAGAGCCATATGAGAATTGTCACCGGTCTTCGGGCTGTCCGGATGGTCGGTCGTGACCTTATCGTTATGGACATTGACCGTCAGCGTTTCATCAGCGGTAAGCTCAATCTCAAAAGGATCCGGGCGTTTATACCCGGCGCTGACGCTGTCCTCAACTTCCGTCACGGTATATTTGCCGATACGGAGGTTTTCAATGAAGATCTCACCATTTGCGTCGGTCGTGAAAACTTCATCGTAATTCTCACCCGTAATGCGGAAGCTGAAGCCTTCCACGCGGCCGTCCGAGGAGGTTTTCACGATCTTCAGACTGCCGACCATATGATTGTTGATGAAGCCAATGCCGGCTTGATTCTCTACTTTCACCATCTCACCATCAGTTACGATCTCAAAATAGTAGTATCCGTTATCCTTGACGAAATTAACAGGTGCCTGCTTTTCGTAGAGGAAGTATCCGCCGTAACGCAGCTCAGCGAGTTCATAAAGGCCGGGCTCACATTCCGAAAGGGTACCGACCAGTTCATCCACATCCGGATCGAACTGCTGATTTCCGTTTACATCACGGTAGACCTCAAACACAGCGCCGGTAAGCAGATGGTCGGGATAATCCTTATCGACTTTGGTCGTATGGACTGCGCCATAGATGTGGCGGTTCTCGGTCTTGATCTCGATCACGGCACCATCCGTAGTAATGTCGACCGGGAACTCTGTCTCGTTGAGGACGAAGCCCTCAGCGGGTTTCAGCTCGCGCACGATCCATTTTCCGAATCGCACATTCTTAAAGGTGAAGATGCCGTCTGCATCGGACACCGCCGTCAGTACGGCGTTTTCTTCTGTGAATTCCGTATCATCCTCCGTAAAGAGGCCAAACAGCGCACCCACAACCGACTTTCCGTCTTCGTCGACCTTGTAGCCTTTGATGTCGCCGCGGATGAATTTGTTCTCGACGGTAATGAAAACGGTTTTGCCGTCCTCGGTGATTTCTACCTCGATCGGCGTTTCATTGAGCACATAGCCGGTCGCTGGCTTCAGCTCACGGATGATCCATTTCCCGTACCGGATGTCTTCAAAGCGGAATTTACCAGTGCTGTCAGACTCGGTTACACGCACGGCAGTTTCCTCGGCAAACTCCGTTTCACCTTCACGGAACAAACCGAATACCGCACCGGCGATCACATTGCCGTCCTCGTCGAGCTTGGTGCCCTCAATATTGCCACGGATATACCGGTTCTCCAGCTGGATGTTCACCACATCGCCGTCTTCGGATACTGTGACCGGATATGCCTTTTCATTGAGGACAAAGCCCTTGGCTGGCTGGATCTCACGAACGACCCAGGTTCCGAAGGGCACCTTTTCAAATTTGAAGGTACCGTCCTGTGCGCTTTCCGCCGTTAAATACGCATTTCCAGCCGTATACTCATTTTCATCATTGCGGAACAGGCCGAAAATCGCACCGGCGATCACATGTCCATCCTCATCGACCTTGCGACCGGAAATCATACCGTACTTGAGGTCGTTCTTGATCGGGGCGCCGTCATTGACAGAGATCTCGACCACCTGGGTTTCCTGCGAACCGTAGGAAAACTCGAATTCATAATGGGTGTCATCCAGGATGTAGTGTTCGTCCGTACTGCGTTCCTGCAGGTAATAGCTGCCCAAAGGCAGGTCGGTACTGACAGTCGCCATGCCGTTATCATCAAAGGTCACGATCTCAATAAGCCCACCTGCCGGAATAACGGTCCCGTCACCGGCAACCAGGTCAGTCTTGGCATACAGACCGAAGGTGATGTTTTTCAGCTCGCCGTTCATACCGATGCCGAACAGCTCGTTCTGCTCCAACACCTTGCTCAAGGATACTTTGACCTTTTGGCGTTCGTTATAGAGATTACTGGCGGTTTCCGTAATGGCGACCTCCTGACCGGCGTAAGTCAACTCCACCGTCTGAATTGTGCCGTTCAAAACCATCCCGTGCGGCGCAGTGATCTCCCGGATCTCATATTTCCCGAGATACAGTTCCTTACTCGACGCTACGCCGTCAGACCCGGTTGTGATCGTATCCACAATCTCGCCCTTTGCGTAATGCATGACGCCGTCAAGTGTATAGACGTCTTCTGCTGCGCGAACCTCAAACACTGCGCCGGGCAGACTCTTGACCGCATAGACCGGTTTATAGATTCCGTCCGCTTCCGTGACCGTCCAGAATACTTCGCCGGTCTTAGTGATACGGATGATACCTTTCTGCGGCATGTTGGAACGGGTGACTTCGATCAATGTGATGCCGCCATCCTCGGTCGCTGTGTCTGCGGTCACATCAAAATAGACCGGATCGGAGTTCAATACATAGCCATACGGGGCCTTGACTTCCACAATGGAGTAGCCCTTCCCGAACGGAAGCACTTCCGGAGTAATCAAATAGCCATCCTCGTTGGTGTAGAAGGTGTCGATCACCGTCAGTTCCGGATAGGTGTACTGCATGGTAACCCTGGTACCGTCCGGGTTATAAATCTGGAACGCCGCGCCTGCATACGGGATACTCAGGCCGGATTCTGCATCCGTCTTTTGAATCTTGAGATATCCGGTAAAGGGTGCGTTGTTAAGCAGATACTGATAGCAGCACCCGTCTTTATCAATGAAGACATCGAAGGGCGCTGCCAGATCAAAGCCCTCCGTGCCTTTCGTCTGTCTGACTGTATAGACGCCGTAAGGAAGCTGCTTCGTCCCGGCATAGCCATGCTCGTCGGTAATCAGGTAGTCTCGTTCCGTATCCCTGGCTTTCTCGTAAGATCTCGCAGTCTTCAAATACACCTCAAATTCCGCTCCGGCCTCAACCGTCTCCAGACCGGTACTGCCGTCATCCATGTGTTTGATGAGATACAGGCTGCCGAAGATGATGTCCTCATAGACATCCAACTCTTCCGTGTTCTTCTCCAGCGTATACTGTCCGGGCGTCACACCGAGCCAGTAGACGGTCTCGTCCAAAAGATAGCCTTCCGATGGCGTGATCTCACGGATGTTCCAACCCTCGCCGCAGGGATAGTAGTCGGTCAGAAAATATCCGTTTTTATCTGTCACATAGGTGTCCACGAGTTCATCATAACGATAAACACCGTAAACGGCTCCGGCGAGTGTGGCATTGCCTTGGGTTTCTCCGTAAGGATAGCCGAGTTTTTCCACAATGCTGTCAGAATCGAGTGAGAGCATCTTTGTGGTTCCATGCTCACTATTGCCGCGAAGAGAGGCATCGACCTTGAGGACATCGGCACGCCATTTCTTGAGAATATTATCAAATCGGCGCTCGGTCACTCTATTCCACTCGACCGAAATGTTCTGCACCTCCGGGATCACATATCGCTCGGGGGTGTTCTCTTCGGAAAGTGTGTAATCCGTACCGATCGGGACACGCTCAAACACGGCTGTGCCGGCCGCGTTGGTCACAGCGGTCATATTCACAGGCTCGCCGTATTCGGAAGTGCCGGTCAGGCGGAAAGTCAGTCCCTCCACCAAACCGTCTTCGGCAGTTTTGCGGACTTTGACCATACCATACTGGCGCAGGTTGGCAATATCCAGGGTGATAAGCGGACTGTTATCGTCGATCGTTACTTTCCACTGTGCATCGCCGTCCGGCTGGTAGTTGACCGGCACCTTGGTCTCTTTTACAATATAATCGCCATAGATGATCTCGCCGGACTTGGCATAGCCGTTTTTGTCTGTAGGTCCGATCACGGCGACTTCTTCACCGGCGAGATCGTAGACGGTAAATTCTGCTCCGCTGAGGTCCTTCCCGGATTCGGCATCGGATTTCAGAACTTCAATATGACCCTTTTTGAGCCGGTTATAAGCATTGACCGTTGCCAGGCTGCCATGTGCGGTATCAATGGTGACCTTCCATTCCGTCTGACCGTCCGGCTCATAGTTAAACGGGAAGGTCGTCTCGACCACTCGGTAAGAGCCGTAAGGAATATCTGCGGATTTGGCATAGCCACGGTCGTTGGTCGGTCCGATGGTCGTTACCTTTGCGCCAGACATATCGTAGACCGTAAAGATGGCTCCCTTGAGCGCCTCATTGGTACCGGACGATTTTTTATAGACCTCAATATTGCCCTTTTTCAGCTCATTGACAGCCTCAATCGTCACCACGCCGTTATTGGAAGCGCTGACCGTGCGGGTCCACTCCTTGGTTCCCGAATAGGTGTAGTCCGTCGGGAATACCGTTTCCACAATTCTGTAAGTGCCAAACGGCAGTCGCTCTTTGGTACAGGCGTAGCCGCGGCTGTCGGTAGGTCCGATGGCATATTCTGTTCCGGTCGAGGTGTTGGTGGCAATGAAATAGGCGCCGCTCAGTGCTGCGCCCTTCGGATCCTTTTTATAAACTTCGATTTTGCCGGCCGCCTCTACGAATTCCGGAGTAACAACCTGCACGACGGCTTCCGGATAGTCACCCTTGGACATACCGACAATGGAGCTGATTTCCGGTCCTCTATCGTTGCCGACATGAAAAACAAAGTGGGTTCCGTTGTAATAACCGGCGTATACGGCAACATGGGCGATGTCCCCGGTCGGAATGTGTTTGAAAATGATGAGGGACCCGATCGGGATATCCTCACTAGGGATAAAATTATTGCCGTTCGCATTCTGACTGAAGCTGATGCGGCGTGCCGTTCCGGCACTGACCCACGCATTCGCAGCAGCGTTGTATGCCGTTGCGGTGCGCAGATTGTATGGACGGGTTGCGCTGCTGGTGTCAATGCCCGCAATGTTGGGCAGATAGTTGTAATACACATACGAAATATAGGAGGCACAGCAAAGACCGCTGCCCTCGAATCCGGCGATATCCGGTGCGAGCCCTGTTGCCGTACCGCTTTTTGTGACGGTCTCCGTGCCGTACTTATTCAGCCCGTAGGAGATTTTCGAGAGATAGGCGGTTGCACCGCTGCTGTACTTTTTGAAAATTGTTCCATCATCTTTTTGGTTCTGCACCTTATAGCCGGTGTATTCCAGTGCATCGAGGAACACATTGTCCAGCATCTCTGCCGGAATGTCAGATGCCGGTGCCGCAAAAACACTCGTCGGCAACATCGAGACGAGCATCAGCACTGCCAAAAGCATTGACAGGATGCGTGAGGTGAATTTCTTGTTCATCTTGGTATCTTCCTTTCTTGATTTGGATATGAAAAGAGCCCCACCGCTTTCGGTGAGGCTGCAATTCCTTGATGGTTCTTAAAGATTGTCCGTGTCTTCGGCAGCAACTGCGATGTCGCAATACCACATGCCGCTTTCATAGGTCACACCGACAGCAATATAGCCATACTCGGCCGAGCCGATATAGCACCAATGCTCTGCGCTGTTTTTGACCAAGGTTGCCAGCTTGTAGGCAACTTCGTCCACCGTACCGACATAACCAGCCTTTGCAATGGCTTCGCTGGCATTGGCACGGTAGTACGGCTCGCCGCTGCCGCCGTAGACGCTCGGATCCACATACTCGCCATACTGAAGCGCTGTCGCCGCTGCACGCTCATCATTTGTATCATGGGCAAAATTGCGGATGAGCTGTCGGCTTCGATACTCAGCATAACTCGTAAGCCCCGGCAATTTGACTGCAGGTGATGTGCGGAAGCTGTTGATGTACTCCAGTACCTTATCAGCGACCGCTCGGGCGTCCTCGACCCCGGCATACGCTTCCGCGGGTTCCGAAGGCGGTTCGGCAGGCTTGGTTTCCGGCTCGGTCTGAGGGGGAGTCGTAGACTCGGTGGTTTTTTCGCTTTCCGGTTCAATCGTCGACATGGGATCCGCCGGCTTGGCAGGGGCTGTCGTCTCATTTTCAGTTGGGTCTGATGTGACGGCAGTATCCCGAGATGTCTGGCTCTCCTCCAGGGGACTCTCCCGTTCAGTCTGGTGAGCAGAGGACTCATTGGCAATTGCTGAGCCCGGAGCAACTGAAGGGGCGGGGTTATCAGCCGAGTCTGTGGTATGGCAGGCGGCAAGTGTCAGACAGAATGCCAGTGCGCAGGATAAAATCAAAAGTTTTTTCATGATGCATACTCCCGGTTCGTGTTTTTACCATCATTACACGGACGAGTCTGGGATTTTACAACTCAGCACGCAAGCTTATAAAAGCCGCGGTCCGCTTCGTCGACGCACCGGTCGAGAATCTCGTAAAATCGTTTGGCATCCAACTCGGTATCCAGCCAGTGCGTGGCACGGTAGGAATAGCAGCCGACTTCGTCGTTGATAGCATGGCTTCCGAGCACGCTTCTCAGATTCAGATCATTTGCGATCCGACACTGCTTTGCGGTACCCGGATGGGTAAGCGCCTTGGCGAGACAAACCACCATCAGCGGGTGAAGCTCGGAAAACGAGATCTGCAGGTAATAATCCCGATACCGGCCCATGATCGAAGTTTCATCCTGACTGTCGATCGGCAGCTCTGTCAGAAGCATCTGACGGGTATGCTCGGCGATCTCTTTCCTGCGATGCTGTTCTTGCTGACTCAGATCACAATGTAGCATAAAATCTCCTTTCTTTTCTCAATGCGGCATGGCAATGTGGGTGATGGCGCCCCAGATCCGGTTGGTCTCGTGATTGATCCCGAGGATTCGGACGGTGACTCTGGCGCCTCTCGGTGGGCGTCCCCGTTTGGGATAACTGCACAGGCAGTCGATGCCGCCGTCCAGCGCCACAAACACGCCGTTCACATCCACCATACTGACAGTACCGACATAACGGTTGCCAACAGAATATCTGCGCAGAGCTTTCTCATACGGATTTTCTCCCGCCTGTTTCACGGAGGCGGAAACCCTAACATGGTCACGGTCGCTGCGATCTACATCCAATACTTTGACGAGGATGCGCTGTCCGGGCTGGAAGTGAGCCGCTGCGTCCATCCAGCGTTGGTAGCTCAGTTCCTTGAGGGGAATGTAGCTCTCCACACCGAACAGGTCGATAAAGATTCCTGCACGGATGGCAGAGACAACTCTGGCTTCTGCGCAAACACCGGCATAGATGCGGTTGTTGCCGTCCCGGTCTGTGCCAAAATACATTTCTTTTCTTCGGGCACGCATAGCCTCAAGGCGGCTCGCCGCTGCAATACCGGATTTGGGATCGATGCCTTTGACAATATAGTCGACTTCGGCGCCGAGGCGCTTAGTCAGCATGTAATGAAGTACCTCATCCGGATCTCGTCCACGATAGTCCTCGGGCGGTTCGACTGCCTCAGCGGCAGGAATGATGACTTTGAACTCACCGTGATACAGGACTGCGAAGGCATGTCGTGGGTTATCCGCCGACTGTTCCACACCCTGGATCGTTCCGGTCAGGATACGGCCGCTTCGCTGCGACTCAATGAGGTCGAGCAGGTCGTTTTTGGCCTTATCCGCCTCCGTTTCGACCGTCGGACGATCGTCAATGGACAGTACCGACACGCTCGGTTTGGTGTAAGTGCGTTTTCTCTTGGGCTTTGGCGCTGCATCGACGCCGTCTTCCTTGGCATTCGGTGCATTTTCAGGTTCTGTGTCAGACTGGGATGGTTCCGGCTCTGTCTTCTTGCGCCTGCGGGGCTTTTTAACCTCGGTCTGAGATTCGGTCGGTTCGTTGAGAGCTCCATCCGGAATTCCGGTCGAAGAGGCCTCCGCTTCCTTCGAATCTGTTTCAATCTGGGAGAGTGAGGCATCACAGGCGTCATCCGGTGCACATTCGGCAGGTAACGCCGTGGTATCCTCCTCAGTCTGGGGTTCCTGCACCTCCAAAGGAGTCGTCATCTCCTCGGGAAGCTCTGCTTTCTTTTTGGTTGGCATAGATTTTCCTCCTTTGTTAAAATTCACTCGGCGGTTGTGCCGAGCTGTATAAGCTTTTCTTGCGCGCCGCTTTCTTGGGCGGCATCGCTTCGGTGTCAGACCGGATCGGCTCAGGAATCATCGTATCGGATGCCGGCTTATAATCATAAACCGATGCCTTTACGATCTGCTTTGCCATCGGGTGCTTTGTGAAATCCAGTTTGTTCAGCTTCAAAATGTTGTGCCCGCGTATGATGCAGAGCAGTTCCTCGTTGGGAAGCCGTAAAACCTCATCCGGTGTGAGCAGCCGTCTGCGGCCCTGACCTTCGGTATGACGGTACTGGGGAATGACCTGCGCCACTGCGATGGTCTGACGGACCGTCATGGTGGAATTGACCTGCACCGACATATCACCGGACCGGGCTGAGATATACTCGGCTGATACGTCATCGGTGCAGCCGAGCATCAGCTGGATGTCGCAGTTGCCGATAATTTCGGCCCATAGATTCTTGGGATACCGGTTCTGCAGCTGACCAAGGCTCTGCACGGCCAGCATGACTCGGATATCTCTCGACCGCACCACAGAAAGGGATCTGGCAAAATCGGATCCGTCTTCCGCGCCTCCAATGCGGCCCACATTGTTAAACTCATCCAATATCAGATTGACGGGCACATCGCAGCGGCCGTTCGGGCGACCGTCGGCATATCGAGTCAGTTTGATGAACATGAATGAGAAAAAGAGCGATGACAGGAACGCCATCGTAGCGTCCTGATCGCTCAGCACAATGTAATAGATGCATTTGTTTCTGCCGGGCGCCGTCAGGTCGATGTCAGACTGACTCGTGATCCGCTGGACCGCCTGATTCTGAAGCACCTGAAGACGTGTACCCAAACCCAGTATGATGCCGGAGCGCACTGTATCACTGGACTGGGCAAACAAATTAAACGGCGCCCGTGCCGGATGGTCAAGCGGCAGCTTGTCAAACATAGCGGTCAGCTGTCGTTCGCTGTTTTGTGTGAGCAGCTGATATACGGCGGGGAGATGCTTCATATCGGGGCTTCGTGTCCGATCCTGGTCAATGAGCAGGATCAGCGCCTTCAAGAGATTGCCTTCGCCGTTGTCCCAGAAGTGATCGCCTTTACCTGAGCTGGTGTTGCCGATAATGACATTGGTCAGTACCTGCGCCATCAGCGTGTCGCCGTTCAGGTCTGACATACAGTTCCATGAGTCGCCGTGCTCAGGGGATACGAGATTGTAGATTTTCACATCATATTCTTCGTTTCGGAACATTTCCGAGGTATCGGCATAAAGCTCGCCCTTGCTGTCGGTTACGATCACGGACTCGCCGCGCCGCAGCGCCTGAAACAACGCATTGCGGATGATCGCGCGCGACTTCATGGTACCGGATGCACCGAAAACGGCGATATGGCGGTTGAGTCTGGTGTCCTCCGGCATACAGACGGCTTTACCCTTGTACTCGCCGAGGATCGTACCTTTGGCATCGGGGACCGGGGATATTTCCAGAACTTCCTTCATTTCTTTTTCGTCCATCCAGGATGCCGTGCCGTAGATACCGGATTTGCTTCTGGCAAAGCCGCGGGGATCATGATGCTTCCCGTCAAACTTATCGTGAAGCTTCACATAGGCGAAGATGGCACCAGCGATCAGCAGGATCATCAGGATGCCTTTGATCCCGTTCCCGCTGAAAGCCGCCGGAAAACAAATCAGCGGGTTCCAGCTTACCGGCTTCATCGTGCTTTCACCGGAAACGCCGCCGCTGTCCATCCACGCTGCGTAGTTGCCGAGCAATTGGCCAAGCATGCCGCCCAGATAGAACAGCCCGACGCATCCCAGTATGGCGGCGATGATAATGGCTATCTTGCGGTTTTTATCGTTCAAATAAATCCCTCCTTTCCGGGTCGAGTTCTGCTTCCACAGCATCAAACCCAATCGTTTTTATTGTCACACGGCTTCCGAGATACTCCCGGATGAATGCCATCTGGTATGGATAACACAGCACCTCATAATTTCCACGCTGATTCTCGACGGCTTCCTTAAAGCGAACCAGCCTTGCGAGATCTCCGTCCAGATGTGAGAACACATAGGCATCACCGATTTTTGCGTCATACTCAAACAGCCCACGGTCATAGGTCCGCACATCCGGGTCAAACAGAAGCTCCAAAAGCCGTTCTTTCCATTCGGGTACGGTCATAAGCCGCAGCTGGCGAATGCCATGCTCATCCATTGGGATGAAATACAGATTTCGGTAGATCGCATCAAACCGGAACTCTGGCCGTTTGGTTGTGTCGGACTCCAGCAGTGTCTTCAGCGCTACGCTCTCAGACTGGCCGAACAGAATGGCGGCCGGTGTTGCATCGGTGCCGGCATTCAGGCGGCTGATCTCAATGATGCTGTGCAGTGTTTTGAACTCACCCTTGCCGCTCCATTTCATCACGGCGCTGCGCGTGTTATAAACGGCGTATGGGCGCTGCCCGAGATAGGCTGTTCCCACCATCCGGGTAAACATAGTTTTGTTCATCTCCGCTTCGCCGAGCTTCTTCAGTTCTTTGGCAAGATAAAAGCAGGGCGCATCGGGGATCCGCTTGGTAATGATCCGGTTTTGAAGAATGGGAAGCATATACGGTCGGCATTCAATACCTGAGCGCATACACATAGCCACGGTTTCGGCAACACGGTGGTTTCTGTCCCGGTGTGCGGCATTCCCAGGGAATTTGTGTTCCCAAAAGGCGTCCATGTAGTACCGGTAAGCGTTTGGGTGAAGCCAATCCAGTATAGGGAGAGCGCCCTTATAAAAGCGCACAGATCTGCTGTTACCCTTGCCGGTAACGGTAAGCAGGCGTGTGGTCAGTTCCGTTTCCGTCTGAGGGATGCGAAATGTTTCCGGTGTGGTGAGCTTATGAACCAGGGCTTTGTAAGCGCGTTCATTGCCGAGTAGGTAGAGTGAACGAATCGGATATTCACCGACGATGGAAAGCATGGTGATGAGCTGCCGGAGCTGACTGCCCGGGCGGAAGTATTGCATAGGCGCATCACCTCGCTTTGTAAGAAATTCCGACCACATGACTGCTCTCTTTGTCGGAATTCCCGCCGTGAAATCTGCCCCAAATCGCCGCTATACCGGGCGTTTTCGACTCCCAATTTCTTATGTAAGTTTTCCGGGGCGGAAAACGGCGGTTTTTACATAAGATTTTCCCCTTAACAAAAGCGGACTTCATAGAGCTTCACCCCCTTATCCGGCAGCGTTTTCTCTTCGACCATCCACATAGGAAAGTCGTGTTTGGGAATCACATAGACTTCCGTGCGGTCCTCACTTCCGGCAGCACTGCAATAGTAATGCGAGCAAACTGCCGGGTGATCGTCGGGCAGAACATACAGTGCCAGAATGTCCGTGACCATATTGGTTTCGATATTATCGTGATCCCGCATGGCCCGTTCCGGGCGGCTTCTGTCATACACATGACGGTAGGCAAGCACACAATCCCGAAAGCGGACCGGAGGCTTACCCTCAAAGAACTTCCGCATAGCCGGATAAAGATAAGATCGGATATAGTCCGCTGAGCCGGACGCTTTCTTCGGCAGCAGTGCCGGAATGCGAACCGAGAACCACCCTTCGGCCGTAAATCCGACCTCGACCGGGATCGTATTAGATATGATTGCATCCGTTTGGGCTGTTGCCCCGGCTGCTCCGGTGTAGGCCGGAAGGACACGGGTAAGAAGGACTGCCTGCTCGGACAGTTCCTCAAGCCGAAGCGCCCGGTTATAGCTTTCCGGAAGATTTCCGTTTTCGTAAAACCAGCGGACGGCGGCAGCCTGCTCCTTCATACGGGACAGCTTGGCTTCCACTTTACCGAGCGTCTTCATATAAGTCGTTTCAGCCTTCATGCTCAGTCGCCTCCTCACTGTAAAAACGGACTTCCGGTTCGTCTTGGCCACAAAAATCCACGGTAGCAAACAAACACGGCGCATTCGGCAATCGAACAGTGCTCACCATATCGATCCTCGGCACTACAACGATATATTTCATATCCTCCTGGGGCTGAAGCAGCTTCAGCAGATTCTGCTCGCCATCATAGAGCACCACGATCTCATAGCCGACATTTTCTTTCAGGAAAAATAGCTGCGACGGGTAGACCGCCGGATAATGCGCCATCGGTTCCACCTTGTCAATGAACCGAAGCAGCACCCATATCGCCAGGATCATCCGCTGATCCGGCTGGCACATCGGGTCAAGTCCGATATAATAACCGCCGGAAACATCTGCGATACGCATCTGCCTTTTCAGATTCCGCAGGATTTTTTCTGCCGTCTGCGGCGGCTTTTGCAGCATCTTTATGATTTGCGCACGGGGCAAGGCTCCGTATTGCGAGAGCCATTTGACCACATACTGTTCATCGGTCAACAGCACGATAACCACCTCCTTTTTGTACTCATTTGCGCCAAAATGCGTATTCCGTGCAAAATGCGCACTGTTAATCCGCCTCCTGCTGCCGCTCCTTGAGAATGGCTTCCAGCTCGGCACGGTCGGTCGTGATCATTTCCTGTTCCTCTTTGGACGCCTTAATGATGACAGGCACCTTACTGTTGTTGGAGCAGATCAGCGCCTCGCCGCGTTCAAAGCGGGTAATGGAACGGATCTCGGTTTTCGTAAGCTTCAGCGTATCCCGGACAAACTCCGCTTCGTCCGGTTCCAGATTCAGAATGATCTTATTTTTGGAATTATTGATAATTGCCCGACCGTAGCGACCATCTTCCAATCCGAAGAAATCGGACAGGTCCTGCGTTGCGGAAATCGCCGCGCCGCCGAAGCCTCGGATGACCTTGAATATTTCCAGGCAGAACTCTGCCGCCATCCGGTTGGAACCGGCACCGATCAGCTGCCAGATCTCGTCGATCATAATGGCCTTCTTTTTTGTGCGGTCGCTTTTGATCTTGTCCCAGACATAATCAAGGGCGATCATCATACCCACGGGCAGCAGCTTGCCCTTCAGCTCCGACAGGTCGAGAACGATATACTTATTGGACAGGTCCACATTTGTCTGTTGGTTGAAAGACTGCGCCGAGCCGGTAACAAAACGGCTGACAATGACTGCGATACGCTTGGTCATTTCATTCTTTTGCAGTTCCTCATGCAGATCTCCGAGGATCGGCATGGTCTTCATCTTCGGCGGAACGGCATTGCGGTCCGCATAGACCGAATCGTTATCATGCGTGATAACGAACTTACCGTAGGTGCGGATCAGCGCCTCATCCAGCATCTGTTCCTCTTCGTTGGTCATGTCCGGAATCAGCAGTGAGAAGAAGATCATCAGCTGCTGAATTTTCTGCGCCAGAAGGGAGTCCATCTCGCTGTAATCCAACTCATCAATCAGTTCCATTTCGGGGCTGATGGTGTGCCGAATCTCCATAATATTGATGCAGTGCGGTGAGCCCGGTGCGATCTTGATAAACTGACCGCCGATGCGGTTGCACGCTCGCCGGAACTCATGCCCCTTGATGGGAGCAATGATATAGCACTGAATGCCGCGCATGCGCATACGCAGCGCCAGCAGCTGCATGGTAAAAGTCTTTCCGGCACCGCTGGTGCCAAGCAGGTTCAGGTTGGCATTTTTATTTTTCTTCGTGTCAAACAGATCGACGATGCACAGCGAATTGTTATGACGATTGATTCCGAGCAGCACGCCGGTATCGTCCGACATCTCAAAGGATGTGAACATATAGGTAGAGGCTGCGCCGCTGGTCAGCACATTCCGCTTGGATTTCTTTTCAAGCTTCAGGGATATCTGCAGAAACGGCATCACCGTGCGCAGGGCGTCCTCCTGCTGAAAGCTGCAGTCGCTGACATACATATCCATAGACTTGAGCATATCGGTCATCTGCTGCTTGCGCCACATCAGTTCCTCGTAGGTCCGTGCGGACACGGTCACGAATACTGACATATAAAAAAGATCTTCGTTATAATTGGCGATTCCTTGCTTGATGAAATATCCGGCCTGAATGGAACCGGCAAGCTCCTCATAGTCGGTCGAGGTGTCCTGCATACTTTTAAGCTTCGTGCGGTTCAGGCGGATGCGCTGAGCAACTTTGTCGATGGTCTTGCTGCGGTTTTCCCGCCTCAGAAACACATCGACATCAATGCCTTCACCGGCGTTGATGAGGGAGGACATCCATCCTGCACGAACCTTATTCGGGTATCCGTTTCCCTTGATATACAGGAAAGAGTAGTAGAGTCCGTCCATAATGATGTAGTTACGATGCGTCAGGTCGATACCGCGAGGCGCAATAAAATGCGCCATACGGATATGCGGGACCGGATCAATCCCGATGACCTTGTTTTTCGCCGCCATCGTGTCTAAGACGATGCGGTCGACACGGGAATGAAACGGCTCCTCTACACAGGAACGGCGATTGAAAAACATATATAAAATCTCCGCCGTTGCTTCGTCGGGATCCTTCGGCTGAAGGATATTGTTGCCGCACTGCATGAAGTAGGCTCGGGCGTTCTGCTCGGCAGTCAGCAGTGTGCTGCAGATCTGTCCGTAGTCGCTGTTTTCGTTACGCCGCAATTCTTCATACCGGAAAATCAAAAAGAAGCGCCTCGTCAGCGCTTCACGGCTTCCAACATCCTTAATGAGGCGGATATATCCCTCGCTGAGCTTCTTACACTGCTCACTTTCCTCGGTTTCCATTTCCTTGCGGAGCATGGCAATGTGCTTATCGGAATCGGCTTTGCGGGTAATGCTCTTAAACTGCAGATGCACCGGCGAAATTTTCAGCCAGCTTGCAAAGGAGCAGATGATCTCATACTGTTCTTCCTCCGAGCGCAGCATAAAGTTGATAGGCTCAATTTCAAGGATTTTGATATACCGCCCGTCGGTCGTTTCGATGATACCGTGCTCCAGATTTTTGATCGGAATGAAATCCTGGGTAAAGCTCAGTTTTTCAGGCTTTCTTTTTCCTGCTTTTCTTTTTGCGGAGCTGTCTTTGGTCATATTTATATCCCACCCTTCTCAAATGCAATTTTCTTCTGTGCGCCAGATAGCAGATAATGTGACCTGCATACTGGAACAGCGAATCGCCGTCAATGCCCATAGCGGCAAGAATCCCGATTGGGATCAGCGTAACGGTCATCACAACGATGCGTATTGTGGTTGCCATTGGGATCAGCATCAACTCTGGATATCCGATGGCCAATATCAGGATCAGTGCCTCGACCGCATTCCGCGGTTCCAGCATTCCGCCGAATATCTTTCCGGAGTCGGTATAGTTTGCAGGAATGGCAAAGGTCGTATTAAATTCTTTTTCTTCCATGATTCCTCCGTTCTTTTTTATCCCGGTGTATCACCGAAATCTACATTCTTCGGTCGGCGCAGTGCCAACCCGGCCTCATAGCTCGGCGTGTTGAAGATTACGCCCTCACCACCGGAAGAATGGACCCACATACGCTCGCCGTTTTCACCGTATCCGGCAAAAATAAGTACATGATTCCATCCGCCTCCGTCGTCATCCATCAGGAATCCCAAATCACCGGGCAAAAGCTCTTCGGCGGTAATGGCATAGGATTCGTCCCACTGGCTCCAAGAGGCACCGTTCAAGCTGACGCCGACAGCCGTTTTATAGGTCCAGTCTGAAAAGCCGGAGCAATCCAGACCGAACGGGCGGATCGTGCCGGTCGTTGTGGAACCGGCGGCTGTAACGAGTTTTGGCGTATTCCATTCATCATTCCATCCGGCTGCCGATTTTCCGCCCCAGAAGTATGGCACCTTCCCGACGAGGGACAGCCCGGTTTTGACAATGTGCTTTCGTGTTTCGCTGCAATTCTGACGGGCGAGGAAGGCAATCAGTTCTACATCGGTAAGCGGAACGGTGCTGCCGTTTCCGGCTGTTCCGTATAGCGTTTTCTTCAGGGCCAAGGCACGGGAGTGGATCACATCGCCATATGTGGTTTCCAGACCGTTATAGGAGGCGTTAAGATCCAGCCCAAACGCTGTGGAAATCACCGTATTGTCAAAGGGATGAATGGTGCATTCCAGATATTTAACGGTTTTCTTTTCCGGTGTAAGCGTTTCCTTGCCCGTGTACTGATAATAGGTTGCCTTGCGTGTTCCGGTGATATTGCCGCCGCTGTATACGGGGAGCGTCAGGGTGACGGCAGCGTATGCATCCACCTCGATCTGTGTATCGGATGACAACTGCTGATCCTGCAAATAGTAGGTCGTTTCCGCCGTTTCATACCGATATTGAGGGACGCCGTTGATCACTCCGGTCTTAACCGTTTTCGTTACCACGGTTATCGTGACCGGCTTGTAGGTATAGTAAGCGACCGGCGTGATCACTTCATTTTCCCGTTCCACTGAGGTTACGGGAAACATGTTGGCTGTCACACCGTCCAGCTTCTTTTGCATATCGTCCGGGTCGTTGCTGAGCTGTTCTACCGAAGTGGAATATGCCGACAAAATATAGGCGGTGTCGTAGCCGGCCGAGCTCTGCGCATAATTGATCAGCGCATTCATGGAAAGCTCCCGGTCATAGCCGCCGTCTGAAATCAGGCGTTCCACCTCAGCCATTGAAGCGTCGTACCCGGCATGGACAATGTCCGAAACCGTCTCAGAGAGATTTTCATAGATCTCCGTGATGGATACCGTCGGCTCATTGCCATCGAGACCAAGTGCTTTATTGATGATGATTCCGGGCAACTCTACGATCATAACAATGAGGAAAACCACCGATAGGCACAAGCAGACCAGAATCTTAAACAGGGTATGCCGCATGGCCCATGCGGCGGAGATGATCGCACCCCAAGGACCACCGGCGGCTGTACCGGCTGCAATTTCTGCCACGGCTTTGCCGCCCTCCACACCGGCCTTTACGGTTGCCGCAGCGGCATTGGCTGCTGCTTCCGCGCCTTTTTTCGCCGCCTGCTTTGCGGCTTGTTTTCCGGCATTTTTGGCGGCTTTTGCCGCCTGACCGGCCGCTTGACCGATATTATCCGAACCGTCTCCAATTTGCTGTTTTTGCGGCTCTGCCATTCTTTCACCTCCGTATTCAAACTGCCAAGGGCAGGCTTGTTTTCTCTTTTATATAGGAAGACAGCCGAACCGAAAACATTGCTCCGATCCGGCTGTCCGCCGTTTATCGTCTCCGTCTTGGCGACTTGATCTCTGTTTGATCACGGGATTTTGGCTCGCCATAACGGGACGGTGTGCTTTTGTACCGCACGGTTTCCGTAGAGACGGTGCGTACATTATCGCCGTCATAGACCGGTTTTCCGTTCTCATAAACTGGCTTGCGTTCCACTGCAGCCTCACCGTGTACTGCGTACCACTGGCTGCCGTGGACATCTTCATATACCTGATAGTCACCGCGGGGAGGTGCATACTGTGCCGTATCGTAGAACATCGTGCCGGATCCGTTTTCATGCCGGACCTCAAAATGCCCATCCATACGACCGGATCCATCCACGCTTGTGACCGGCTGTTCATAGCCCGGCATAAAGCTTTGGAACTGTGCCCGATTATATCCATCTGCTGCGTCGCCCGCCTCAAAGGGAGGCGTTTCTGCGTGCTGCTGCATGGCGTACCACTCTACGCCGTTGGCCGCCTGAATTGTGGAATGCGGTGCATCCGGTTCGTCATAATACGCACTGTTGTACCATCTGCTCACGCCACCGTCCGAAGATGCCTCAATGACACCGTCTCCGACCGTTCTGAGCGTTGCACCGTCCGCGTCCGGGAATGCGGCTGCAACCTGCGCCGCCTCAGCGGAACTGCCGCTGAATACAGGCGCATCGTAAAATGCTCCGGCTCCGGAACCGCTGGCCATCTGATACCACTGACTGCCGTCCGAGGCATTGACAATGGCATGCGGGCCGTCCGGCTTTTCAAACTGGGAAGCATTGAACATCTCGACAGCTGTTTCTTTCCCGTCGGCACCAATCGCCTTTGTGGAGATATGTCCGCCGGTGATCTGTGTATCCGAAAGATTAATGCCTTTCATATGCGGCATATAATTGCCGAGACTGCGGTTGGCAATATCGCCGCCGATAGAGCCGGACACATTCGGTGTTCTGGATGCCACGGAGGAGATGGATTCTCCGGTCAGTGTGGCGCCGTTACGGGCTGCCATACCACCAAAAGCCCGACCGACAAAGCCAATCGTTCCGCCGGCGCCCATTCTTGTGCCGCCGTTCACGACCGCATCACGGACATACGAATTGCCCTTGAAGCGGTTGGCAAAGCCTGCGGCAAACCCCGTTGCCGCTGCGCCTGTGCCGGTTGCGGCACTGCCTCCGCGGAACACGCTGCCGGCGCTTCTTGCGCCTCCGGCCACGCCGGTGATTACTCGTGCGGCCATCAGCAGTTCCATTCCCATACCGGAGCCGGTCTGGGCTACATTCAGTCCCGTTGCCGCAAGATAGCTGTCAAATTTCTGTGCCGTTTTGAGGAACGCCACTGCACAGAACAGCCACAGGAACACATTGCCGTTCCCGTTGGACAAGGCGCCGCCCGTGCCGATGTACTGGCCTACCGAGGTTGAAAAACCACGCAGGAACCAGACATTCATCACAAGGAGCAATAGCTGCGACCCGACCATCCGGCACCACGACCGGAATACCGGCGTTGTTGCTTTGGATGCGCCCATAGAAAAGGCGAGAGGTGAGGTGTAGCACAGCACGCCGACAACGATGTACCGTTCCACCGTTTCAAGCAGCAGCTTGAAATAGTTCCAGCCCAGCGCAATTTCCAGTATGACGAGCAGCAACAGCCCGACCACCGAGATGGTGGCGATAAGACTGGTCAGCCCGTTTTGAAGGGCCTGCTCGATTCCGGCAAAGGTAAAGTCCTCCGCCGTCATCTGAATGTCCATGAGTGCCGTATACGGCGCTGTTGCGATTTTCAGCGTCAACAGGAAAATCGGCTTGGCATATCCGATCAGAAAGGCGAATAACGCACTTCTGCCAAGCAGTACCCACGGGTTTTCCGCCTCCGTTACAGGGCCTCCGAATACACGGAATAACTGCCAAACTGTGATCAGGAATAGCAGCGCCCATGCGGTGTACTGCATTACGGTAAAGGCTTTAGACACAAACGGGAAGTATTCTTCCATTGCCGTCATATCCGTGCCGAGCGCCTGAAGGAACAGCCCGGACACAGCATCCATCATGTCTGACACAACACTGCTGATCCAGGTGACGATTCCTTCAAAAATCCAGTCAAGCATAGGTGTTCACCTCCTTTCCGCTTGACCGGGTCTTTTACGGGTTGTAGTTTCCGCCGCTGATGAGGGGCTGCAGATAGGCAACGATAAAGCCGAGAGAATTCAGAATGATCCAGGTGATCACAATCCTCTTGAGCCAACTCGTCGCTTCATCGACGGCTCGCTGATTGCGCGAGATCATGCGCACCAGCAGAGCAATAGCGGCCACGGTGACTGCCACGATGGTGCTGATCGCCACAAGCTCTCCGTAGATATCCTTCATGATCATCGAAAAACGATCCCACATATCTGCGGCGAATACCGCCTGCGTCGAAACGAGCAGCGCTGACACAACGCCCACGAGCGACCAGTATGCGGTTTTGATCTTCCCATCGCGCAGCCGAAGCTGTCTGTTCATGCTTTTGGCCCTCCTTTCTTCGGTATTGGGCAATAAAAAACGCCGTCTCTTAAAGCTTTTCAGCTCAAGAAACGGCGTCGGTTTCGCCCGATCCCAGTTTGGGACGATATTATTTTAGCACATTCGCGTTCCCGTGTCATCGGCAATCGTGTGCCAACTTTTCGCCTTTTTATGGGCATATTCATTTCAGCCCTTCCAGAAGCGTCAGCATTTCCAGCCAAAAGTCCACATCCGGCGCAGCTGTCGCCCACAAACGAATGGAAAGGACGGAAATGGCCTGCTGGCGATAGCGATAAAAGTTCCGTGACGACAGGTTCAGTCGATACAAAACCTCCTGATGATTGAGCACCTCCGGCGCTATGTAGGCCGTGTAGATGAGATTATACAGCCGTTCGCCGTTATCCGGCTTCTTTCGGAGTACGGTCAACGCTTCATTAAGCCGATCCATCAGCAGGCGGGATTTCTGCATGCCCTGCATCCGGCTTTCAATCTTCTTATTGCCCAGCGCCACCTCAACATCCACATCCTCGATCAACTTGTCCACGCCTTCAAACGGTCGGTCAAGCTCGGCTGCAACCGTCTCGGGGAAGCATTCCAGCATCCAGACCAGCGTGCGATAGTGCTGGAGAAGCATCAGCGTGTTGTGATAACAGTTTTTCGTCTTTTCCTGTCTGGCAGCACGCTTTTGCGCATCGTCGATCTGGCTGTCTCCCAATATGCCTCGCTTTGTCAGAAGTGTGATAAAAGCGTCTGACTGCGCTTGTATTCGTTTTTCCTGCTGCTCATATTGCAGTTCATCCTGTTTGCTCATGATAAAACATCTCCTTTGCGATTTTGGTGATATCCGTCGGCCTGCACGGTCCGCGGATTTTATTCGTTTCCTGTACCTTTAGCACGGAATACACTTTACTCCGGCAGACATACTCACAATTCTTACAGTTCCAACACGGAGAAAAATACGCGCGTATTATACTGTCCGAAAGTGCAACGCGATTTTCTTCTACATTGTCAATCGACTTTTCCACGGCATTTCTGCTGTACCATGCAACCAGCCGATTGATATGTTCATTGTCACTGCCTACCTTGTGCGTATTTGCACCCCAAATGCGTATTTCGTCAAGAATACGCAGGATTTCTGTCTGCTTAGGCAAGGAAACCTCGGTATCCATCGGATACGATTTATTGAAAACGAGGCAGCCGTAAGAGCCGGGAAGGCGGTACAGAGCAAAGACATCCCCGTGCTTTTTGAAAAATCTCCATACCTTTGTCTTTTCCCAGCCCCAGCGCTGACCCAGTTTTTCCATAGTTAATATGGCACCGTAATTGCCGTATTGAACAGCCGGCGCCATAAAAGAAAACGCATTGCCCGGTTCCTCCGATACTGTGTGGCACCAGAGATCCAGCCATGCGTCTGCTTCATCAAATATATATTGCTCCTCGACAAGTCGCTGTGTAATATTGCGGGGGAGGCAGAGAAACCCAAAACCATCTGTGGCATACACAGTCCCGTTCATACACTCCTCACCGGAGCATTTTACGACCCAATCCGTCAATTGATAGGTCAGCTTTTTCGTTTTGCTGTCCAGCGTATATTTCAGATATCCGAGGGCTGTCAGCTTATCCAGTATCTCTAAAGCCTGTGTGCGGCTTCTGATACCGAGAATACTTTTCAGCCCAACAATACCTCCGGACCACATTCCGGGGCTCACAGCGTTCTTATGGCCACAGTAGGAGGCGTGTCCTTTGCGAAATGCAGCTCGGGCGGCGAGCTTTGACCAGGCACCCATAATGCCTTTACCGACTGGCAGGGTATCTCTTCGCAGCTTTACCCATTCATACTTCATCAAGCATTTCAACATCAGCGCCTCCTTCCTTGGAATAATAAGAAAGACGACCTTTCCGTCGTCCCATAGTATCAGTCTTCGATTCTTACAATCAGTCCGTTCAATCTGAACAGTTTCACGCCTTTGAGATACCAGAACTCACCGAGTTCGATTCTCGTCGGGATCCACTCTCCGTCAAGCAGCACCTCCAGCCGTTCTCCGCAGTGAAGGCCGCCGTAGTAATCCAGCGGCCCGAAGCGAATGTCCATCCGACCGATCACATCATCATAAATCAGTACACCTTGTTTTTTCATTCTTATCCTCCTCGTGAAATGGGAAAAGCCGAATGGGTTTCAACGCTCATTCGGCTTTTCTGTGTGGCAGGTTATGATTGAAAATGTTGCTCGAATACAAACTCCTTTCTAAATGTAATTGTTTGGACTAAATCATCGTACTCGCGTCTAAATGCTTAAAGGCTTTCTGACTGAGTCCTATTATATCACTCTCATCGGCCCGGAAGTCCATGGCCGGGGACACCACGGCGTTGGCAAAGCCCGTGATGGGCACCAGGGTCCCGGCTCCGCCGAACCGGGCCAGCTTGTTATACAGGTTCAGCCCCGTGAACAGAGCCGACAGAAACACCAGACTGATGGAGGTGGCGGAGGCGGCGTCCTCCCGGGGCAGCAGCATCAGCCAGCCGGTCTGGATCAGCTGGCCCACCACGCAGATAGCCCCGCCGATGCCGAAGGCCAGGGCCATGTCCTTCAGCAGGGGAGACTTCTTCTGCATGCCCTTGACATAGGCCTGGTATTCCTGGGGTGACATATCCATGATTGCAGCACATCCTTTCGCCTATAGTCTGCCCGGCGGCGGGGCTTTTATCCCCGGCGGCGGCGCGAAACCGCCGCTTGACAAGGGGGGCGCAAGTTGCTATGCTGGTGAGGACAGCTTTCCATTTGCCGAAAGGAAGAGGTTCTTATGAAGAAAAAGACAAAACAGGCGGGTCCTGCCGCCTGGCTGCGGGAAAACAAGTGGACCTGCGCGGTGCTGGCGGCGGCCCTGGTGCTGCTGATCGTGGGGCGGCTACTGGCAGCCCCGGCCCGGGTGGAAGCCGGCCAGCCGGAGGAACGGGCGGACTATGAATCCGCCGTGGTAGAGCAGGTCCTGTCGGACTCCACGGAGAAGGACCCCGCCGCCGACAACGGGTACCGGGGAGAGCAGCTGCTGCTGGTTACCGTGAAGTCCGGGGACTATCAGGGCCAGCAGATGCAGGTATATAACTATGTGGGTCCCCTGTACGGCGGGCCCCTCCACGCCGGGGACCGGGCCACCATCCTGATCTCCAGCTATTCCGACGGCACCGTCAACGCCACGGTGTATGAATTCGACCGGCTGATCCCCCTGGCCATCGTGGTGGCGCTGTTCATCGCGGCGGCGGTGATCGTAGGCGGCCGCACCGGGGCCAAGTCGCTGGTGGCTCTGGCGGTGACGCTGATGTGCCTGTTCGGCGTGCTGCTGCCGGCGCTGATGAAGGGGGCCAATACCCTGCTGATGACCTTTATCGTGTGCGCCTATGTGGCGGTGGTGAGCCTGACCATTGTGGGCGGCGTGCAGAAAAAGAGCGTGTGCGCCATGCTGGGCGCCGTGGCGGGCACGGCCCTGGCCCTGCTGTTCGGGCTGCTGGCCCAGGCCCTGACCCGGGTGGACGGCCTGCGCATCGAGGACGTAGAGCCTTTGCTGCAGCTGCGCCAGACCGGCACACCCATCGGCCTGCGGGGCCTGCTGGTAGGCGGCATCATCATCAGCGCCCTGGGGGCGGTGATGGACGTGACCATGGGCATCGCCTCCTCCCTGGCGGAGGTCCACGCCGCCAATCCCCAGCTGTCCCGGCGGGAGCTGTTCCGCTCCGGTATGAACATCGGCCGGGACATGGTGGGCACCATGACCAACACCCTGATCCTGGCGTTTTTGGGCAGTGGGTTCACACTGATTCTGTACCTGTACTCCCTGGGGCTGTCCTTCCGCCAGCTGATGAGCTCGGCGTATGTGTCCATGGAGGTGGTCAGCGGCGTGGCCAGCAGCGTGGGCGTGATTTTGTCCATCCCGCTGACGGCCCTGATCACCGCCGCCGTCTTTACAAGAGAAAAGCAGCAAAGCTGAATATACGAAGGGCGCAGCCGGGCGGCTGCGCCCTTCGTATATTCATGCATATTCATAAGGATGATTAATGGCAGACAGAAGGAAAAATCAAGGGATATTCGGATTGTTTTTTGCGCTAAAGGGATATATAATGGTGAGAAATTTTCCGGAAAATTTCGAGGACGCCGTGAGTATCCGGTATTTTTTCGGGTTGCGCAGCCAGGCGCTCCTGCCAGGACCGGGGGACATGCGTCCCGGCGGGCAAAACGGACCGTGTGAATGTTTATCCAGGAGAAAAGATATGCGAGAAAACACATCCGTACACCGGCTTCTCCGGCGGGCGCTGTCCCTGTGCCTGGCGGTGGTGCTGACGGTGTCGCTGTGCGTCCCGGCCCTGGCCGCCAACGGCGACCAGGAGAACGGCGGCGTGGTGGGCGTTGCCCCCGACGCCCAGATCTTCTCCATGCAGGTGTTCGGCTGTATCTGACCTACACCGCCCAGGATTCCTCCGGCTTCCTGATCGGCGAGGACGATGTGGCAGCCGAGATCCACACTCAGGAGATCTCTCTGGATTCCTTCGACGAAAACGGGCAGCTGCGGATGAGCTTCCCCTTCGCCAATAAGGACGCCGTGTATGTGGACGAGAAGACCGGCGACATCTACGATTACAGCGCCTGGTGCCAGATCGTCCGGGTCCGGGCCTATGACGCTGCCGGACACGTCACCACCTGCAATGCCCTGCTGTATGACACGGTGTATGGCCAGAAGATGTATGAGGAAAGCGGCTTCAAGGACGCCCGCTATTCCAGCGAGAACATCAACGGCCTGATCGACAGCCTGGAGCCCCTGTGGAACAAGGAGGAGGGCATGACCGACACCCGCTATATCATCACCGACGATATGCTGGATGAAAACGGCAACCTCCACGTCCGGGCCACCCTGGACCGGGATGCCAACCTGGTGGTGTTCAACGACAACGTGTATCTGCCCCAGGAGGGCAGCCGCCAGGTGGAGTTTGACATTCCCATCCGCCAGGGCGTGAACCTGACCTACGTCAAGACCCTCAGCTCCGCCTTTGCCGAAAACGACTTCGGCACCCTGTACAAGCTGTACTGTACTATCTGCCGGATACCGAGCCCTCTGCCCTGCGGTTTGACGACGAGCGCATCGCCGACGGCGCGGTGATCTACACCAACGAGGACGCGTTTACCGTCAGCGGCGACATCACCTCCCTGTACGGCAACGTGGGCCTGAAGATCAACGGCAATCAGCTGCTGTATCCCGCCGGGGATCTGAACGTGCTGGCCGAGCCCATCACCCAGGTGTTCTCCTATGGCGCGCAGCTGCAGGAGGGCGAGAACGTGGTGACGGTGGAGTTCACCGACGAGGCCACCGGCGCCTCCGCCACCGTGACCTTCACCGTGGTGAAGGATACCGCGGCCCCCGAGGCTCCCGTCATTGCCCAGGGCGGCGACGGAAATGTGACCCTGACCGCCGCCGAGGAGGACGTGACCCTGTACTACAGCTATGACGGCACGGAGTGGGTGCTGTATACCGGCCCCTTCGCCCCCACCGCCACGCCGGTGTATGCCAAGGCCGTGGACCGGGCGGGCAACGAAAGCGCCGTCAGCCGGCTGGCGGTGCAGACGGGTGAAATAAGCCCATACGCTTCCTTCCTATAACGGGAAATCCCCCGGCCGGAGCCGGGGGATTTCCCCTGTCTCTTATACACATCTGACGCTG
>ENA-OYZG01000039-OYZG01000039.1-human-gut-metagenome-genome-assembly--contig:-NODE-39-length-45618-cov-14.551895_pt1 | contig 45618 bp, 76 predicted proteins | sample MGYA00244071_ERZ653466 | MGnify/ENA primary metagenome ERZ653466 (study PRJEB26926, sample SAMN06165150) | human gut metagenome | biome: ENVO:00009003; feature: ENVO:2100002; material: ENVO:00002003...
ATCTACACTCGACTAGTCGTCGGCAGCGTCAGATGTGTATAAGAGACAGAATATATATAAATAAAGGCTTACAAGAGCATATATAAAGGGGTTAGCGATATAGACGGGGAAAGAGTGCGCCCGCCCGCGTTCCGTGCCTTGTAGCCCCTTTTATAGCCTTATGTATAAATATACAATAGTATGTATAAATATACAAGTGATATATATATCAATATTTATATGGCGTTATATCAGATTTAGTATGGCAAAACCCCTTGACAACGCCGCGCCGCGGTGGTATTATTAAGACAATAAAAACAAGGGCGCAAGCCCGAAAGGAGTAAAAATGAAAATCGATAATTACGAAATTTTCAACAACGAACTACTTGACGCATATAATACCGATGATACTTATTACTTTGCCGATGATGGCGCGTATTCGTCGTATTTTATTGAAATTGACCGCCGCAACAAATACCGCAAAGACGATAAAATCCATATATTTGACGATAGCGACGGAACGGAAATCACGGATTGCGGGTTATCGTGCTTTATATCGCGCAACAACCGCGACATATACAATGAAATCGTCGATATAATGAACAATTACATACAATTGAAAAATATATAAAAGGAGTTAAAAAAATGATTAGCGAAATTATTAAAACCAAAAACGCCAAAACATTGGCATATTACGATACGCCGTACACAAAAGCAACCAAAAACGGTTTTGTTTTTAACATAATCGAGTGGCGCGACAAATCAACAAATAATGAGGTTTACGAGGTGCGACTTGGATATTTAGGCGACGAGGAAATAACGCCCGTTCTGACTTTATACAAAGCGAATAAATATAGCGCGGCTATCGACTATCTTAAAACCATTGAAAACAACGCAAGCGACATTTATATTTTTGAAAATCAAAACTAAACAATACCGCCGCCCCGCGGGCGTTATCGCGGGGAAAGGAGTAAAAAATGAAAAACTATGTATCAATCAATGCAAATGACGTCAAAAAAATGTTTAAGGTTTGCGGCGCATGCCTTGACACGAGCGGCGCGCGCGAGTGTTTGCAATATATAAAAATCGAAGTAAGGGGCAACAAAGCAACCGCTATCGGGTGCGACGGGTTCAGGCTTGCAACCGTAACATTCGACACAATCACGAAAGACGGCGCGGATTTTGACTTTTTCGTGAAACCCGCGAAAATCGACAAAAAAGCAATGCTTGTAAGCTTTACTATAAACGACGATAAAAGCGTAACAATGAGCGACGGCGCAACAAGTATAACAACAAGATACTTGACGAATTATATCGAGTGGGAGCGCGTTTTTGAAATGAGCAACCCGAAACAACCCGCGCAAATCGTGCTTGACGCAAAAATGCTTGCCGAAATCCTAAACTCACTTAAAGATTATGGATGCAACAAGCGCGTTGTAATTACGGTTGACGCAAACAACGGGACGCGCCCTGTTTTTATTGAAACCCCCGACGATACTGCAAAAGTAATGCTTTGCGCTTGTAGTAAATAAAAGATAAAAATCACGCCCGCCCGTGGGCATATACGCGGGCAAAGGAGTTTACAATGTATTACAACGGATTAAGAGAAAAAATCACCGCCCACGCGGGCAAAGAATGCGCCGACTTTGCGGCAAAAATAACAACGGCGACCGTTGGCGACGTGTTGGCGTCGTGGTATCTGAAACAATACACAACCCCCGCGACGCTTGCGGCGTTGCAAGAACTGCCCGCGGGCGAGCCTATGCCCGAAGAGATTAAAAACAGAATGCAAACGAAACGCGCGAGAGAGGCGGCGCGCGACGCAAAAAAACGCTTTGAGCGTATCCACGAGGTCGAGGAAGTCGAAGCCCCCGCGGCGGCGTCTGTCGTCGTCGAGTGGCACAAAAATAGAACTTGGGGAATGAACCCCCGCGCGAGAGTGGCGGCGGAGCGCGTCGCAACCTATGGAAGCGCGAGCGGGTGCGGCTATGATAAACAGGGCGCGGCAATCGCAAGCGCGTTTAATCAAAACCCCGAAACACTTAAAATATTATACGACCACGCGGAAGCGGGCGGAGTTTTCCCCTATGGCGTGGACGTGTGGGCGGGTTTGCCGTCATTTGCGGGCGGGTGCGGCGTGTCGTGCTTTTATCAGATTTTCGAGGCTTGCGGCTACACTTTCCGACAAGTCGCAAGCGGCGAAATGTTTGACGTTTACGAGATAACACGAAATTAAAAAAGGAGTTTTAAGATATGAAAACATTGCAGGAAATCAAAAAGGAAATTGAAGCAAATCAGGAAGTAAAACGCGCTAACGACGCGGAACGCGAAAAAGCCGACAACGCGTTTATAAGCGCGCACAAGGCGCACGACCGCGACGCGGCGGGGCTTGCGTCGCTTGAAATCGACAAAATAAAGAAAACCGACGAACGCATAATGGCGCGCGGAAAAGTGTTGACTAATAACTATAATTATATACTTGTCGAAATGGGCAAAAATGCGCTTTCGGAAATCCTGAAAAAGTACGACGGCAAAAAACACGGCGAGAAAACCGCCGAAAAAATCCGCAACGAAATGCGCGAAAAGGGTTTTTCGTGTTACTTGCCCGCTAATCATTATTTATCACAAGTAAGGGACAGCATCGAAATAAACGAGCGCGGGGCGTATGGGCGCGGGGTTGAAATCTGGACGGAAAACCGCGCGAAAATCATTGACGAAAACAATATAATACACGCGGAAGCCGTCGCGGAACTTGCAAGCCCATACAAGTATATTGACAATATCGAAAAATACCTTGACAAAATCGAGCGACTGACCGCCGAAACCCGCAAGGCGTTTGACGCGGCGAAAGCAAAAGCGCACGAATTAAACGAAATCGCGGTTGAGGGCTTGAAATGGCGCGACTGACCGCGCAACCCGTCGCGGCGGGTATAAAGAGAGTTTAAGCCGCGAGCGTCTGACGGTGGGAGCGTCCCGCCGTTGGGATACTACAAATAAAGGAGTTTTGAAAAATGAAAATTGGAAACTGGAAAGAGTTTGAACATGATTGCGATTTGCTGGGTTATGATGTTTTTGCTGCTGAAACGGAAGCACAACTGCAATATAACGAGGACGCGTGGGACGACATAATCGACTACACCGACGCCGAGGGCGTACGCGTATATATGGAAAAAATAAAACCCGCGTATTATAATATTATGCGCGACGGCGAAATCGTGCGCGACGTCCCCGAAGATGAAATGACCGCCGCCGACTGGGACAATGAAGAGTTTTATCCCGAAGAAACCGCCGAAGCCGTTTTTCATTATGATAACATAATATCACGACTTGAAAGCGCGATTTATGACGCGTGGGACGGTCTGACCGACGACGAGAAAAAAGCCGCTTTCGAGCGTTTTGCCGAAATCAACAACCCCGAATATTACGAAAGCCCGAAATATACGCGCTGGGCGGTTGACACCGACGAGGACGACGCCGACGACTACACGGAGGAAATCGCAAAGGCAATTATAAGAGAACGCGACGGTCTGGGCGTTGACGCTTTCGATAATCTGATAAAATTATATTTTAATAAATATATGTAAAATCACGCCGAGCGGGGCGCGCCCGCGTCCCTTTTCGGCAACAATAAAGGAGTAAAAAACAATGATTGAACGAATGACCACGAGAACGAACAAAAACGGCAACGCGCTACAAATTGAAATTGACCACGAAGCGCACACGGTGGAGCGGGGATATTATCTTTTTCGGCGCGATAGCGACACTATAACGGCAACAAAAAGCGATATTGACCGCTACGCCGACCGCCTTATTAAAAGCGGATATACGAGAATATAGGAGGGCGAAAAAATGAAATTTATTTTTAAGACAAGCGCGACAATGAAAGACTACAACAGGGACAAATGGTGGATTGACCGCGGAATAATCGGGGAAAAGATTATTATCGCCGACAGCACCGCCGAAGCCCTGGATATATATGTAAAATTGGTTGAACGTGATGATTATACAACAATAACCAAAAACGCGATAAAGAACAAAGCGGCAATGTATATCGACAACGAAAGCGGCGACGCGGAACAATGCGGATATGTTATAACAGCGTCGCAAGATTTTCAAGATGACGACGGCAAGGTGAGCAAGCAATATATCGATTTATGGATAACTATTCTAACGGTAGTGCCGACGAAATTTTAAGGAGGACGATAAAATGACATATCAACAAGGAAAAGAGAGAGCGCGGGAGCGCGCTATCGAGTGGCAACTTGACTACAACAATCATAATTATAGTTACGGCGAACTTGCCGAGTGGGCAGACGTTTTCGAGAGGTTGGGCAAGCGTTACGGACTTATACGAGAGTTTAAGGAGAACGGTATTTTATAAGGAGTAAACAACAATGAAAAAAAGGACATTATGGACGAATAATTTTGATTTTATCGACGAATACGCCGAAATGCTTAAAGCGGACTACCCTGACTATTTTGAGGATATGAACGACGAAGATAAAATAAACAAACGCGCGTATGAACTTGCTTGCGATTTTAACAATGATACATTAGACGACTTACGCCGTTTTGCGCCGAACACTAAAAACGATATTATCGTTATTGCCGACCTTGGACTTTGGAACGGGCGTTTTCCTGCCGTCAAAGAACTTAACACGAAAGATACGGCGGAATGTTTTTATTCGGATTGCGACACTTTGGAGTGGTATATCGACGAACATAATAACCTTTGCGCTACGGCAAGTCATCACGACGGAGGGAACTCATACATATACCGCGAATGGAAAGATAACATATCCGACACCCAAAAAGACAATTTTTTCGACAAGGTTTACAACGGAAATCTTGAACGCAAGGACATAACGAGATATACGAAAGCAATCGGCAAATATTTTACGGAGATATAAAAACAAACGCAATAGGAGGAATACAAAATGAAATACATTTACATTGTATCTGATATTTTAGACATACACCAAAACCCGACGGCGCGCTATTTTGTCGCCGAGCGCATACCACGCGACGCGGACATTTTATACTTTTTGAACAATTCGAGCCGCGCGGGAAAGGTTTTGCACGCTTACCCTTGCCCGACGTGGGCGGAGGCACAAAGACTTGCCGAGGAGTGGAACGCGAAAAGATGAAATACTATCCTGAAACCCTTATACAATCGACATTGACTGCACACGGCGCGCCTTGCACGGTTGCGCCTGCTGTCCTGGGCTATACTTGCACGACCTACACGGCACACCTCGACGGCGGAAACACGCCTACAACGGTAAAAAAGGCTATCGGCGCACTGGAAATCGCTACGGGACAAAAAATCACTTACAACGCGAATACGGGCGTCGGCAATACGCTTAAAATCACAATCCCGAACCCTGAACGCGCTTTCCCTAACTTTTTCGCTTTCGGGCGGAACGCTTACAACAAGTGCGCGGGCGAAATGCTCATCGGAATTGATACTGATAATAAACCTATCACTGCTAACATTATGGACACCCTTTCGGTGCTTGTTGCGGGCGCGACTGGAAGCGGTAAAAGCGTTGCCGTAAATAACCTTGTTTTGTCGCTTGCAATCGGTGCAAAGCCGTCGGAAATCGTCTTTTTAATGATTGACCTGAAACGAACGGAGTTTTCGATATATGACGGACGTTTGCCACAACTTATTGAACCCGTCGCTTACACGTTCGACGAAGCCCTGCGCCTTATCCGCAAAACCGCCGACGAAATAGACAAGCGATATAAGATACTACAAGAGAAAGGCAAGAGAAAAGCCGACCTTTCCGACTTTCCGCTTTTCGTGCTTGTTATCGACGAATACGCGCAATTACGACAAGGCACAAAGGAAGCGCGCGATATGTTGGACACGCTTATGAATAAAGTCGTCAATCTGGGGCGCGCCTGCAATGTGTTTGCAATCATAGCGACACAAAATCCCGTGTTACAAGTTATCAATTCGACCGTCAAATATGGCTGCCAAACAAAAATCTGCCTTTCGGTAAATAATCAAAGGCATAGCATAAATATAATTGACTGCGCCAAAGCGGTTGACCTGCTCGGCAAGGGCGACGCGCTTGTGTCGCTCCCGAACTCGCCTGACCTGCAACGCGTACAAATCTGCGACTTACCGACAGCCGACATACAATACATTTTAGGAGAATAGAAAAATGACAATCTATACGCTTTTTATCAACGGAAAACAAAGGGATTATACCGACAAGCGACGCGCCTATGCGATTGCTCGCCTTTTCGGAGCGGTAGTATTTATCCGCGAAAGATACATCTATACACTGGAAGAAGTGCTTAAAAAATAATAAAATCAAAGGAGTTTTGAAAATGGACATTAAAGAACTTGATTGTTTTAGACAATATTTGGACACTGACAAAATCGCCAAAAAAAATATATATCCGTTTGTTTGGTTGAGTGGAAGTAATACGCTTGTTAGCCCTATTGCATATTACAAAAACGAAATTGTTTTACAATGGAACAGCAATCGAAATATTTACCAAAAATGGATAGACCGAACGGTCAAAAAGTTTGATAACATATTAAAGGACGGTTATTTTGACAAAGGCGACGGAAGTTGTCCCCCTGCAATAGTATTTGAATTAAAAAATTGTTTAGAAACAAAGTAAAGAAAAGCCCACGGTTTTGTGCCGTGGGTATCTTTTTGCCCTTTCCCGCCCCGTGGTTGCCCCGTGGGCGGTTTTTTATGCTCGGTTGATAACTTATTCGCCTGTCGCGTTTTCGCCGTTTTTAATGCGGTTTATCGCCCTTTGGCTCGGCGGTATCTTGCCGCCTTTCCGTAATAAGTAAATGTATTGTGATATTGTATTTGCGCTCCGTCCCATTTGCGGGGCTATCTCGGCGGGCGTTTTCCCGTCCTTGACGGCTGCAAGCAAAGCCCTTTCGTCGTCGTCTGTCCACGGCTTGCGCCTTTCCTTTTCACCGTCTAACAATGTGCTTACATAGTTTATACTATGCCCGATTGCCCGCGCAATCTCACTATAAGAGAACCCGCAACGATACAAATATATCACGCGCTCGCGGTGAATATCCCTGACCGCCGCCCTATGCCATTTATTATCTTTTATGTACCTGTATATCGTCGTCCCGCATACGCCCATTTCTGCGGCTATTTGGGCGACCGACGCTCCGCCCGCATATAGTTGCCTCATTCTGGCAATCTCAACGCCGTTCGGCTCAAACTTGTTCGGTCTGCCCGTCTTTTGCTCGCCCCTATATATTGCTATACTCCAATAGTATTTTGCCATTCCAAGCGACACGCCAAGCCTTTCTGCGACTTCTCGGAGCGTTGCTCCGTCCGCCCGCATTGCAATGGTCTTTTCTATGTTTTCTGCGGTTTTAGGGTTATTATATCGGCGCACATCGTACTCGTGCTGTTTCTGCACTTTCTGCGGTTTCGGCGACTTTGGTTTTGGGGAGTGGGGCGGTATCACATACTCGCCCTTTTCCCTTGCCTCGTGTAATATCCCATAATACTGGTATATGCTTATAGGAATTATGTTAAGTGTTTTTTCTGTCGAATAATGACGGTTATAGCACTCGACTACTTGCTTTTTAATTTCGTCCGTAATTTCTCGTGTTTTCATTCTTCTTCCTTATTGTCGTATATATTGCCGACTACTTCATAAGGGCAATCGTCCATTGTTTGCCAATCGTCGCCGATATTGACTAAAAACGCACATTCTGCATTTTGCCACTCTATAAACCCTTGTGTTCCATTCGGACTTTCTACAATATCGCCCTCGAAAATCTTTTTGCCGTTCTTATCGCATAAGCCTGTGAACTGCCCAACGGTTTCTGGCTTAACTTCAACTGCGCAAGCAAACTCTCCGTAGGTAAAATAAGTTGCGTCTTGTTCGATTATAAATGTTTCATTTTTGTCTGTAACACAATTTAATGCTTCTACAAGAAAACCGTAAACCCATTCGCCATTATCTACTCGTTTGCCTCGGAATAAAATTTCTCTCATTTTTTGTTCTCCTTTTTTACACGAGATATGCCAACTAATTGAAAACTTATAATTGCAACATCTTTAATATTGTTTTTGTTTCCTATCCAGTTAGCAAGTTCTACTATCTTCTCAAAATTGTCAAGTTTACTTGTTCTTGTAATATGAGCGCTCCCTATGCCAAACGGCGCGTGAGCGAATACTACTAAATAATTATACTGTTTCATTTACCCGCCTCCAACTGGTCAACAATCTTTTTGCATTGTTCTTCTACATATTCAAGACTTCTAACAGGTTCCAGAAAAGTTGGCAAATGAATTTGCATTTCCAAAAGTTCGTTAAATCGTTTTTCGTCTATAAGACCATATTTCAAAGCCAAGTTGTAATCGTTTCCGTCGCAAATATGACCACAGTCAAAACCGATGTAATAAGTTTCTTTCTGCCCATAATCATACGGCAATGTCCCCGAGAACGATAAACCACCATGGCACTCTATGTCATATTCGTTAAATTCCTTATTATCATCAACAGACACATAACCACACCTATATCCAAGACAACCGAATATACATATGCAATCGTGTCCCTTGTATTCAAATTGTTTTTCTACTACTGCAAATTTACTCATTCTTCAATTCCTCTAACCTCTTTTCGGCTTCGGCTTCTGTTCCGAAAATACGGGTTATATGCTGAAAAGTTACATCGCCGTTTTCGTCTTCTACTATATACGCCAAATCTTTAAGTTTTACGTTGTATATCGCATTAGGATAGCATAACGTGTCAATTATTGCCACGGCGTTGTCTCCGACCTTGCACGGCAACTCAACAAGCGTTCCGTTCTCGATTTTATCTTCCAACTCGGCAAGACGATTTAATGCTTTTGTCGTTGCATATCCACCACAAGATAAAACAAATCTTTCTCCACTATCTAATACTGCTATTCCGTGTTTCGTTCTTTCAGTCAATCTTTTATAGTTGCTCATTCTTCTACCTCCGCTTGTTTGCATTGTTCACAACGTTCAGGTAAGCCGTATTGCTCCCGTAGTGTTATTGCGCCGCTAAATAAAGTACAACCCGCAAAATCGCTTGCACCATATCTGCTATATTCACAAGTTTTACAGTACTCGTGGTATTCACAAGTCTTGCAATACTTAACGTTTGGCACATCGATTTCAACTCTTATTTTTGGCATTTCGTCAACTCCTCTATCATCTTGTCTATATCTCTGACAAGAACCACAAAAGTCGAGCCTGCCCACCCGTTAAAAGCGTCTTTGTCGAACGCTTTCGTTTTCAACTTGTTCAACACGTCGATTGTTTCCTGCCTCGCAATGCGTAATTCATCGTCCAACAAGGCACACTCGGTTTTAAGTTGCTTATTTTCGGCTTTCAAATCGTCAATCTCTCGTTGTTGTGCTTTAAGTCGTTCAATCTCTGCTTTGTACCTATCTCTGTCGTGTTCCGCTTTTGTGAGTTTTGCTCTCGTTTCGGATAAAACATTGTCTACGACTTCAATTCTGTTTCTGTATTCGTTTAGCATTATTTCTTGTCTTATCATTTTTCGTACTCCTTTAACAGTTCGTCGATTTCATAATTTGCATTGATTACAACATTGTCATTCGACACTCTGTTTTCCGTAAGTCTTTTTCTTAACTTTTCCGCAAACTCTTTTCTAACGGAATTGAAAATACTATATTTTTTATTTTGAGTCGTATTGAATGTAAATTTTTCTTCACAGGTTTTTAACAAACACACATTTTCTTTTTTAAGCCGTTTGATTTCGTTTTTCAGGTTTACTTTATCGTCTAAACAACCCTCTGTGTATGGGTTTCTCGTACAATCTGTACCCGACCACGCTGGGCATTTTCTGCACTCCTCAAACTCGTCAACCTTGCGATAACCTGCGTTGTATATCCCCTCTGCAATATCGTCCGCTGTTGTTGTGTATACGTTGTACATTTCGTCAACGATTTTCGCCATTTCTTCTATTTGTTCTTGTTTAGTCATTTTTGCATTCCTCATTTTTCTGTAAACATTCGAGTGCCTGGTCAACAAATATATACGCCCACTTTTTTGCGTGGTCAGTTAATTCGTCATTGCTTTCCCATATAAGTGCGTCGTGGATTTTTTCAAGTTTCTTAATCATTTCTTGTCTTGTCATTTTATTCCTCCAAATATTTCCAAAAGAGTTCAAACCCCTTTTCAGCAGGCTCGCCCTTAAAGGACGGCTTATGGTTTATTTCAATCAGCCTATCTATGTTGAGTTGTTCATTCTTGTGGAGTTGATATAACGTTTCTTCTGTTTTGAAAGGCACGATTGAGTATTTGCGCCCGCGGTACTCATACCACCATTCAACATCGCCGTCTGTATTTATTGTTTTGTGCAAAAATTTTGCTTTCGTCATTTTCGTACTCCTTATAAATTAAAGTCTTGTATGTTATCGTTTTGATAGTCAAAATATCTTACATAGCATTCAAGTTTGCCTTTGCCATTATAATTCTTTTTGCACGCCTTAACAGCCTTAAATGCTTCTGCTTTTGTCGTGTAATCTTCGTCTAATAAAAGCGTGTTGCCGTTTTCCCATACAAGTGCTTCATAGGCTTCTTTTACATCAAAGTACCATTCGATTTTCATTTTCGTAACTCCTTAATCGTTTTCAAGCCTATCTTCGTTTGGCACATATCCGCCGCCATATCCGCACTCGTGGCACTCGTATTCTCCGCTTCTGTCGTCATATTCCAAGTCCGCTCCGCAATAAGGACACACGCCCTCAAATTCCGCTTCTTCCTTAATCTCTTCCTTGCAGTACTCTCTCATCTCTTTGAGTTTCGCAAGGGTGCGCCCTGCGTATGTTTCAAAGCCCAATTCTTCAATCTCGCCGATTGCGTTCTCAATCGCTTCAAGGCGTTCCACCTTTTCGCAGTCGCCATTATACTCACTGAACGCGTCTGTTAATATTGTACTCCTTACCATTTTCTTTTTCTCCTTTTCTTCTTCAATTTGTTTGCTTTAACGACCGCTGCCCAATTTATGGGCGACCTGTCAATTTGATAAATGTTGCCGTCGCTGTCCACCCATTGCTCGTCCGCTATCATAGGCGAAACTTTTGCGTGGCACTCGGCAATCGTTGCCATAAGTTCACTTGTTGTTTTCATCTATTACCTCCAATGTTTTTTACTAATTCATAGACACGGGAGCGACCGTAGGTTATTCCGAGTTCTTCTCGGTTTTCCCATATCTCTCGCGCCGTATATCCGTTTTTAAGGCACTTTTCAATCTCGGCGACTTGCTCATCATAGTTGTCGCTTTTCTTGCGTCCAAGTGCCACTCCCGCCGCTTTTCGGGCTTGCAATGCTTGTTTGGTGCGGTCGGCTATAATGTCGCGTTCAAATTGTGCAAATGCCGACATCACATTAAAGAGCAGTGCGCCCATTGCGTCAAGTCCATTTCCGCCGACAGAAAGATTTTCTTTAATAAATACTACCTTTACTTTCATTTTGTGAGCAAGCAAGTCAGTGGTTTCGATAAGGTCTTGCACCGACCTTGCCATTCTACTCATACTCTCAAAGTAAACCGTGTCGCCCGCTTTAAGTTCTTTAAGCATTTTCTCAAACTCTTGACGACCGCAAGCCTTTTTAGTCCCGCTTATCTTTTCTTCAAACACTTTATCTATCTTATAGTCTTTAAGCACAAACTCTTGACGGATAAATTCTTGTTTATCTTTTGTACTAACTCTCATATAAGCAAAGTTCATTTTTCTTACTCCTTTATGTAAAAACCGCCTTTGGTATGGTTTAATATTATCATATCCAAATGCGGTTGTCAAGTATTTTTATTTTATTATTTTAATTTTTTTTGTTCCGCCGCCATACTTGCGCCGAGTAGCCTTTCAAGTTGCTTTTGGAGTTCAAGCGGGCTTTGGTTAAGTTTGTTTTCAACCGAGATTGTCGCCGAAAAGTTGTTTTCCACAAGCCCTTGTCCCGCGTCCTTGATTTTCATTCGCGCCATTGTTGCCTTGTCGTTGACGTTTCCAACTTCGCCAGCGTGAAAGCCGAGTGAGTTGAAATAGTCGTCGATTGATTGCACCAAAAGCCGTCGCTCGTCATCGTCATCTTCCGCCCACGAATTGTAAACTTTTACTGTTATGCCTATTAGGGCGCAAAAATCTTGCTTGTTGGCAGGGAAGTCAAAGTATTCGTTGTAAAATGCGATAAGGTCGGAATAGGCATTGAAATATCCCCTTATATCGTCATTATTTAGACTAATAATATGGTCGGTGTCTTTAAGTCCGAGTTGGTGGATAACCGCCGTAATTTTTGTTGCAAGGCGATAGCCGTATTTTGCCGTAAGCGGTTTTGAGCGGGCTTCGTTTGCGGTTTTTTCAGCGATTAGCCTTGAAAACATTTCGCTTGTGCCTTTTTTGATTTTATCTATCTTATAGTCGATTTCGTCCATTTGGACGGGTTCGCCATTTTCGTCAATATCTTGTATAATATCTAACATAACATATATTATTCCTTTGGCTCTTTGCCGTAATACAATTCGGCGAGTTCGTCTTGCAAGGCGCGAACTTCAATTTCCCTAAATCCGTCGTCAAGAGCGTTGTTACACTTTTCCCTATAATCGGTTAGGTTTTCAAGTTTTGTCCTATTCTCATAAACGGTATGGTTATCGTTTTCAAACTCATACTCTATGATAGAAAAAACGGTGTCCTTAAAGTTCGGTGTCTTTTCTTCATATAATACAAGTATCTTCTTCCAGATTGTGTCGGGATAGGTGATAAACTCGTTCTCGGTGGGTTTTACCACTCTTGTATAAATCCGCAACGCCATTATATCTTCATTGAATAAACTAATCATCTTCTTCTCCTATTTCTCGGCAAAGCCTTTGTATTTCGTCGGGAGTAATGCAAGCAAACTTTGAGGGTTTTGCTATTTTGGCAAGGTCGGCTATGTTTAGCCCAAACCATTTATATATCATTGCACATACAAGGTCTTGCAATTTCTCATTCTGCTTGCTTGTCATATTCTTCAACCGCCTTTTTAAGTGCTTTAAGTGTTCTCATATCGGCTTTTGCTGACCTTACCGCCGCTAATGACGAAAAAACAACAAGCACTAATATTATTCCTATAATTACATAACTTGCGATTTCCACACCCGTTGTGGCGTGTCTTGTGGCAAGCACAATGTCAAGTACAAGCCCAACAATCGCAAAAAGTGTAAATAGCGTGCCAAAATCTAACGCCGCTTTTGTTTGCTTTTCCTGCTCTTTAATAAAATCTTCGGGTTTCATATACTTCCGTCCTTTGCAAAATCGACAAATTCAAGTTGCCTTTCTTCTCTCGGCTCATAAGACTTACCACGCAATGACGGGTAAAGTTCCATACATTTGCGCCTTGTGCGCCCGACCGTTTCCATTGACGGAATTTCTTTCGCCTTTACTCTTTCCGCAAGTTCACTAAACGGGATATTGATTGAATACCCGTACTTATTCAGAACAAACCCATATAGGACAAAATCGCAGTCCCTTGCTTTCGGTTTCTGTTCCAAAATCTCTTTAACGAGTTCCGCCACTTGTCGTACTTTCATTTATCTACTCCTTTAAGTATGTTTATAATGATTTTCCCCGTGCTTGCCTTATCGCAAAAGCCAAACTTAACACCGTATCGCTCTTGCATTGTTCGCAAACACTTTGCAAGGGTTTCCCCTTTGACTTTCGTTCGGGGAGAGTGCCATTCAGCCAAATTTCCGTGCGGCGGTATTTCCTCTACAAGAATAATGAGTTGTATTCCGCACTCTTTCGCTCGCTTGCACTCGTCCCTAAACCTTTCGTGTTGGTTTCCGCAGACGTTTCCGCAGAGTTCCAGAAAATCTTTCTTCGTGTCAATGGCTATCGTTTGGTTATCAAGTCGGGCATAGTCGCCGACAAAAAGTTTCGTCCTTACTACTTTATAACCTTGTGCCTTAAAATATGCAAGTTTTGCTTCGTGCTTGCCCTCTTGCTGTCTTGTGTCCGATATAATAACAAACTTATCCATTATTCACTTAAAAAGGTAAAAAGTCGTCCATTCCGCTAAAAGATTGCGGTGCGGTCGTGGTTGTTTCGGTGTCGCCGTCGTTGCCCCAATTCGCTCTTATAAGCGAGAAGCCGTCGGACGGAACTGTAATGTTAAGAGTTCTCTTGCCTTTGTATTCGGGGTTAAGCCCGATTGCCGACACCTTGTTGATTTGAATTTCGTCGCCTTTGGTTTTCTTTTCCCAATTATGCGGGGTAATCGCCAACTGCTCGCCCCAAATCGTGATTGTCGCTTCTTCATAAGCGTTTGTTACTTTGTCTTTGTACTGTATATTAAGTTTATTGCACTTGCAACTCTCAATGTACTTTGCTTTACGGATTTCATACTTACTTTTGTTTTCGCCTTTTTCTACAAGATAAATCATATATGTTTCTCCTTATTTGTTTTCATTGTATTTTTCAAAATATTCGACCACTTCATCATAGTCTTTTTGCTTGATGTCTTTTGTGGACGCATAGCCCTTGCTCACAAGAAGTTGCTTTGCTTTTTCCGCCGTAATCTCATTGTTCGCCGCAATCGCAAAAATTCTCTTGATTTGTTTCGGGGTTATCGGGTCATTGTCAGACAAAATTTCCTTTGCCCTTTCTTCGTTGCTTTCATCTTCAATGTCTTGCGTAAACGCGTCGGAAAGTCCCGCTATTGTGAGTGCCAAATCAACCACAGCCCGTTTTTTTGCTTTCTTCAAAGCACTGTTGGCACTATCAAATGCTCCCGCTACACCGAAAGAACGCTCATTTGTGTTAGCGCACCCGACACCTGTTCTTACAACTTTGCCGTCATAGTATGCGGTTGCCTTAATCTCATAATAGAAAAACCCTTTATTATAGTCTTTATAACTATCGGTGATTTCGGTGTCATAAGCAAGGTTATATCCCATAAGGACTTTTTCCGCTCCGCTTTTCCACAATGACGGTGTTTTCGCTTTCGGCACTTTACCAAAATCAACACCCCTTTTAAGCGTTGTCGAAAAATCTCCTATCCTCAATTCATAGTTGTTTCTTCTGGTAGAAAGTTCCGCTTTTGGTGCTTCATAAACAATAATGTTATTTTCCATTATATTTCTCCTTTAATTTTTTATTGTGTTTAAGTAAAATATCAAACCACTCATAATCGAGTTTTATCGGCTTGAAAACATATCCGTCTTTTTTTAAGTGCAATACATATTCGCACTCGGTGTTTATGCCGTACTCGGCAAGTAAGTTCTTGTACCCGACCAATTGCACCGACAACGACTTCTTGTCAATCATACTTGTCGCCTTGTAATCAATCAAAAAAATCTTTCCGTCGATTTCGCAAACAAGGTCGCACTTCCCGCAATACCCTAATTTCGCCGAAAACAGTGCCTTTTCCGTGTAAATCACTTTTGGTCGATAAGTTTTATGCCATTCGACAAAACTTGCGATATAGGGCAAATATGGGCTTTCTTTCATTTCGTCATCAACTTCGCCTGTAAGCGCATAAGTTTCGCAAAGTTCGTGGACTTCCGTGCCACGTTGCTTTGCCCTGTCAAGCAAACTTTTGGACAATGCGTCTAATCGCTTGAAAGAAATCGGCTCGCAAATTTCGGTTACACTCGGATATTCTATGCCGTCTATTGTATATTTGTGGGTTTCTTCGTCAAAGTTAGTCGTCATCGTCATCTTCAAAAATTGAAACTTCGTCGTCCGCTCTATCGGCTTCACTATCTTTGCTGCCAAACAACCAATCAAGTAACATTTTTATTCTCCTTTATAAGTTTTTTAATTACATTGTCAAGTGATTTTATCGGACACTTTTCATAAGTGTTTTCAAAACTCACAAAATCATAATGACCGTCCAAAAGGCACGCATATTTCGTTACTACCGAACAGCATACATCGCAAGGCTTTAATTCGTGTACATACTTATGACAATTACATTCTTTACAACTCTGCGGCTTATCTTTCTCAAAAGCATAAAACCGTTTCATTGCAGTTGTCCTTTTTTCATTTTTTCGTAATAGTCCTTAATGGCAATATCCACTTGTTTTGTAAAGGATATTCCATAGTATTCCTTAATATCACTCATTTTCGTATGAGTGCTTTCGCTGATTTTGATACTTCTTTTCGTTTCTTGTTTTTCTTTCGAGTTTTCCATTTCTAACCTCCAACTATTTATCATTATACCATTTATTTATCCGCTTGTCAACCACTTGCGACTACTTTGACAATGTTTTTTTATACTTTTTTTCTTGACTTTATAGGTGGTCTATGGTAGTATTTTCCTATAAATAAAACCAAATTAGGAGATTTGTTATGATTTGCCCGAATTGCAAAAGTGATGATGTAAAAGTTCAAGTTGTTGCCGAACAAAAAAAGCGTGGCGTTCTCGGTGTTTGCCTTTGGCTTATTCTCGGTTTCTTTACTTGCGGTGTTGCACTTCTCTTTCCTTTACTTATAAAGAAAGGTAGTAAAACCAAACAATATGCTATTTGCCAAAATTGCGGTCATCGCTGGGAAGTTTAATTTTTCTTAACTTTTCCGCAAAAACCGCTTGACAAACGCATAAAGTAAGCATATAATAGGCTTGTAATCGGTATTCGGTGAGTGGCTACATCGTGTATCGCAAACTGAATATCGGTGTGAAAACCGTCTTAACTACCTGTTAGCCACATAAGGGAATGTTAGGACGGTTTTTTATTGCTAAAAGGAGATTGACTATGATAAAGTTTTATGAAAACAAAGTTGACTATTTGGACGAAGAAGTCGATTTATTGTGTGATAAAGCAAAAGAATGCTTATTAAAATATTATGTCAGAACTTGTGATGACGCTAATATTTTTATATACGGTATTGTTTGCCCGAACTTATCGCCGATTGAACAAATTTACAAAATATCATATTTCGCAACATTGACGAATATGGAAACGACAGAAGATGAAATATTTGGAATTTCGTTAGGCGATTTGTTTAAGGAAGAATTACAAGAGCAAACGCCTATAAAATATAACAATAAAACATATATTGCCGATTTTGTTATTGATTTTTCAAAAAAAGATAAAGACGGGCATTTTGTATATCCCAAAATCAGCGACTTAAAATATGTTATCGAATTGGACGGTTTTGAATATCATTCAAACAAACAGCAAATGGCGAATGACTATGAACGAGAACAATCTATTATGGAGTTGGGGTATAAAATAATTAGATTTACAGGCTCTCAAATATATAATTCTCCCGAAGATTGTGTTAAAAAAACAATTTCAATAATATACAAAGATATAATGAAACAAATAATGAAAGGATGACAAATATGGTACGAGATGAAAATTTTTATCAAATAAGTGCTTGGATGATTAACAAGTTGGGGCTTAAAGGAACGGCTTTATCAATATATGCTATAATATATGGCTTTACACAAGACGGAGAAACGGAGTTTTCGGGCGGGCGCAAATATCTTGTTGAATTTACTGGAACAAGTTTGCCTACTGTCGATAAAGCACTTTCGGAATTATGCGACAAAAACTACATAATAAAAACATCTATAACCATAAACAATGTTGTTTTTAATCGTTATAAAATCAATATTGAAACTTTACGGGGGGTAAAGAAACTTTACGGGGGTAGTAAAGAAACTTTACACAATAATAAATTACAAAATGATAATTTTGATTTTGATTTATCGAAAGAAGAAAAAGAAAATATAAAAAAGAAAAACGATAATATCGAGCAAGAATTTGAAGAAGTATGGAAACTTTATCCCCGCAAGGAAGATAAGAAAAAGGCATTTATGGCTTATAAGAGCGCAAGAAAGAAAGCAAGTTTTGACGAAATCAAAAAGGGCGTTGAAACTTACAGCAATCATATTAAGGCAAGTAACACCGACAAATGTTACATAAAACTCGGAGCGACTTATTTCAACGGAGAGTGTTGGGCGAACACTTACGAGCAACGTACAAAGCAAGGCAAGGCGAACTTCACAGAGCGGGAGTACACCAAAGAGCAACTGGATATAATAGGGCGCGTGCCTAGCATTGAAGATTACGACTTATAAGGGGATAAAAATGGAAAAGAAAATCATAATACATATAATCGACGTTGACGAAGCAACGGCACTTGAATGTGTCAAACAATGTATTGAAACTAAAAGTAAAGATTGCGTATGGACTTTTACTAAACCATACCCAAACGACGAAAGAATAATCGTATTTGACACGCTAAACAAGAAAAGCGTGAAATACACGGTTTATAAGGAGTGATTATGGCACTTATAGAATATAGACTTGACGGAACGGTCAACAAAGTCGAAAACGCAATAAAACGCATACAATTAGCGAACTTATCGGAAGAGCCGTTGTATGTATGTTACAGTGGTGGCAAAGACAGCAAAGTTATCCGACACCTTATGGGAATGAGCGGAGTACCGCACGAACTGCATTATAACTTAACTACGGTTGATATTCCGTCGGTCGTAAGGGAGATTATTGACGACAAAGAAGTTATCGTCGAAAAGGCAAGATATGCGGACGGAACTCAAAAAACTATGTGGAACTTGATTGTCAAAAAGCATATGCCACCTACAAGAATATGCCGTTATTGTTGCTCTGAACTCAAAGAAGCGAGCGGTAAAGGACGAATATGTGTTACGGGCGTAAGAGCCGCCGAAAGCGTTTCTCGTGCCAAAAAAGCAGGTGAAGCAAAGATATTTGGCGGAAAGGGAGTGGAAGTCATACACAATATGGATAATGATGAAAACCGCCGAATGATTGAACAATGTTACCGAACACAAAAAACGCTTATTAACCCGATAATTGACTGGACGGACGACGATATTTGGGAGTTTTCAAAAGCCGAAAATATCAAACAAAACCCGTTGTATATACAATGTGGCGGCACAAAGAAAAGGCTCGGTTGTATATTATGCCCTATGGCAAGAATGGATGACAGGCTTAACGACTTAAAGGACTATCCAAAAATTGCAGAGTGCTACATTAAAGCATTCGACAAAATGCTTGAAAATATGCCCGACCAAAGCAAATTGTCGTGGAAGAACGGCACGGAAGTTATGGATTGGTGGGTGTATGGAAATAAGGAAACCGACGAAAATCAAATCAGTTTTGACGATTTATAAGGAGTGAAAGAATGAAACAAGCAGAATACCAAATCTCGCTATTTGACGGCGACCACAAATTGACAATAGATAAGCCGATAAGACTTATTGAGTTATTTGCGGGCTATGGAAGTCAAGCGTTGGCGTTAAAATATTTAGGTGCAAATTTTGAGCATTGGAAAATATGCGAATGGGCGGTTAAGTCGATACAGGCATATAAGGACTTGCACTTTGGCGACGATAACACCGACTATTCGGCAGCAAAGACACAAGATGAAGTAATAGACTATCTTTATAGCAAGGGAATAAGCGCAAATTACAATGAGCCGATGACAATCGACCAAATCAAGCGACTTGGCGAACAAAAGCAAAGAGTTATATATAACAATCTTATTGCCACGCACAATCTTGTATCGGTATGCAACTGCCACGCAAGCGACCTTGAAATATCAGACACCGATAAATATACTTACATTATGACTTATAGTTTTCCGTGTTTTACCGCCGATAGTCTTGTGTTGACAGACAAGGGATATAAACCTATAAATGAAATTAAAATCGGAGATATGGTGCTTACTTGCGATAATACATATCAAAGAGTTAATAAAACATTTGATAATGGCATTAAACCTATTCTTAAAATCAATGCGATGGCAGTAGATGAAATAAAATGCACAAATAACCATAGATTTTATGTAAGGACAATGAGCCGAGTTGGTCATAATCAGCATAGAGTTTTTTCAAACCCTTATTGGAAACCCGCTTGTACTCTTACGAAAAAAGACTATTTGGGCATTGCAATAAATCAAAAATCAATAATACCTATGTGGAATGGAGTTGATTTTGAATGGAGCGACGGAAGAAAAACGAGGCATAAAAACCAACTTCAAGGTCTTTTTGAGTTTGCTGACTTTTGGTGGATAATAGGACGGTATATGGGCGACGGTTGGAGCAGGGCGCAAGGTGGTATTATTATTTGCTGCGCTCACGATGAATTAGATGAAGTTACTCAACGAATAGATAAACTGTTCAACTATAATGTTGCAAAAGAAAGGACTGTTTATAAAATACATATACCTATAAAAGAACTCTCCGCATTTGTTGCACAATTTGGCAGTGGCGCAATGAACAAGCACCTAACAAATACCATTATTGACTTGCCGACAAATCTTCTGAAAGCATTTTTGAATGGATATATGAGTGCTGATGGTTGTTGTGTTAATGGCTTAAATAAAGTTACAAGCACAAGCAGAGAACTTATATATGGCATAGCACAATGTGTTGCGAAAGTATATAGAACACCTTATAGAGTATATTGTACTAAACGTCCAAAAAAGTGTATTATTGAGGGTAGAGTTGTCAATCAACATAACTCGTATGAACTTGTTTGGAAAAATCATATATGTAAACAAGATAAAGCGTTTTTTGAAGATGGTTTTATTTGGTTTCCTATATCAAAAATATCCGAAGATATTGCACAAAACGTCTATGATATTGAAGTCGAAAACAATCATTCGTTCACGGTACAAAACACTATTGTCCATAACTGTCAAGACCTTTCCTTGGCGGGCAAAGGGTTAGGAATGGAGAAAGGGAGCGGAACACGGTCGGGGTTGCTTTGGGAAGTTGAGCGAATACTTGACGAGTGCAACGGAAATCTCCCGCAAATATTGCTTATGGAAAACGTGCCAGAAGTTATCGGCACTAACAATAGTGAACACTTTTCGCAATGGGTTGCAAAGTTGGACAGTTTGGGTTATAAAAGCAAGTGGGAAATATTGAACGCAAAAGACTATGGTGTCCCGCAAAACCGCGCAAGGTGTTTTATGGTGTCGTGGCTCGGGAATTACTATTATGACTTTCCGAAAAGAGTTAAACTTGAAAAACGACTTAAAGATATATTGGAAATAAATGCGTTTAACGTAAATAAATTTGAGTTATCAAGCAAAATGAAATATTATTTAACGAATGGCAACGATAAATACAAGGTCAATCAACAAAGCCTTATTATCAATCGAGATTGTGCTTGTACTAAAACAACAAGAGAGGGTTGCACAAGAGCAGATAGTAGCGATTATATTTGCGAAACACTTAAAGACAATTATCAATGCGAAGTGAACGAAAACTTACAAGGCTATTCAATCAGAAAACTAACTCCGCGAGAATGTTTTAGACTTATGGGAGTAAGAGATGAAGATTATGATAAAATCGCTAAAAATCAAACCTCATCAAGCCTTTATCACCTTGCTGGCGATAGTATAGTCGTTGACGTGCTAATGGCAATTTTCGGACAAATGTTATAGCAATGCACCGTTTGGGCGGGAACGGCGTAAATAAAAAAACAACAACGTAATAAAATAACACCCTTGTCGGGAAACCGCCCTTTCTCGGCTGACATAAGGAGTAAAAAATGACACTTAAAGAATTATTAGTACAATACGGAAACACAACTGACCCCGTTAAGGAAGCAGAAATTATAGAAATGTGGTTTGTTGAAAACGACTTTGAAGATTTAGGACTTTCTATGATTGCTCGCTTGTCGGCGAAGAAAATCAAGAAATTACAAGATAAGTTATCGTTCGCACAATCTTGGCTTCCGAGCAAAATTGATGTGAACTGTAATAAAGAGTTTGCCAACGATAAGCCAACTGCTGATATGTTAAATCACATTATAACATATTGTATGCTGTCTATGCCGTTACCTGACGACATTCTTGAATGGGCAAAAGCAAATATTCCAAACATAAATGTTCCGAGAGTATTTTTTATGCCGACAGTAAAATATCTTAAAGACAGATATAATATAGAGTTTAATGATAAACCCGAATGGAATTTTTAGGAGTAAAAAATGGAAGAAAAAATGACTAAACAAGTAGAAGATATGATTAAACAAATAGCAAAACTCACAGAAGAAAATCAACGTCTTAAAAAAGTAATCAAAAATTTAGAAGAAGCGCATTATAATGACATTGATGAAATGGTGGGAAAGCGAATGTTAATTATGAAAGAAATCAAAGAATATATATATGATAAAATAGTTGACGATTTTGGCGACGAAGCAGACAGCGTAGTTTATTATACACTTGACATTGACGAATTTTTTGACAAGTTGGACGAGTTAGCACAAGAATAAAGAGAAAAGGGATAGGCAAAGTGCTTATCCCCTCAATGTATATCATCGCACGGATAACGTTATTGTTAATTTCCTATCCCCCTACAATTCGTAATATGCAACCAATAAGCATAAAATTAAGAGTATGAAAATTCCACTCATAATCTTATAGAGTTTCATTTTCATACCCTTTGTGTTTTGTTATCTTTTAGCGCAAAAATCGTCAAAACTGCCGACAAATGCACCGTTTGCAACAGCCGCACGGAACTCGTTAAGAAGTTCGAGTTTTGCCTGTTCTTGCTGTCTTTGTTCGGCTTCTGCTTTCTTTTGCTCTATAAACTCATCAAGCGATACAAGGCAGTTGCCGTCCGCCACTTCTCTGCGATATTCCGCTTCATACATATCGTGGTCGGCTTTCGCTTTTGCGATTGCTTGTGCTTCTTCGTTTGCTTTTTGTGCTTCCGCTTCCGCATACGCCTGCTCTACAAGGTCAACGGACTTGCTGAAACCGAGAGCCTTTGCGGTTTTACGAAGAGCCACCATAATGGGGCTTTCCCAACCCGCACTCACACAACCCAAACAAAGAATTGCCATAAGTAAGCCAAACACGAGTACACCGATTATGATACTTGCCCACAAAGGGATTTGCACATTCCCATACACAATCCCACACGAAGCACCTGCGCCTGACATTGCACTTGCGATAAACGAAGCAACAATACCACATATCGTTTTAGGATTGTTTTTAAGGTAAATTGCAAAAGCACTTTGCTTTATTGCTTTCTTTTCCTTGACAACTTTTTCCTTTGCCATAGTTTTACCTCTTTTTTTGTTTATATTTGTCGCACAAAATGCTATAAAAATAGCCCCAACTTTTGGAAGAGTTTTGACCGCAATAGGTTTAGTGGCTTCCATAAGTTTAACCGCCTTGCTTGTTTGCACTGCTACCTTTGTTACTTTAAGTGATGAAACCAAAACGACAATCGCTTTAAGTGCATAAACGGCAAGTGCCACCGATAAAGCACCTGTAAATATATCGGCTATGCTTATGATAAGTGTCGATACATTTGATTTCAAGTCGCTCCGATACGCTACAAGTATTTTAAGTATCATCACAAAAGACAACAAACTTGCAATAAGCGAGCAAATTTGCCAATCTATTGAAGTTAGGCACATTGAAACAATGCCGAAAAGCAAGTCAATAACCGACAAAATAAGCAATGTTCGATTATCAAGAGCCTTTCGGACAATCTTTTGTTTCAGCACCTCATCGTCTGACATAATTAAAATACGGGAATATAAGGGGCTTCTGCGGGTTCTTGCACGGGTGCTTCCGTAACAACGGGCTGCTCAACAACTTCGGGAGCAACTTCTTCTACGGGGGCGGGAGCGGGTACAACTTCTTCTTCCACGGGTTCGTCCGCAACTTCTTCCACGAAAAGCATAAGATAATCAAGCGTTTTCTTTTTTGCCGAAATATCAAATGCCGCTTCTTCCTTTAAGAGAATATCCGCAAATGCGCTGATAAGCACATCGCTCCAACCGCGCTGTTCGCCGATAGCCTTTGCTTCGTTGAAAGCGTGTAAGTCGTTATCCGCAATTTCGCCTTGCAGTCTTGCAATTTCACCAAGTAATTTTTCCGAGTTTACTTTTAACATAGTTTACACTCCGTTTTTAATATTATAAAAGGCTCAAAAGTTCAAGAGCCGCTTTGTCGGGGAATATTGTTACGCCGAAAGAGTTTTGCACAAGCAACAAAATCACATAGACAATCACGCCAATAATCGCCATAATTGCAAGCGATGAACAAATCACAAGTGCGGGTTTGCCGAAGTTTGCTATTTGCATAAAGACTTCGTTTACAGCGTTAAATATCGAAAGAATTATTGTAACAAGGCAATAGGGCAATGTTAAGATACACAACATAAGCACCATAAGCGGTATGCCGTACGACCTATCCGCATAGGTTTTAGGCTGTTCTCTCTCATAAATATATTCCGTGCCGTCCTTGCGACGGAAACGGCGCATATCGTCAGCCTTTTCGCCGTCTTTAATAACTCTCTTCTTTTGTACTTTACGCAAGTTGGAAAAGTCAAATTCCAAAATAGGACGGAAACTCTTATAAAAGGCTTCCGCTTTGTTTTGTTTTGCCTCTAACTTCTTGCGTTCTTCTTCAAGTACCTTGTTTTCAAAGTTAAGTTTTAATTCGTCTTGCTTTGTCTTTTTAATATCCGCCAAAAAGTCTCGGTTTTCACGCGTTTCTTCAACGGACTTTTCAAGAGTAAGTGCGTGGACGATTTCCTTACCCGTTTCATTTACATCGCGCTTGCCCGAAACAAAATCTTCTTGCATACGAGCAGTTGCAATGTTGGTGAACGTGGAAACTTCTTTCGGCACGTCAGGAACGGCGAGATTTGCGTTTTGCGGCACTTTCTCCGTTTCTTCGACAACTTCATCGTCCGAAAGGTTTTCGTCGATTTCAGTAGTGTTTTCGTCAGCCATTTGGTCTTTCATTTCGCTTTCAAATTCGTCAGCCCTATCTTGCCAATCCATTTTTACCCTCAATTAAAAAGCGCACAAACACATAGGTGTCTGCGCACTCATTAAATAAAGAATAGCACACAAAAGTGGTTATGTCAACACCTTTATGCCAAAAAAGTAATGATTTTTTTAATTTATTTTTCGGTGTCGCCGTCAAATGCAGTTTCGTCGGTGTTTTCTTCTTCCGCCACATATTCTTCAATTCCCGTGAGTTGCTCATTGAATTGATAATAATTAGTGCGAAGTCCGAGATATTCTTCAAGCGTTAGTGCGACTACACCCGACAAATCTTCAAGTGGATATGCCGTAAAATTGTGCCTATTCGTGGGTTTTACAAAAACTCTTGTTTTACTGTCATTATAAGTGAGCATATTTTGCTCTGCAAATTTAGCGAAATCTATATCCATAATTGCTCCTTAATAGTATTGCTCGATTTTTGTAATCGTAAAAGTTGCTTTGCCGTGAACAATGTTTGGTGGTCGAGTGCCTGATACAGATGTACTTGAATAAAAAGTCAATGTTCTATTACTTGAATTATAAGAAACACCTGCGTCCGACCGAACTGTTGCGCGTCCAACTTGATAACTATGCCAAGCAAACCACGACGTATAACCAGAAACTTCTTTTTCGGAAAAATTTGTTGTTTTGCTTCCATAAGATGTATTGCTAAACGCACATACTACATTGCCAGTAATCCTTGTTTCTCTATCCACACCCGTTGTCCCAAAACTGCTTAACGAAACGTTTTGTTCGCCGTCTATCGCGCCACCTGCTTGCGAATAAGAAGATGTAACGACTGTTGTATTAGAACCCGTCCAAACAGTTTTCCACGTCTTAACAGGAGCAGCATAAGTTGACACCGAAATTACCAATGACGAAGTAACAGTAACATTTATCGTTACCGTTGTCGTTTGATGATTTCCATAATCGTCATCATTTATAAGAAAACTGCGAATTTTATAACCACTATCTGGCGTTGCAGAAACAGTCAAAACATCACCATAATAAATTATAGAACCATTGCCGATTTCACCCGTGCTTGCGTGTTGATTAGGCGACGATGTACGCTCTACGGTCAAGGTTGTATGTTGATGTGTGTTAGCGGGACACGAAAGCGAAAATGGTTTGCCCCATACGGGAATTGTGGCTATAATTTCGCCGTCATACCCCCAACCTATATTATCAGTTGTAATAGTTTGACCATTATACGACTTAAATCTAACACAGAATTTACCATATCTATTTGTATCAGTTACTAACACACGAATATAATAATATTTATCTTTCGTCAAAGAACTTGCATTTGTTATATTACCCCAAGTGTCATTTACAAGTCCTACATATCCATCAAGTGCCGCTTTACTATATGACGATACAGAAGCCTTTGTTGCTTCGCCACTTAAATCCTCTTCTCTTACACTGTATTTTAACACCGTCAAATCAGTGCCATTGTATTTTATTTCTGTTGGTGCTACGCCATTATACTTAAATGCCATAATCTTATATAGTTATCGTTAATGTTGTACCCGAAAGAGAGAAAGCGGATTGGGGGACACCACTTGCTTCACTCAAAATCTCGCTCGGTGTCCTATAATATATCCAGCCACTACCGTCGAATACACATACCATTCCAGTGCCTGAACCGTAATTTGACTTAACACCTGCTTGCAACCAAGAGCCTTTAACATAACCACTCGCCTTTACCGAATATCCGTCGGAAGTTCCGCCTGTTATGACTTGCCCTCCTGTGAACGTGTTATTTCCAGCAAGGTTTGCCTTTCCGCTTATATCTTGAACGGTGGCGATTTCTTCGCCGAGTGGGTTCTCATAAACTGGAAGTGTTGCCCACTCAACAGTTTTCGTGCCACCTGTTGAACTTGCTTTATTCGCCGAATAAGATGTCGATTGTGTTAATTCGACTGCTTGCGCCGCAATACCGTTAAAAGCCTTGATATATTTCGTGTTGTTCGTTGTCCAACATTCAAGCATAATCACTGGCGAGTTGTTGCCGTTAAGGTTCTTTTGCCAAATAAGAACTTCCCAAGCACTTGCAGTATCATTCCAAATCGCCTCGCTTATACGGAAATCTTGCTCAACATTAACTCCAAGCCCGTCATAACAACCTACATTGTTATAGATGGTGCTTTTATTGAAATTGCAGGTGATAGATTTAGACATCACACCGCTTGCGTTAAAACTCGAATAACCGCCATAAAGAGTGATTTTAATCTTACCCCAAAAATTCGAACCGTTTGGAAAACGCAATCTCCACATTCTATGCCAAGTACCGTCTTTGTACGAAGACGGTAGGTTGTTATATGCAGTTCCTGCATCAAGACTACCAATCATTCGCTTTATATAATAGCCTTGAAAGTTTTCCGTACTGCCAAACTTGACTTCTCCCGTGAATGTACCACCTTTTTTCGGCATAAGACCGCTTATATCAGGAATTGTCGGTGGGTCGGCAATAACGGCATACGGAATTTTGATTTCTTCCGTGCCGTTCGCCGTTTTCCTTATAGGTTTATAGGTTGCCATACTGCATACCCCCTATTTGTTTATTGTAATTGAAAGAAAAGTCCGCCAACCATAAGGTCATTACTCGGTGCAGTCTGTTCCGCAGTACCCCACTCAATCGAATTGCCACCTGACTTTACTCGACCTTTTTCGTCAACGGTTACCGCCGAATATGAGCCTACTTTTACGCCAGTGCGTGTCAATCCAATTTGTCTACCGTTATAACCGCTGTCTCCTACTATTGTATATGTATAAAAGTCGTTCCCGTTAAAAGCAACTCTCGTTTGGTCAGAACCGTCAAATGATATAATCTTTTCGTAGGTTACATTTGTTGGGTCAAATTTGAAATATATTTCAAAACTATTAGCAACTTTATCCGCATTTGTCGCGTTGGCTGCGTTTGTTGCATTTGTCGCATTATCTGCATTGCTTGCCCAACCTACTTTTGTCGTACCACTTATAATATTAGCAATATTATCTGCGTTCGCCTTTCCTTTGTCGCCTGCGTATGCCGTTGACGAGGTTTCGCCAAGTGCAAGCGACGGACTTATTTCAACGTACGCCGTTCCGCTCCACCGATAAGTTAAGTTAGTGTCTTGTGCAACATAAATCTTTCCACTTTCACCTGTTGCGGGGAAGCCTGCTTTATTCACATATTCAAGAACGTCATCAACGTAAGATGGAAGTTGCGACGATGGTATCTTTCCAGATTTATCAAGGGTTGCAACACCACTTGCTGCGCCCATTTCTGAACGTTTTACCTGCGCGTCGTTTGTTACATTTTCTAAACCTACCGCCGTTTTAGAAAGGGTTGCAACTTTATTTGTAACAATAGAATTACCGTTAACATCTTTTACATCATCGACTTTGCCTGCGTTTGATATATTTGTTGCTAATTCCTGTAATGCGGCTTCTACATTTGTAGCAGTCAATTTACCTGCCGTATCAGCAACAGTAACTTGTTCCGCACTTGTTTCAACAAGCACTTGTTCAAGTGCGCCGCTGGTGTCTTTAACTCGCCATACTTTTCTTTTTTCAGCCATAAAATATCTCCTTAATCTTCGCTATAAATATAATCGCCGACACTCAAATCCGCCGAGTTTACGCTCTTGTGGCTTTTTGCGTCAACTATTTTAGTGTTTAAGTCCTTTATTTCTTGTAAGGACATTCGGAAACCTTGATTTCCCTTGTTGACATAGACAAACGCTTGCTGCCGAAAACCTTTGGTGTTTGCGGTTGGGTCAATGCGTGCAAAACCGCCCAACTCCAACGGCACGGCTTTCACTTGCTCCGCCGTCGTTTGGTGCGGGTTATTCATATTGAGAACGTGGTCGCGGAAATATTGCGGCTCTGCCCCACTCAAATTCGTATAAGCGGATAAGGTGGTATCGTCTGCGGCAAGGCTCACATTTGCGTTTTTACGCCCTAAAACATCGGCGGTAACACTTGCACCCTGCGGCTCTTCAATTTTGACATTTATATCCTTTTTTGAGCCGTCCGCGCCTATCTCAACATTTATATTGTCTTTCCCAACGACATCAACATAGACATCTACGCCGAAATCGTTAGCGTCATTGATTAGTGGCAACTTAATACCTCAACATTTTGATTTGCACAAATGGTTTTAATGTTCTCTTCGTCGTTCTCGCCTTTGCCATAATAGGTGATACAGAACACATAATCGCCCCTTGTAAGTTTCTCGCTATCCACTTCGTCAATATCAATAATGATTTGGACGAACTTTGTGCCAGAAACGGGGTCTGTTTGTTGCTCCAAGTTGTTATAAGTGTAAGAAAGCACTTCCGCGCCCTTGCGGTCATAGAAATGCACTTCAATGCGGTCGCCCGTGGCAACTTCTAAATTATCAAACTTATATCTTAATGATACAGTGTTTTTGACATACCAATGCCACTTTTCATCTTCATACCACGGTGAGTTTTTGGTTTCAATTTGTATATCGTTCATTTATGCTCTCCTATGTTATAGGGGGTTTTTATCATCAAAAACCTTTCGATAGTAATACGGGATATTTTCGGTTGTTTCACTAAATGATATTGTCCCGTCAGTTCCCTTTGTAATGCTACTATTACGGCATTTCAAATATACTAACCCCGTATCGCTTGAATACTCACTTATTGATAAGTAATAAGTTCTTGTCAAAAAAGTGTTGCCCGATACGCTTGACGATGATGTTAGTTCTATTGTCTTAACATTACTATTCGACCACTCGACCATAAAAATAGGCGTATATATTGTGGAATATGGGCTTGATATAATCCTAACCCCCGTTATTGCATATACCTCGCCTTTCTTTATTTTCAACATATCTGGCGGTGTGCCTGCTGGATTTGCCCACGTCCACTTTGTGTCAACAAATTTAGTGGTGTTCACCTTTACTTTATAAAGCGTTGACCTATCAACAACAAAGTCGGTTTTGTCGAAAATCAAGTCATAGGCTTTTGTGCCATCAAAGGCGGAAAATAAGCCGCTTTCGCTATCTCTCATTCGCAAAGGTTGTATTCCACTGCCCCCACCAAGCATATTCTTAAAGGCGAACTTCTTTGTTTTCACGCCATTGACGGTCGCGCCGTCCACGAACTCGATTGTGGGCGTGCCAACCCCTGCGATTTGACTTATATCGGGGGCTTGCGTAAGTCCGTCCGCAATAATCTCGGTGTACAAGCCGCTTTCAATCGGTGAGTTAATTGCGCTCGGTGCAACCATATCGCCAACCGCATATTCCTGTCCCGAATTGATTGTGCTGGTGTCTATTTTTTTAGGTGTAAAATTTGCCATAAATACCTCAATATTCTAAAAGAGTGAGCCTTTGCCAACAAGCACCGTCATAGAAAGGCTCTACCCCAATAATCAAAAAGTCTTTTGGTGTCCCGTCAATGTTTTTCGACATAGGCGTGTCGCCACTAACCGAGTTGACATAAGGGCGCACAACTTCACCGATTTTGAATATCATTGACTTGTCGTTGCTTTCAACGCTCTTGACTAAATTGCCGTCAGTGTCATAATATTCGCCATATTCTACTAATAGTTTAGCAGTTTCTTTACCATTTGTCCACTTATTTATAATTTTATTTGCGAGAAAAGTGCCGATTTTTTCAGTGGTTTCCCCGATTGTTATTTTAGTTTCCGTTTGATAAAGTTCATTATATGATAAACTTTGTGCAAAAGTTCCCGTACCGATTGAAACGGGTGCGCTTGATACTTGAAATTGTTGCCCAGCAATGCTTGCCGAAACGGATTGTACCAAATATCTATCATAAATGTATGTAAATCCCGTATATTCCGACGAGTAAGGATATGTATGGTTATAGTCATAAACAATCCCAAACGCCAAAGACAAGTTGTTAGAAGTTGTGCCGTCTAACAGCACACCTAACTCAAATTTCGGCGCATATTCTTGTTCACCGTCTTTTAACTCAACGCTAACATTCCTAAACGCGGCATAGTTGTCATAATATTGAGCGACATTGCCCGTAATTGTTCCCGTTTTGGTATCTCCGCCACCGCCTTTACGACCTCTGCCCGTTGTGTAATTGTAATCAAATGACAACGCTTGCGATAAATCAATGGGTGAAGAAATAGGCACATTCGCTTGAAAATATGCAATATAATAGTCATCTCCTTGCCCAACCCATTTTGTGTTAGAAGCCACCCTTTCTTTAAGCGTAAGCCCCGTGTTTCGTGCCGTGAGTTGTTCCGCCGTCAATGGCGCACGCGAATAAGTACATTCTTCACTCGTATATCCGCTAAAACTCGTATTACCAACCGACGTGTTGGAAACGACCGCAATGTTGTTCTCCGAAAAGTTTACGGTCTTTATCTCGTTATTGACAATTTTGTTATTATCAATATCGCCGTATATGTTTTTTGCTTTAATTACTATTGCCATAATCACGAAAGAAGTTGCGTGTCGATGACGATTTTGCCGTCCGCACCCATATACATATACAATCCACAGAGATTGCAAAGTTTATCAAATGCCGCCCACACTTTTGATTGTTCCAAAAACGGATATTTTATTGTGGTTGACGACATTATCGTTTCCGCATTTGCCGTAATAGCAAACTCATATTTCGTTACATAAGCCTTTAACCTTTCAAAAACAGCCTTTGCGGTCATCGGCGTTGTACTCATTTTAATCTCGTTGCTTTCGGTTTCTTGTAATTCCAAAAGCCCGTCGGACAATTCAAGGTCGATGTTAAAGTTATTTACATCGTATTTTAAGTCCGAAATAAGCATTTTAGCGACACTTTGTTGTTTGTTTGCCGTGGAGTTCTTAATTATAAACTCAACGGGGCTATTGCGCCCTATGGTCTTATTTTGCACATATCCAAGCAACTCGCCGCCGTCGTCTTTCACTTTAAGCGACGCAGTTCCCGACATAACGCCGAAAATAGGCTTGTTGTTTGTCGGTCTATCGCTTTGAGATATATCCATATCAACCATATTTATTTTATCAACCGCATATCTTACACCTATGTTAATGCCGCTGATAATAGTGGGGTATTTGCCGTTTTTTGAGCCTGCGTCGTCCATACCCGCACTTACACTTATATAATATAATGGCACGTTTTCATACGTCCCAATGCTTTCCGTCTTTGTTGCAACGGGAAAATATGTAATTGCGCTATCTATATCAAAATATTGTCCGTTAATGTATATACTTGCGGTGGTGTTTCCGAACTTTGTCTTTGCGGGATAGCGATTATTATAGGTGTCAAACGCAATGGTAAGTCCTTGTGCGGGAGCGGCACAAATGATATATACATCATAAGCACCCGCCCCAGAAATTCTATATGTGCTTACTATTGAATAATCGACCTTTTTAGGCGCAAAAGTATGCCCCCCGCCCAACTTGCTATGACTTAACAAAAACGGGGTTGCGCCGACATTTGCCTGTGTATTACACACGCTAAAAATATCCGCCGTGTTTGGCACAAGATAAGTGCCGTCGCGTTCATAGGTCGCTGCCGAAATCTCGTTTGTTGCCGCGCTTATGGACTTTATTATTGCCGAATACTCAATCATACACTTGCTCTCCAAATAGCATAAAGAGTAGTATTCTTATAAATAAGATATTCTTCGCCGTTAAGATAGTTAAAGGTCGAGCCGTCCGCCGAAGTACCCCACTTAACGAACTCATATCCGCTCCTTGTGGGCGTTAAGCCATTGCCTATAACAACATTCGTGTTTTTCGGAATTTCGCGGCTTGTAGGCATTTGTGCGACCGTATCGGTGGTGTTTGCATTATAAGTCAACGAAACATAGTCAAGGTCGTTATTTGTGCCGACAAGTTCAATCTCATAATTGAGCAACCCAAGCACTTTGAGTTTTTGCTGATAGATTTCGGGATAATCGTTAGGCGAAAAATACATCTTGTTTGTTACTCTTGTATCGCTCTCAACATCATAACAAGTAACCGTAAACTCATTCTTGCTATTGATAAGTTGGATAAGTCGCCTATAAACATCAATATCCATATAGTTAAAAGATATTTTAAGGCGGGGAGTAACAAAGGTTGCATAGGAATTAAGGTTGCCCATTGCGCCCGTTTGCGACCTTGTGGGGCTTTTTACATAAGTTTTTGCCTCATAATAAGTAAAAGTGGAATAGGACGAGAACTTCTCCCCGTCTATTTCCACTAAATCAAGCCTTGTTCTATTATAGTTGTCTTGCAACGCTTGCGGCAATCTCGCAAGTTGTTCAGCCGTTAATGCCATAATCTACCTCTTCTCCGCCAATATTGATTTCGATATTTTCCATACATCTTGTTATCGCATTTTGCAGTTGCTCCATATTCGTAACCGCTGACTGACTATTTGAGCCGTTTACAACAAGTTCTGAACCTGTTTCTCTTTCAATAAACAAAGTTTGCGGAGTTTCATATTCTTGCAAATCACTTGTAAGTGCCATTACTTATCTCCTATACCTTTGCAAAATCAAGACCTCTACGGGTTGCCGATTTCCTTGTGATTTCAAAAAGCGTATCTTCGCCGATTTTCACCGTGATAGGTTGCGCCGTTTCGTGTCCGCCAACTTGTTGCATTGTCGAAAGTGCCGAAACCATACCGCCATAAATCGCTTGTTGCAGTTGTTGCATATTCATAACCGCCGATTGACCGCTTCCAACATTTGTTACAAGTTCCGCACCACGCTCGCCCGCAAGGAACAATGAGCCTGTATCGGGAAGTCCGCCCGTCGCATAAGTGCCGATATGGAATTTCCATTTCAAGAAATCCTTAATAAAACCACCACGACGACCTCTATTCCACAAATTTTTGGTAAAGCCAAAGTTAAAGTAACTCTTTACTCTTTCGCCAAAGCCCGAAAAATCACGGTTAAGGATAGAGTTAATTATATCTAAAAATGTTTTAGCAATGCCGACAATCGTTGTAAGCACGCCCGAAAGAAGCGTTAGCGAAGTATATATTATGCTCTTTGAAAAGTCAAGGTTAAGAATAACTTTTACCACATTAAGCAACGAGCCAAGCGTTTGCCATAACAATTTGCTAAAATCAATACTTGCTTTCATAACGGTGAGAATTACATCGCCGTACTCCCCAAAGATAGACTTAATATATTCCCAAGCCTTTCCAAGCGTGGCTACAACGGCTTTAAGTGTTTCTTTGAACGAAGTTATGACCGCCTTTATTTTTTCCAATTTAGGCGCGTTTTTCGCCATTTTCTCGGTATCTACCGCCGCCTTTTCAAACCCGCCGTAACTGCTTTGCTGTAAAACATTGAATTTATCAAAGGGCAAAAGATTTACTGCCTTATTATATTGCTCTTGATATTCGGTGTTTACTTTGGTGTACTCGCCCGCGCCTTTTAAGTAGGCGATTGTTTCCGCAAGTTTATTATTTAATTGTGTAAATGAATTTACAATCTGGATAAGTGCGGGGGCAATGCTTTCCAAAATCGGCGCAAAGGCGGCTGTGAAACTCATCTTAAAGTTCCGCCCCGCCGAAGTCAACGCCGTCATTGTCTGCTCAAATTTCGGGCTAAACTCCGCAAAGGCTTGCAAGCCCTGTCTTATTGTTTGAACAATGCTCTTAATTGCTGCACGAATTGCACGATAAATAGCGACACGGACGATTGCCTTGCCGAGTTTCCCAACATAACCCGAAGCCTTGCGCTTCTTTTCTTCTTTATCTTCACGGTCGCCGAGTTTCTTTATAACGTCGCCAACGCTCTTAACTTTTTGCTTAAACTTTTCCCAAAGGCTTATATGCTTTTCTTGTTGCTCATTGGCTTTGATTTCAGGTTCGATAACACCTTTTTCGATAAATACAGCGGCACTATCTTTTGCGGACTTGCCACTCTCTTCAAATATGCTATCAATGGCTTTCTTGACTTCATTCGACTTGCCTTTTGTGGTAATAGTGATTTTGTCAAGTGTTCCCGTTATGGTTTGTTTGACCGCCGTTAAGTCCTTGCCGATATATTGATAGGAAGTTTTGGAATTTGCGCCGAAAACAGTGCTTTCAAGTGCCTGTTTCGTTTTCCGCGCTTCCTTTGACATTTCTTTGTAAGATTGCAAGGTCGCCTGTGCAGCGTTTTGGTCTTTTTGCAAATTTTCCGCTCTTAATTGAAACGGGTTTCCAGCCGCGCCGTCAAAGATTTTTTGAGAATATTCAAGATTTTCGTCAATCGCCTGTTGGCGTTGCTTTATCTCCTTTTGCAGTCTTTTCTTTTCTTCTGCAATATCAACGTCGCCACCAAGAACAGTTCCGCTTGCAGACGTAGGGGCAACCGCTTTTTGTACTTGTTTCGCCGCTTGTTTAAGTTCGGAAACATTTACATTGATTTTTAAGTGCGACAAAGTTTCCAAGTTTTTCATAAACTCGGAAGATAACACTTTATCAAGGGCGGCTAAACTACTTGATAAGTCCTTTATGTTTTTAATATCGGAACTTGATAGGTCGCCAACTTCTATCCCTAATTTCAGGCTATCAATTTCGTTGTTATCCGCCATTTAGCACCTCATTTATTTTTTACCTAAATTCGCAAAAAAGTCCCACGCTCTTTGGCGTTCTTTTTTAACCCACGCTTCGTCTTTTGCTTTTTCGGTATAATTTTCGTCGTTTTTCTTAATTTGGGGCAAGTCGGGGTATTTCGGGGGTGAGTGCTTTGAATATCCCAGAATTACGGGAGTGGAAGCAAGTGCGGCTCTAACATAAAGACCGATTGCCCACGCACTTTGTACCATTCTATTACTCTCATCTTCCATACGCTCTTGATATGCCTTAAAATCAAGTTGTATATCGTGTGGGGTGAGTTCCCAAAATTCTCGCCGAGTGCCTCCGATTTTGAGGTATGGCAGTAAAAATTCATTCTCTATCCAAGATGAAAAACTACCATACTCTCGCACGGATTTGTTTTTTGTTTGTGTGGGGTTATCCCCGATTATTTCTTGCTCTTGCCCATTGACTGAAAAAAACTGCACTCTTGAAAGCCCGTAAGCAAGGGGAATAAATCTTCAAACGAGCCACCATTTGCAAGGTGAGCGTCGATTTCCGCACCCGCTTTGTCAACGTCCATACCCGCTACAAAGGCAAACAAGGAAAGAATTGTTGACATAGGATTGTTTTCAAGTTCAAGGGGGTTAAGCCCGTATTCCTTTTCCGCTGTGCAAAGGGCATAAAAACCGAACTTTGCAAAGTCATAGGAATACTCTTTGTTGTTGATAGTGATTTTAATGGAAGTTTTACTCATTTACATTTCTCCATTTCAAGTGATTATTCGGTGTAAGTGGGGTCGTCCGCAAAAACGGGTTCGCTCGTGGGAACGATATAAACCGAAGTTTCCAAAAGCGAGTTGGCTTCCGCCGACGGAATACCCATTTCCGACGGGTCGCCCGTAAAGAAAATCGACTTATCGAAATTCGGAATATCCACGCAATACCACATTTGTTTGCCGTCCGTGAGATTGTTGTTAGCCGTAATCATAACCGACCACGCGTCGTACAAATCTTGCGTAAGGTTCGCGTTGAACTCCAAAGCCCCGCCAATATCTTTAAGCAACTTAACATAACTCGTATATTCGAGATTGTCAAAAGTCGTTGCGTCAGCCGTGTTAGGTTGGGGGTTAAAGTCGGGGATAGATTTTAAGTCGGGCAAAACCTTATATCCCGTAGTAGGACGAGTGCCTTTGGTGGCTTCCGTCGCATAGGAAATCTTAATACCGATAGAGGTCAAAGCAATTCCCATAGTTTTTTATTCTCCTTAAAGTTATTTACTCATTGATAGCCGAGTATGGCTTGATAACAGTAAAAACAAAGCGTGGCACGGTTTGGTAGTTCGCCGAGCCATTTGACACGGGCATACCAAAAGGCGCACCGCCAACCTTGTTTACAAGTCTTATATTTTTGTTATATGCAATCGTGGCTTCCTTATCTTCAAAGAGTTTAGAAACCTTTTTCCCAAGCAATTCCGCACCTTGTTGTGCGCCGTAAGGCACTCCATTATACTTAATCCCGTCTTTCCAATAGCAATAGAATTGTACGGGATAATCGGTTGCGTGTTCCGCCTTAAAGGTAGAGGCGCGTGTCGTATCGTCATCGCTTATAACATAAAGAGATACTTGCGGGCTTTCAATCTTTGTTTCTTTTGAGTATGCTCTAACGACTTTAATTTTGGCGGGGAAACCGCCGTCCGCTTGAAGTCCTTTATTTATATACTCAATTAAGTCTTTAAGAAATTCGTCCATAAGTTCTCCTTAACGCATAAAGCGTCTTTTGCCGACACCGCGAAGAGCGTCTTTTGCTATTTTAACACAATTTTTCCGCAAATAGTCGCCAGCCTTATAAAGCCCTGCAATCGGAGCAAAACCATTCCACGGCTCGGCTTCTTTATCATATAACTTTTGATAATAGTTATATACCCAGCCGTCGGTTGAAAGGATTTGTCCGTGGCTGATAAAAGTGCGGTTTTCGGTGGGAAGTTTCCCTTTGTAATCGCCTAACTCGCCAAGTATGCCCGTGCCAAATTCGGCATAATAAACGCCCTTGCCTGTCGCTGTAATTTCGTTGCGCCCCGTATATATTTCGTGCGAGCCAACTATAATTGTAAAGTCTTTCGCATACGGGGTGTCCCATACCTTTTGACCGTTTTCAAAATGATATTTATGGAACTCGTCATCGGCGACGTTTCGTCCCGCGTCCGCTAATGCCCCGCCAATCACTCGGCGATATTCTTTATTGTCGTCTGCCAAATAGTTTACCGCTTTTGTAAATCTTTGAAGCCCGCGTTTGTCTATCATTTTTCTTCCGTTCTTGCCGACAAATAAACTCTTGTAAATTTATTGACGACGGTAGGTGGGCGGCTAACAAAGGCGTTTGCTCCGTCGCCACTTACATAGTCTTTTGATTTAGTATTCGGCATTGCTCCGTCCACATAGAAAAGGTCTTTTTCGCCAATCGGAAATTTACTTTCATAAATCCCCACGGGTATCATCACTTTCCAAGTGGAAGAACTATCTTCACCAAATACTTTAATATCATTATACTCGGTAATAGGCTGACAAGTAAAGTAATTAAAAGAAGTTTTTATTTTAATAGGCGGAAGATATGACGGCGAGCCGTATTCGTTCACGCCATTATATCGACACCACCAAACATAACTACCTAATCTCATTTGACTTCACCTGCCAACGGAACAAGCCTTGCCCTTAACCCATTGCTTATCATAGTTGCGTCATAAACAATGGAAAGCCCGTTTTCACTGTAAGAGCGAGCATTTACGCCATTCCTTTCAAGGATTTCTTGCATACAATCTCTCACCCAGCCGACCGCACGGGGACGATTTTCGGGGATTGCCACGATTTCGTGAGCATAGGGGAAAGATATGTCAAGATAAATGCCAAGTGCTTTGTTGTAAAGCCTATCGACTTCATCTTCCGACAAATAATCGTGTTCGTTTTTGAACTCGTCTTTCATATTGTCAACCAGTGAATTTATATCTGCCATATCTTATCTCCTAAAATCTCATTGTTAGTAATTAGCCGCGGCTAATGATACGAGCGATAGGAATTGCTCTGTGGGGGTAAGTAACCGCGCCGTCAGCCGATTTTGCGATAGCCCAGTTCGCGCCAGATTGCAAATCCGCGTCCGTCGGGGAAGTGCCGCCGTCTTTCGTGAACGAAATGCCACGCGGTGCAAACATTTTGCGTTGTCTGCTGTAAAGGAAAGTTTTGCCGCCTTTGGTTTTGGGGTCTCTTGCCATTTCATAGGGAACTTCAACGCCAACATCGGCAAACTCAAACGCGCCGCGACCGAGAATGTAAGTGGTGTAAGTTGCGCCCGTAAGTTCGTAATAGTTCGATGTGGACGGGTTGCCCGTGGGTGCAGAAACAACCGAATATACCCCACCCGATTGAGTGTAGTACACTTTGCCCGCCTGAACGGACGTGTCGGTAGAAGCGGTGTAAACAGGTGTAACAGGCATATTGTCGTCAACAAGGACAACCCTGCCGTTCCAAGTTGCAAGAGAAAGGTCGCGCTGTACGCCGTTTGCGTCGGTGTATTTCAGGTATTCCAAAAGGTTTTGGTTTTCAAGGCTCGTGGCGACCGCACTGTGCATAATTGCAACGGTGAAAGCGTTTTTGTTGTCGCCGCCCGCACGCTGAATTGCCGTGTTGAGCGTGGTTACGCCAACTTTGTTGTCGGTTGCGCCCGAAATATCATACGAGTGTGCCGCAACGAATTTCCTGCCGTCCGCGTCGCTCATAGCGAAAATGCCCGCGAGTTCAGCAAGGAGCGTGTTTTGGTCGACGTTATCCCAATAGTGGGCAACTTCATTTGCAAGGGGCAAGAAGTTTTCGCCGCCCGTAATATCGGACGAAAAGTCGAGTTCGCTCCAAGCCTTTGCACGACCGATGATGACTTTCTTTTGCGAAATGGTTGAGCGAGAACTTGCGTCGATGTCGGTTGCGCCGTCATAGTTTACAGGGTTGCCGCCGAGTGCGCCTTTAATAGGTTCGGTAACGATTTGCGAGCCAACTTGTTCGGAACATCTTGCTCTCATATCACCCGAAACGTTTACGAAAACACCTGCTTTAAGAAGTTCATTCCTGCGCAGGTCGGATACGGTCTGCGTATATCTTTCAAATACTTCGCCGTTAAAAATTTTGCTATCAAAAACTGCCATTTTAGTTTTCTCCTAATAATTATTTTTGGTTTAAGATTTGCCGATACAGTGCGGGATTACTATCACGAAGTTCGTTAAGTTCTCTCATAGAGTAATCGGTAAGTTTTTTAGGTTTCCCGTCGGGACTTGCTTGCGGTAATTTTACACTATTTTTCAAGTTTTCCGCATTATTTTGTGCGACTATTTTTTCTATGCGGGTTTTCATAATTTGTGCATATATCGCAGGGTCGTCAGGGTTCGCCATAATTTGTTGTGTTTCCTCGGCGTCATAGCCGTTTGCCAAAAGTTTCTTCTCAAACGCGTTCTTTTGGTTTTCTTTGGTAAGAATATCCAACTGCGCTTGCAAAGCGTTCCATTCTTCTTGTCGTTTTTCTTCTTCCGACATAGACGCTTGCCTTATTTTTTCGAGTTCCGCTTTTGCGTCGGTAGCGGCTTTTTCCGTTGCTTTGAACTTGTCAATGGAAACATATCCGCCGCCTGAAAGGTCAACAAACTTTTTGTTTGCGAGTGCGGTATTGATTTCTTCAATCGTCATACCGTCTTTGTAATTTTCGCCGAGTAAATCTTTGAGTTCCATAATGCTCCGTCGGTCAGCCTTGATTTGTAAACGCGAAGTGGCTCTCCGCATAGACCGCCTTGTATTTATATCTCTGCAAGGTCGAGAAATTTATATATGTGTTAGCCTTTCGGCTTTGCAACCGCTTTGTTTTTGTTGTAATCGTTTTGTCCGTCGTTATTATCGCCGTTTCCAACGATTTTTTGGGTTGCGGCAAGGGTTTGTTCCGCCTTTTCCGCTTCCTTTTGTGCTTTTTGGTCGATATATTGTTGCCACTTAAAGCCGTCAGTGTGCGCGTCCATTGATAACCCAGTGTCGGTCAAAATCATTTCGGGCGGCATACCAATGTTGTACAAGTTGTTCGCCGCTTGCGCTTTGGACAAAATATCGTCATTCGGGTTGATGTTGTATTTGATTTCAATTTGGCTTGCCGAAAGTTCATCAACTTTGGTGTCGGGGACAGTACGGCAAATATCAAGGATAAGTTTCAGCAAAGCATAGTCGCTTTTTTTCATACCGATAATATCGCCCTTGATTTTTGTATAAGCATTTTCCCAGCCGCCGCCGAGAAGTCTTGCCTTGCCCGTTTGCCCGCCCGTGGTTGTAACACCGCTTGCAATAGGCACGCCCGCTATATCGTATGCTTTGGTTACTCTTTGTTCATAAAATACATTGACGTCCGAGTGGTTCATTTTCACTTCAAGCGTGTAAACCTTGCTCGGCATATTCGGGTCGCCCGAAGATTTTACTTTAATCGTGCCACCACGTCGCATTGCCTTTACGGTTTCCTCGTCAACTTCCACATTCTCAAAGACAAGGATATTGTTTACGGTGTCAATGATTGCGTCAGCACTATTTGAAACGATAAGGTTGATTACATCAAGCAAGTCCTTGTTGGTTTCAATAATACCCATACGCTCTTTATTACGAGCGTGTTCAATGATAGGAAGTTGAGTAAAAGCGTTTTTAGTGATTTCCGAAATAGCATAATCACCGCTAAAAGGCACGGAAGTTGCGCCAAGATAAGACCCCTCGCATTTGAGTGTAAATTTACCATTGTTAATGAGAAATACACACTTATCGTTTGCGTCGTCAACAATAATGCTCACGCAAAACAGCGGTTCTTCGCCATAATAGTTAGAATATACAACAAAGTTATAGCGGGGGTCAACATCTTCACAAATGAACGGCGACATAGTGTCTTTATCGTACTCTTTACTATATCTCGCTCTATTGTTTTCGTCATATTCGATAATATCGGTGCGGGGAACACAATAAGTCGTGCCAATGCCCACCGCATACATCATTTTTTTGGTTTCGCGGAAAGCCGTGAAAAACCCGCTATCTTCAAGGAAATTGTCAAGATAGGTAAGGTCGTCGCTCTCAACGTCCGATTTGTGCGTTAATTGCATTTCATCGCCCATTAAAAAGTCAACCTTAAAGGTTACTTGTGCATTTGCGTGGTTTTCAACAACGCGCTGATTTGCGTCGGTATTTGTTGCGTCATCGCCAAGAAACGCCCTTGTTTTGGTACGAATATCCTGCTTGCCAACAAAATAGTTATATAAGTAATCTTCTTTGATAACGTTAAGATTATGAACTTGCAAACAAAACGGCATATATTTCGTATATACCGAAATGAGTTCGTTTATTGTAAACGCAGAAAATTCCTCTTTGGTAAAGGGGATTTTGATTTTTTTAATACCGCCGTAATCGAATATCACGTTATACCTCAATAGAAAGAGCGCAAACCACTGTCTGCGCAATAGAAATCAGTTATTTTGTTTTTGCTTAAAACTATACTTAATTACTCTACGGCAATTATCACAAAAAGTTTTATGTGTGTAGTGTCGCATATCAAAGTCCACCTCAAATCCGTCGGGAACTTCAATATCAAGCGGCTTATCAGCCCGTTTGCAACAAGGGCAAATTACATACTTCTCCATAATCGCAATGTCCTTATTTTTATATTATCAAACATTTTTTATATTTGTCAACATATTTTTAATAAAAAAAGTAATATTTATCGGCGAGTTTCAAGCACCTCAATCGCCCCCATTTTCACACCATTGCTTACAAAAGCCTTTGCAAACATCGAAATCATATCAATTCCGTCGTCGTTTTTGCCGTCATAAGCATAGCAAACAACGTGGCGCATAAGTTGTCCCATATTTGAACTTTCGGGGAACATTTTGCGGTCGGGGAAACGAATACGCTCCAAAATCGCGCTTTGAGTATTAAATATCCTTACTTCTTTATTTTCATAAGAGTATTGCGGTATAATATTGCACGACCACCCAAGTGCCGCAAGCCTTTTCCTTATCTCGCTTACAATCATTGAGTTCGTGTTTGTTTCTACGACAAGGTTAGTTGTCTTGTGGAAAACCATTTTTTCACAAATATAGTCCAACAACTCTTTATCGGCGATTTTCCCGTCAAGCGGTTTCTTTTCATAAACGCAATCGGTGAAAAAAAAGTCCTTGCTCTTGTTATCCCGATAGAAAATGCCAAGCGCGGCATAGTTGTTTCCTTTTCTCGGCAAGTCAAGTGCCGCCCACGAAAAATCACTTCTTGTGCCACCGTTGCACTCTTTTGCGGGCAAATCCGTGTATAATCTTAAATTATCCCAATAATAGGGTGTTCCCTCTGGCGGTAATGGCGATTGTTGTTCCATTGCCATAAAGGTACGCATATCTCTATTGCGTTCTTCCCTTGCTTCCGCTGTTGAGTATTTTGCGGGGTAAGTGCTTTCATCGGTATCAAAATCAAGTTTAGGGCAGGACACCGAAACAAATCGAGTGTTTTCGTTCACATAGGTGTACTTAAATCTGGTATCAGGAACGGCTTTCTTTGCGCCAAACTTTTCCTTGTATCTTGACAAAAAGTCATAAATTGAATAGGCAGTGCCACCCGCTATCTCAAATGAGTTATACTGGTCGTACTCACGCTTTTTCCAACAATCGTTATATCTCGCCCAGTCCTTGTCGTGTTCATTGATATTTTCCTTGTCTTTCGACCTACAAATATCATCATAAAATCTATACTTAAAGCGACCGCCGTCAATAGCGGTTTCTTTTCCGCAACAAAGGAATGATTTGGGGCGTTTAGAGCCGTTTATTACCAAAATTCCCTGATTGCCCTGACTTATTCTACAAATGGAAAAAATCTCTTCCTTGCCGTTAAATTGTGCGTAATATGGAAACACTTTGGCATATCTCGCACTACTCATTGTATTGACTATGCCTGTCATAACGTCCGACACAAGCGTGGGGTTGCCCACCACTTTCATTACATCATTGTTTATAGGGTTTATACCAAATATAAAAGATATGGCTTCAATATCCGAAAACGATTTGCCAAACCCCGTCGGATATTGTTTACATATATGTTTTATAGAGCCGTCAAGCACCATTTTGTTTATATAGAAGTAAAGCCCCTCAAAGCAAGGCATTACATTTTCCCACACCCTATCTTTCGGGTCGGTATCAAATTCCATATAAAGGGCAAAGTGTTTAAGCGAGCGAAACGCCGCGAGCGCATAAAAGTTATCGTAAAGTTCCATATACTTATTCAATAACTTTGTATTTTCGGGCGATTTTTTCGCAATCTTGCTCAATTTTTCCACTTTGGCATATAAAGGCAATAGGTGATTAGAAATAATGCACCTAATATGGGAGCGAATTTCCGCTTCCGCCGTTTTATTCTCTTGTGGCACTAAAACTTTATGGATTTGTTGCCAATAGGCAGTGTAAAGAATATCAAAAAGTTGTGAAACGGTTTCATCATCGTCCCACAACGCTTTTTTATTAAGTCGCTTATTAAGTTCTTTATTACAAATGTTTATTGTATTTGCATAATTATCTACGCTCATAATGCAAAAAATAAAGGAGTGGGCGACTTTTTGTACGGTGTCGCCCAGACCGCATAAAGGAGTTATAGATGTACAAACAACAATGCCGAAGCAACACTATTTGATACAAAGCAAAGGAGTTGGGCAATTAGGTTGGTTCATCGCCCTAACCGCTTATATGACAGTATGTTTTACACAATAAGGGAACTTTCGAGATAACCTTATCATAACCAACCCATATAAGTCGGTAATCGCGGTCGCGGCAAGGTTAAACCTCGCTACGCAATTAGTAACCAATGTGTTTTTATGTCAGGAGTAAACGTTGATTACTCTTTGATATTACCACCAACGCCCACTTTTGTCAACGGGTTTTATAAATTTTCCGAATAATTTTTAAGCCTTTCCTTTTGCTCATCGGTAAAATCAACCGTTTCCCCGACAATTTTGTTGCCCGAACGGAGCAACGACAAGAAAGCAAAGCGTTCCAACATTCCCGAATATTGTAAAAGTTTATCCATTATTTATTTCCTCCTCTAACCATTTTGTTATAAGCGGTGGCGCAAAGGCTCTTTTCTTCACGCTGTTTTTGACTTGCTATACAACTTTTTACCATATTGCGTTCCGTTTGAAACTTGCAATGGTCGCAATAAAAAAGTTTACCGCTTAAATCATAGCCAAAATCTTCGCTGTTTACCCACTTTTGTTTATCAAGGCTCTTTTGCCTTTCTTTATTAGTCATTTTCGATGACCTCCTACTGTTGATAAACAAATATTACCACTTTTGACCACCGCTGTCAAGAGATTTTCTTAAAAAAATAGAAAAAATTTCAAAAAAATTAAAGCCCCTGCTTAAACTTACTGCCTTTCAGCAATTTACAAGGGCTTTTTGTCCGAACTACGGTAGCGAAAGTCCGTGTCGAAACTTACCAAAAGTCAAGAGTGTACTCACATTCCCGTGATTGTCGGGCGATTTCGGCTCTTAACTGTTTATTCTTTTGTCTATAAATATAATATCATTATGTGCTATTATTTGTCAACCTTACCAAACCACATTTTTTGTGCATTTTCAGGCAATTTGTCAGGCGCGGCAGGCTTAACACTTGCAATCGAACTTTCCGCCGACCGCAGCGCACTTTTGATTTCCTTTATCTTTTTTTCGTCGGTTACGACGACCGCTTTATATTCTTCCATAATATATACCTTTCTCCTTTTTTAATATCTACAAAGATAATCCTTATTAAAATAAATAGAAAAAACGGGTTGCTCTCACACAACCCGCCTTTCCCGAATTAAAATACAACAGGAGGACAAGACACAACCAATGTCTATCTTTATTATATATCTGAAAATACTAAACTGTCAACCACTTTTCCCCACAAATTTGATAATTATAGTTAGCACCGCCACCCGCACTTTTTGAATATTTATACATTTTGACATTTTCCACCAAAAACATTATCACCACACTGAACATCTTTCGCTCAAATATTTCAATTTCGCATTTTCTCTTGACTTTCCGCACCAAATCGCTTATACTATCACCATAGTCATTATTTCCCCCGTTTGAGAAAGAACGATGATTTGTTGCCCACCACCAACACTTCACCGCTCTTTTTCTTTTGCCACAAAATCAACCTTTCGCCCACTCCCCTTATATTATATATATATTTATGCATTAAATATTATGCAATAGACACACTCACTCGGCACTCGCACTCTCTTTGCTCCTGTCTCTTATACACATCTCCGAGCCCACGAGACATCTCAGGATCT
>ENA-OYZG01000046-OYZG01000046.1-human-gut-metagenome-genome-assembly--contig:-NODE-46-length-40140-cov-9.747936_pt1 | contig 40140 bp, 60 predicted proteins | sample MGYA00244071_ERZ653466 | MGnify/ENA primary metagenome ERZ653466 (study PRJEB26926, sample SAMN06165150) | human gut metagenome | biome: ENVO:00009003; feature: ENVO:2100002; material: ENVO:00002003...
TGCCGGAATGTCGAGATTGAGTTTAATTGCTCTTGCGAATTCGTCGAAATCAAGCGGAATGTCGTGAGGAATTGCGTTTTCGTCGACTCCTCTGATAATTCCGAACTCGTTCTCTTTCGGAACGAGCGAAAGGAAGCGTTTTTTCGTGATTTTTCCGTCGGGCTCTTCTTCCGCTGCCGTGTAGCATCTCAGGCAGTAACGAACTCTGCCTTCAATCATGTCGAGCACTTTGTCCGGAATACGCGAGCTGGGCGCATAACAAGTATGCTCAACACCACGGCGGTCTTTCGTTGTGAACGTAATGCCGTGGCAGATGAGAATGACGTGCTTGTCCATCGAAAGCAGCTTCGAAATGGCAATAAAGAACTCGTTCCTCGTTGCGTCGTACGCTTTGCCGTAACCAACGTCCGAGACATGCTCGATTTTGTTACGAACGCAGTACTCCTGTTCGCACCATTTGAAGGCGTCCTCGAGTAAGTCAACCACAACGGTTTCGTAACCATCAAAGTCGGACTCAAGAACGTCCTTTATGTCGGCCCAGGACGATACGTTTTTGTGTGCGTTCGGGTCTGCGCCGAACTCGTCCAGCCATTCGTAGTTCCCGTCTGTGCAGACGAAGAACGGTTTCGGCGCTTTCAAGGCAAACACAGACTTGCCTACGCCGGGCTCTCCGTAGAGAAGCATCTTGATACGTTTCATATAGGTTCTCCTTTATCTTGTTATTTGTTGAGTAATGTCAACACATGCTCTTCGTCTATCGGTTGATAGGTGATACGCAAGATGTTGAGTGCGTTTTGGATGTCCGTCAACGAATACTTTTTGCGAGCATTGTCGGCTTGAAAGCGTTCGAACATTTCGATTGCAATGACGTTATACGTGATTTTGCGAACGCGCTTGATGTTGATGCTGAACTTTTCGTTCTTCGGATGATACGTGATACGAGCTCTATTCGTACACCGAACGCACACATTGTCGCCGTCAATCCAAAATTCGTACTTCGCATTCATGAACGAAAGTTCGTCTTTGCTTAAAGCTCGACAATTATTCGCCAGCGGAAGCTTCGGTTTCGGTTTCCGTGCCATCGTTTTCTACCTCCTTTTCTTGATTGAATGAGTACAACGGATTGTCGTACTTTTCATTGACGTTCACGTAGCCGAACGCCTTAACGACCTTTTGCTTCATATTAAGCGTCTTGAGATAAAGCAAAATTAAGTCGTCGTCGATGTAGTATTGCGAACGAAGATATTCAACGAATTGCATGAGTGTTGTTTCGTCCGCGATTTTGTCCTTAAAATACTCGATGTACAAGGGTTCGAACAATGAATATTTATTTAGAACTTTTGCATAATCTGCATCGGCACATCGCATATCGAGTTCAATGCAATCACGCTTGTCACTGAATAATTTTTCATCTTCGTCCCAGACAAAATCGGTGATAGCGTACAACACATACGCATTCGGCGTGTGATAGAATATGTCGTAGAAGTCCGACTTACCGTACGACGTCTTTGCGTTTGAGAAGTTGATGAAGAACAATTTGTTATCGACGATTGTCTGAGCCGCGTCCGCCATGATAGATAAATTCTCGATGTACGAATTGAGCAAACGTTCATCAATGTCTTTCTTCGGAAACTCGTGATAGTTCACGTAATTCTCCGTATTGATTTCGTACTCGAACTTCATTCGATTGAAGAACTCGGACTCGTTCTCCATTTTCTTTTGACGTATCGCCGTCTTCTTGATGTTGATGATGCCGACCTTTACGACCGGAACGTCCGGAAACTCAGATTGCAACATAAAGATGTAGCGATAAATTTGGTCGAGATAGCCGTCCCAGTCAGGTTCGTACGTCGATGTTTTGTAGTCGATTACGACGAACCCTTTGTTTGTGAGCAACAACAGGTCGACTATGCCCACAAAATCGTGATGGTCCTGATTTTGCAAGAACGACTTGAGCTTGCCTGTTACGTAAAGCTCATGTGTTTCGTCTTCCAAAACGAGCTTTTCGTCCGGATTGTCGGGGTCGACAAGAATTTGTTCGAATATCTCGTCTTTGTGCTTGAGATACCCGTACACCATCGCTTCCGACAAGAGTTGCTCTCTTGTGTATGTGTCGCCCTGCTTGAAAGTGCCTTGCTCTTTGAAGTACGAGCTTAAGTCGCAAGTGTTGTGTTCGATGCCCCAATGAACTGCCGAACCGATACTCAAAGCAGGCTTTTCGACTTTCGTCCAAATGCCAAGCTCGTAAGTAAGTCGATAGCTCATCGGACACGACATCAACTTTGCGAGTTTTGAGTGTGAAAGTTTCATACGATCTGCACCACGCCTTCAAGCTCGAGTTCGTCGATTGTCTTCCAATTCGTCGAGATGCAAAGTTCCTCATCTTCATGATAATCGACAACGAACTTCACAATCTTATTTTTGTCGAACCTCGAACGAATATTCATCTTTGCAAAGTATTCGTTGATAAACGCAACACAAGACTTGTTGTCGCCTTCAAAGAGCTCAAGCTCGTTGATGTCAACGCCTTCTTGAACTCCTGCTGCGATTTTGAGAATACGAGAACGGCTTGTCGCGGAACTTGCAGTCTTTTCTTTCTTTTCTTTGGGCTGAGACGCAGTGTTGATTTGCACCTCGGAGAAAAGTTTTTCGGTCCTGACGAACTTGCCGTCCTTTTGTTTCTGCCACCAGGTTACGTCGTTTGTATCAACAATAAGCGCCGCATCTTCGCAAGCAAACGAACATATATCATTCGGTTTGCTCTCAAAAATCTCGGCAAGCTCTTTTGTTTCAAGCAACGCCCTGAGTTGATTGTAGGGAACGCACTCATCGATATCATCGACGACGATATGTACGAGTTCGTTCTCCGTTTTGATGTACGAACAGAATTCGTTGAAACGCTTTTGCGTGAACTTACCGCCCGTAGCATCAATCGTGTAGATGTCTGCCATTTGTATGGTCCTCCTTGTTTATCTTGATTATATTATATCACATCTGAAACGAAAAGTAAACTACTTTTGAGTACTTTTTTCAAAATTTTTCGGAAAGTTACTAAATTTTTGAGATGACAAAGCCGAGTATCTCGACTTAAAATACTCGGCTTAGTGAGAGGGTGTGATTACGACGTAATCAATTGCTTCGGTTCTAATCAACACAGGCCCGTACTTAACGAACATCTTTGCGGTTGCGTTTGCGTTGAAGTTATTCACTTTGTCTTGTGTCAAGCCGTCGAGTTCTATCGGGCGTCTGCGTCGATGCAGATAAATTTTGAGAGTGAAAAATTGTGATGCTTGAACTTTCATATCGTTCGTCTCCGTGTTGGCCATGATTATTTGCTCCTACGTTTAGTGATAAGCTTGTGTGTTTTTTCGTCACGTATGAGACGACCGTCGGCAAGACAAGCAAAGAACTCCGTTTTGCTTTCAGGCTTGTACGCCTTTCGCCCGGTATCTTTGCACCAAGTTTTGAAGTCGTTTTCTGTTACGCCGGCGATTTTGTAAATTTGCTTGTTCATTTGGTGCCTCCTTTATTTGTATTGCTCGTTAAGCAGAGCAAGTGCTTCGTCTGCAGGAAGAGACTCAATGTATGCAGCCTCTTCAGGTGTAAGAACCGGTTCAGAATTCTGAATTCGCATCGTGTTTGTTGCAGTTACGATGTCACGATTTGGCGGAGTCGAAGGTTTGCTTTGTTCGAGTAATGCTTTAATCGCGCCTACACTCAAATCTTTGACGAGAATATTCACATCACGCATCATCAACACAGATGGGTCGCCCATTGATGCGAGCTTCATTTGATTGAGCTCAATGAGCATACGTATTACGGCGAGCTTATCGCGAGTCGATAATCTGTCAGCAGCAGGAATTTCGGTGTCCTCAATGAGCGATGTGAGATAACCGCCTATCTCGTTAAGCGACATCATCTTTTTAGAAAACTGACGATGATACAATGCACGAGAGATGCGTCTAATCTCTTGTTGAACTGGGAATGATGTAAAAATCTCAAGTGCTTCATCATTTTCAATGTGACAGAATACTGCAGCTGTCGTAATGTTGCGATGTTCAATGTAATGCCTGACGAACTCTTTTGTCGTGACAGGTAAATTATATTTGTTGAGCGGGTCAACAACAAGAGAGAAGTCAGGGTTCGTTTCAAGCTCTTGCTTATATGCAAGCTCGATTTGATTGACATTGTCTTGAGCAATCTGCAAAGCACGTTCTTGTGCTGCGAGTTCTTGCTGTTTTTTCTTGACAGGTGTACGAGCCATGACAACCTCCTTTATGATAATTTGAATGGAGCTCGATGTTGGAGTCGAACCAACAATTCATGATTACAAGTCAAGTGTTTTGCCATTAAACTAATCGAGCGTCTTTTGTTTTGAACGACGAACTGGTCTGCCTTTGCCTGTTCTGCCACCAACGTTACGAAATGTGTCTGTCATTGCATGACAATTGGGACAAATCAAAGCTATGTTTGATACATGCCAATTTGTATGGTCACCATCAATATGATGTAATTCTAAAATGCTATAGCCTGTATAGGGATTGACGCCCTTAAAACCACAAGAGGAACAAGTATCATTTTGTTTTTCAGCTAAATATCGATAAAGCCATACTTTAGATGTAGCTATTGTTGTTTCATCAATAGATGCCACCCATTGTTCATACTTTGCCCTTGCTGTTTTACGTAAACTTTCTTTTGCGTATTCAGGCAACGAACAATCTCTTTTGGATGCCGATAATTTTATTCGTTCAGAATGTTCTGCTCGTTTTTCGGTTGTCCAAAATCTTTTTTGGCCTTCAGATATTTTTCGTTTTTGTTTCTTCAGAATGTTTTCTTGCCATCTTGATTATATTGTATCACATTTTTTCTCAAATGTAAACTCTTTTGGGTACATTTTAAGAAAAAATTTTGAAGTAATTTGAGGATTTGCGAATGCATCAAGAATTATTCTGAGGTATATCGAAGAAAACAACTTGTGAGATAATAAGAATATTAAATAAGAGCTGCAAGATGTCTCAGAGTTAATCTGGTGAACTCACGTGTACACGTGCGTATACGCGTATATATTATATAGTACACGTGAGTTATTCCAGGCCATAACTCCTGAAAATCTTTCGAACGACAAACCAGAGATTATTCGCCTCGTCATTTGAGAGTTTGCATTGAGGCGACACAAGATATTGAGCGAACTCTGTTTGAATATCAACCAACATCAGCTGGAGCTCATGTGGAATGCTCTTTGGGTTTGACTTAATAAACTACTCACGCAAGTCAGGCTCCGTTTGAGTAGAAGTGTCAGGCTCAGTCTTGTGTTGGTCGAGGTCTTTCAGATGTATTGTTCGAACATTTGGGTCGAGCATATTGCGCCTCAAAATAAATTTTTGATATCGAGTTCTTTACGAGATGCAAGATAATCGCACATGTGAACGAAATGCTGTAATGAGTCTGAAGGAACGGGAAGTACTACACCGGGTGAGTAAGACGAAGTGTTCCACTGACCCATGTGCGACTCGATGCCTCGAGCGATAGTGTTGAGAATGAGTTGAATATTCTTCGCCATATCGTCAACACTGAGGAAATGCTCGTCGAAATTGAAGTGCGTTCTTACAGCTTTTGCGGCAAGAACAGGATGGTCAAAGCGAGTGTATTGCGACTTTGCTTCGTCGGAGATGCCGGACTTGCGTGTATCGTGCATAATGAGTGCAGCAATCGCACAGTCGAGTTCGTACTCAGAAAGCTGTAACGGATTGGGCGTGCGTAAAATGTTTGCGAACAAGCACGCAGCTTTCGTATGACGAATGAGTCCGCCTTGACCGAGTGCATAATCGGGATGATATTTGCCCGTAGACGATGCAGGAATGTCGAAGAAGTAGTTCGGAATTGCGCCGATGAGCTCTTCTGTAAGAGTGCGAATTTCGAGGTCTTTGATGTACGAAAGCTCGCGTTTGAATACGGCGACTTTCTGTTCTGCTGTAAGAACGGGACAAGAGTTGGATTGCACAGATTTATTCTCCTTTTGATGTTGATTTATGCGTTGAATTTGTCGAGCTGAACGTTCGCCTCATGCAAAAGCTTTAAGGCGAAATCGTCAGGATAGCCTTCGAGATAGACGACTCGTTTTATGCCAGCGTTTATGATTTGCTTAGCACATATCGAGCAAGGCTGATGTGTACAGTACAGAGTCGAACCGTCAACACTGATGCCGAGCTTTGCAGCTTGCAGTAATGCGTTTTGTTCAGCATGTATCGCAAAGCAGACCTCTTGTCGAGTACCGGACTCAATGTGAGCGAGTTCACGCAGACATTGATTTTTCTCTGCACAAGACTCAATGCCTGATGGTGCGCCGTTATAGCCGGTCGTGAGAATGCGTTTGTCTTTCACAATTACTGCACCAACTTGGCGTCCGGGTCGAATACAGCTCGACCAAGTTGAAATCTCTTGTGTAACACACATAAAACGAGCGTCCCAGCGGTGTTGTTGAGCGAGTTCTTGACGCATTTTTTCAAGATGTTCGAACATGTTTTGACCTCCTTTTAGTCTAACGGACCATCGTCGTATGTGCAATAGTAAAGCGGGTCGCCGATGTTCCAGATATTGCATTGTTTGCATTTATGCAAATAGAGCTCGTTCTGCATGCGAGAATATAAGTCATAGGGCAGATAGCGTTCTGCAGATTTGAGCCAATCGTAAAGCGTCGATTTGGGAACACGATAATAACTCGCAAGCTCACGCACATTACGATGTGTTTCAAGCATGTTCAACACTATGCGTTCGAGCGTGTGCTCACGTCGAGTGTGATACTCGTAATGCATGCGAGACTTGTGAGCGTTCGCATTCATAATCATGCCTCACACAAGAGTAGTGACAATGCCAATGAGCTTTGCAGAAAGTTTAGACATAATCGAAGCACAGCTGTCAAAATATACGTTGATGTCTAATGAGTTGTCATAAAGCAAAGTTTCGATGTCATAAAGTATTTCGTTTATTACGTTCGCAAATTTTGCAATGCCAAGTCTGTCTGAGCGTTCTTTATCGAACGCAATGAATTCTTTGTCGACGAGCATTTGTTTCATGTTCAGCACAAATGCGTTGAGTATTGCGTCGTGCTTGTCACGCAGAATTTGCTTATCGAGCTTAGCCTGAGTGTTCAAGCTGAGTGCGAGCATCTTATGAGGTACGAATGTTTTCATGTTTGAAGTCTCCTTTCATTTATCTTGATTATATTATATCACATCTTTCATCAAAAGTAAACTACTTTGAGTAACTTTTTGAAAAATTTTTGAAAAAGTTTTGGATGCGAACGAGTGGGTAGAATGAGTGAGAGTGAGAGTTATGCGAGCGGACAAAGTCCAGTCTCTTTGCAAGACTCTTGAGCAGCGATATCATGACAATGCTCGCACCACCCGGCAGCTTGCGAGTATTCATTCAAGGGCTCATCTGGATCGGCATGACATTTGGGACAGTACGCATATCGAGTACGCCTAACATACATATAACCGCAATATACACAAGTGATTTTGTTTTCAATCATAATGTGTCATCTCCTTATTTGATAATTTGCAACTTGCCTTTTTTGAATGTGCAATGAATACACGCAACATTTGCGCCCATTCTCGAAATACAATTTGTGCCGTAGATTTTTTGCAAGTTTCTATTAAACATGCTTTGCGAAGTGCTAATATTAAGAAAGTTTTTTAAGAACGGTAAACTTATGAACAATTCGTCAATGTTTTCGATATAATCTGAACCACAATAAATGTCTTCGTTTAACTCGTCGATATGTTTTGAAGCATTCGCAAGAGACTCAAATGAGCCAAAAATTTGAGTATCATTCTCATCGACAATGCTATAGATAACATTACGTCTTGTTGAAGCTGCAAATATTGCAGTCTTACCGATATTCATATTTTCCTTACTTGACCTACACCAGCTAAGCAGATGCTCGCATTTGATTTTCTCAATCATTTTTTTCAAATCGTGATCGATGTCAGCGTATTCTGCATTCCATTCGTTATGCGTAAACTCAAACATATTCTCAAAATTATTTGTTGCAGACTTAATGCCGTACATAGCAAGATATACGAAAATAGTAGTGTTGAGCTGGTCATTTTTAAGTTCATGCAAATCTTGTGAAAATGAAGCGTCGTAATAATTTCCATACTTTAAGAACTCTTTTTTCGAGTCCCAAGTGTAAAATATCTCAAACATATTAATACGTCTAAGAAAGCCATTAGTCGTATCAGAGAATTTTACTTCTTGTTTATCATTACCTGCAAATACGAATTTGCAATTTACGACTCCTGAGTATTTTGCAATATTTTTGTGCTCGATCGTTTGGTCAGGCGAGCCTGTAAGTGATTTGATATTTTTAGATTCACGATATGTCTTGGCACACGTTTCCAAAAATATATTATGCGCGTGACCTTCAAGCGTGCCCGTAATAAATCTATCTTGCTCAATCGCATCTAAATCATTCGCAGACGGTTTAGGTATAACATGTGGTGTAAAGCAACCGTCAAACAATGAGTTCTTACCATTTTGCCCTGCACCGATTAGCATGACAAAATGCTGAGAAAATGAATTCAAACATGTATACCCTAAAATTTGGCATATATGCTCAAAACGATTGATATCAAACTTATGGTCAGATGTATGACTCATATTATATACGAGCTCGAAGCAGTAATTACGTTGAACATCGTCTAGCTCACGCAACACTTGTATGAAATCTTCTAGCGAAATGTCATTGAGCGAAAAATCAAGAGGCTCGAAGTTGTAATTGAAGTACCATCGAACAAAATAATTTTTGTCATACTCTACAAGCGTCGCTCCTGTCGATAACTGCAATTTATCATATTTGAATAGCCAATCTGCTTTACGAAAATCATATACGCCATTACGAAACGCAATACACGCATCAGGTATCTCTTGAATGTAAAACAGACTTTTGTTTTCACCAAGATTACGCTTATTGAACGTCACTGTTTTAAGAACAGCACGTAAATTTGTAGTCATTTTATTCACAATCTGTATGCTTCTGTCAAGTGCTTCGTCTGTTAACACAACAAAATATTTATTGCGAAGCAACGCATGAAGATTATCTATAAGTATGTCTGTTGCAGTTTTAATGTCGCAAAAGTTGAAATTGATTTGCGAAAAGCTTTTTGCAAGAAAGCCACCATTGTCAATTTGATAAACCTGACAATCTTCTGCAAGAATAGGCAGCCAATCTGCAAGAGGTCTTGAAATGAGTACCTGTTGGTCTACAGATAATGCAATGTCGCTAATAGTTTTAGTCATATATGAGTCTCCTTTAATTTATCTTAAATTTATTATATCACATCTTAAAAGAAAAGTACAACCATTTTTAATACATTTTTTGAATTTTTTGAAAGTAAATGAAATGTGTTTAAGATATGCTTTTATCTTTTTGCAAAAGCGATAAAACTTCTTAAACTTTTTTGAAAAATCTTGAAAAGTCTCGAAAATTTTAAGAGTTTTAACATCTTTGCGCTTTCTTAAAATGCTCAAATAAAAGCAAATTTGACTGTAGTTTACTTTCGAAAATAGCTAGTATCTTTATAGTTATATTTTAGTTTAGTTTTATTATTTTAAGAAAAAAGATATATACAAAAAATAATAATATAGTTTACTTTCGAAATAATATATATATAATAACTATCAAAATTTGTTAAAATCTTAAAAGCTTACTCGAAGATATCGACTTTAATATTGAATTGGAATGTAACTAAAGTATACGCTCATGCAAGACGTACGAGACACGCATGACACACGACGTGAGAGCACACGATTTCAAAAAATTCTCACGAGACATACACGTGTACGCAGAAAATATTTTCGAAAAAGTGCATCAAAAGAGTTTACATTCGTAAAAAAACGTGATATAATATAATTAAGAAGTATAATAGAATACTTCTGTGATTATACTCGAAGGAGGTCAACACATGCCCGGATTGCAAGAAGAGATGCTTGAGCTCATGATGAAAGCTGAGAAACTCGGGGCAGGTAACAACTTCGAACATCGAGTCACAGACAGTGCACAGAAAATATTTGAAAGCGCGAAAGAGAGTGTGCCGATGAAAGACTCATACGGCAACTCTCTTTTGTCTATCGGCAACAAAGAGGTGAGCGAGCACTTCTCGAATTACAACTTCGACAATGACACGCTCAACTGGTGGTTGTGGCTCGCACTCTATAACGAGAGCTGGGTGTTCAGACGTGTGATTGACAAGCCGTCGCAAGACATGATACGCTGCGGCATCACACTCGCTGGTTCGAATCCGAAATTTTCAAACGTAATGCGCAAGCTTCAAGCAAAGCGCACAGATTTTATCAATCTCTTGCAATGGGGCTCACTTTTCGGTGGCTCGATTGCGTGTGTGTTGTTCGATAATTTTTCTGACGAAGATTACAAACGACCTATAAATATTGAGAAAGCGCGTAAGGCAAAGACTATGCGCTTTTACGTCGTTGACCGCTGGTACGGTGTAGCACCTTCTTCCGAGATGGTCGACGACATGAACTCAATCGACTATGGGAAGCCTCAAACGTACAATGTGACGTTCGCTGACGGCGTTACTAAAACGATGCATCACGACTTTGTGTTGCGATACGAACATCGAACAGCGCCTAAGCTTATCAAGAACGGGCAATTGCAAGGCTGGGGTTACGCTGAAGGAGCTCACATTCTTGGCGAGCTGAGTAGAGACGAAAAGCTCAAGAATAGCGTACAAAGTTTGATAGATAAGTCGCTTATTGAGGTCATTAAGATGGCTGGCATGCGCGGCATTTTCATGGGTCAAGACGCTGAGAATGAGGAACAACTGAGAAAACGACTCGAGATGGTGAACTGGGGTCGGAATTTTAACAGCTTAACGTTCTTGGACAAAGAAGATGAATATCAGGAACACGGCTTTGCAGGACTCACAGGCTTAAGCAACTTGCTTGAGCAGAATATGTGGCAAATAAGTGCAGCCGTTGAGATGCAAGGTGTGTTGTTCGGTGACTTGAAGCAAGGTTTCAGCAATGACGTTGATGCTTTGGAAAGATATGACGAGACAATAAACGGAAGATGTGAGAGCTATTTGCGGCCTGTGTACGAGAAGTTCTTAGGGTTGCTTTTTCAGCTCGAAGACATCGACGACAAGGTGGAGTTTACGTTTGACTCGTTACTTGTCAAAAAGCAGGACGAGGACAGAATTAAGGGTCTGAGCTCGTTCGTCGATTTATGTGCTAAGCTTCAAGATGCGGGAGTTCTGACACCCAAACTCACAGGTCAAGCGCTTATGAAGTACGTCAACAAAGGCGAGATAAACTTCGGGCTTACACAAGATGAGCTCGACAAGCTTGATGACAAGTTCGAGGAAGAGTTGGAGAATATCAAAATAGGAGAAGACTAACGACGTGGCCAAGAAAAAGAGCATACATCAAAATACACGCTCACTCTATAAAGGCCGTTTCTTTCTCGTTTTCTATGACAAATCTGACGAAAACCTCAAATACATGTTCGACAATGTGAGAGACATACTCAAGTTCATGGGTCAGGAAGTCACACGACTTAACGTGAACCGCATAAATGTTAAACTATACAAGGCGCTCTCAAGCAAGGAGCACTTTTGCAGGTTCCTGACAGGTGAAGTGTTGCGCGTCTATATGATATCAAACGACGATGTCGATTGAGATAAATAAGAGTAAAGGAGACACGACTATGGCAAAGTTCGTACAAATTCAATCGGATGTGACTATTCGGGTCACGACTGGTCTTCAGAACAAGGATGTGACGAACCCTGATGCACACGTACCGGATAGGCTCAAGGTCAATCCCGAATGGCCTAAACATCAGGTGCTCATTCGCAAGGGCGCACATCGCTATCCCGCCGAAATCGCGGAATGGGAGAGTGTTAAGGCGCTTGCAAAAGACAAGGTGCTTACCATCGGCTCGATGGAAGAGGTCGATGAAGACAAGCTCGACGAGCTTGAACAGAAAGACCTCAACACTGTGACTGAGGCGAAGACCGAGTTCAAAATGCCTGACGTAAAGGGTGACAAACCGAACGCAAACGCAGGCGGCAAGAAAACGCTTACGCTTAGCGATTTGGCGGCAAAGGAGAGTAACGAGCTCTCAAATAACGTAAGGAGCAAAGCTTATGGCAAATAACTTCAAACCTTGGGTTGATTCACCCACAGCAGGACAACAAGTTCAGTCTGCATCTGTGTTTGCGACAGACGCTCAAAGGGTTGACGGCTTCAAAGCTGGCGACCCTGCAAGCGCATTGCGAGTCAATTCAGCGTTGAGACAAGCGAATATCGTTGTGGCAGGCTTAATGCAAATGTGCGACGATATCAAGACGCTTCCCGACGGTTTGAGTTTGATGTCGACTGTCACACAAGTCAAGAACGCAATCAAGGCTGCGATTGACCAGCTCGACGCCACAGTGTTGGCATCGGCTAAGTCGTACACAGATACGAGAGAGAGTGTGATAAATGGTAAGCTCACAGACAAGCAAAATCAAATCACGTCTAACAAGAACAGGCTTGACGTTCTCGAACCTCGCGTTGACGACTTGGAAGACGAGGTCGCAGCGTTAAACGAAGGCTCCTCAACACTTGGACAGCGAGTGACTACGCTTGAGAGTGAAATGGACATTGCTCAGGCGGACATTACTCGACTCAAAAGGTATTACGAAGTCAATGTCCCAAACAAGCTGGATAAAAATCTTGGGGCAGGATTAGCAGGGCAATACCTTGTCGTGGGTGATAATGGTGATATTATCACTACAGACACCATAGATGGCGGCGGGGGCGGAAATATAGGTTCTTATTGGGCGATGATTTCCAATGACTCAATTTCGACTTATTACGGCAACGCCTATATTTCTTTTAGCTTTACCACAAATAACGGATATGACGAAAGTCTTATCTACGCGGAGTTGAAAGATATTTTGCTTGCGTCGTCCGTGAATATTTACAGAACGCAAACAGATTATGCCAATGAATATCCGGAAATAGATTTGGGCGTGCTGTATTCACTTATATATAACGGAGACGGACTGGCTGACGGGAAGCAAATAATAAGGGGCAAGGCGACACTCGCCGACGGCGGCAACACGTCTTACGATTGCCTCTTGTTTGTTTGTGAGGATGCCGGCGGTGGCAATGAAAAATTGGAACTCGGTATTATTGATGGCGACGGGCACGTGCGCATAATCGATGATATTAGACTGGACGGAACTATGTCGTTCTTTGTAGCAGTGTTCTATTTGGGCGGTTCGTATTAAAGATAGAGGAGAGCAAGCATGACAAACGTGTATTACATAAGTAAAGAAGAAAAAAAACGAAGAAGAGACATAAGACAGTTGAAAATGCAGCTGCAACCTCTTAACGAGGATTTGTTGCAGGCAATGGCAGGAGTTACTATTCCTAATCTGGAAGAAAAGAAAGCCGAATTTAAACGTATTCACGGAGATATTCGCGAATTGGAAGGCAAGCCGAGAGAGAGGGCTTAAGGAGAACAAGCATGAAGTCTAAAAAAGGAATAGACATTGTTACAAGCGTCGGAACAAGACTTTATGATGCGTTTGTAAATGCATCAACGTCAGGTATGAAACGTGTTGTAACAACAGTTGGAACAGGTGCTGGTCTAAATCAAATGGCAATGTAGAATGATACGACGATTGTCGATGTAATCTCTGCATCGGGAATGGGACTTCCTACTGAGAAGGCGGTCGCAGATGTTTTATGCAAAACAGTTTGGACTGGCTCATTAGCACTTACTGGAACAATATCAAACACAAGATTTGTCAATACATCACCTATTACACAGTCTAAAGACTATTATTACATGGTTTTTGTTAAAGGCAGTCTTTCGTCATCAAGCACTAGTACTATTACTGCTAGTATAGATTTTGTAGCACTGCTTAAGCCTTCTGCAAACACTTCTTATGATAATGTACAAACGACAATAGTTGCAGCACAACGTAAGTCGTCAACAGTTTCGCTTATTGCGAATGTAACTATGTCAGACGATATAATAATATATTGCAGAAGTGTCGATGAGTCGTATCCATATGTAAAATCGATGACAGTCACACGAATTGATACGCTTGCAAAACCAATTTAGTCGAAGCTTTGTTAAAATGTCGACTTTGGTGATAAGACTATGAAACACGTTTTAGTTGTATAGTCAATAGCATTATGATATTGTCAATGACTAATTTAGTATTTTGAGAGTGTTTAAGTTATGACGACATGAGTAATCAAATAAGGAGGTCAAGTAATGACTATTCAAGAACTCGCTCAGAGAGAGTCGTATTTGACATTTGACGACGCTCAAACGGGCATTTACCTCATTCCAAGTGGCAAACGAGGCTGGACGTCTTTTCCTGTGACCGAGGAAGTCGCGGTTCAGAAGACTCGTTCGCTCGAAGATGGAACTGAGGAGCAGTATGAAGAGACTGTGAAGCAGCTCAAGGAGGGTGCAGTTCTCGTAACTCCTGAAGAGTATGAAGGACTTCAGGCTGGCACACACGTCTGGGAGAACGGTAAGGTCATTAAGTATGTTGAGCCTGCGAATGTGACACAAGCTAAAGCATTCATCGAGCAAGTCGAGCAGACGAAGCAACAGGTCGATGATGCAAGAAGCTGGCTCAAAGCACATGACTATATCGGTGTCAAAATTGCGCAAGCGATGCTCATCGGTGATGAGGCTGAACTTGCGGCAATGAAAGAACAATATGCGTCGGTCATTGAAGAGGCGAAGGTCAAACGCAATGAAGTCAACGCATATACGAAATGGCTGAACGACAACGAAGCGGCAATTCAAGCTGCGCAGGAGGTAATAAGCAATGAAAACTAATCGCGGTCAAACCTGGGTAACAGGGTCAAGGTAACCGATTGCGGAACCGGAATTATTGTTGAAGTAAATTATGGCAACTTCAAATTTTACATCAAACACATTTACGAAATAAATTAGGAGAACACAAAATGGAACAGAAAACTTTCGTTTACAAAGACAACACTTATCGCATTCGTAAGATGAACGCGATTGAGGCACTCGCATTACGCACAGCATCCGATATGAAGAGTGTTGCGGGTGCGAAGCAATTTTTCACAGACGTGCTCGAAAGACTCGAGGTGCAAGCCGGTGAAAAGTGGCTACCTGTCAAGCAGGTCGATGCAAATGTGTATTTGCCTGCTGGCATCGAAGAAGACTTTGCAGGAATTCAGACGCTTGTCGAGTTCTTCATGAAGGAGTTCTTGACGCCTTTTTTCGAGAAGTCCGCCGAATAGAGTCACTCGCACCGAGTGCACCTGTTGAAGGCAACTTGGACTTGCTCAAATGTGAGCGGCTTGATAATATAATTTATGCACTCATATCGAGCAAGCTTGCAACACTGGCGGAGTTGCGAGACGTCTATGATTGCGAGGAGGCTCTTGACTTGTATGAATTATACACAGTGAACGCATACAATAAGAGTTCAATTCATAAAGCAATCAGGAAATAACACGTGAGTTCATCGTTTGACTTCTGAGATACTTCGTAGCAAAGGTAATAGGAATTATTTACCTAACGCAAAGAGTCTCAGAATTAAACATGGGAACTCGAGGAGGTACATCATGAAAAGGTTTCTATTTTGGTTTGTGCAATGTACTTGGGGAATTCTCCAAACTCTGGTAGGCGCGATACTTCTTTTATGCGTGTCTCACAAGATTGAGGGCCACGTCTGGTATCGAAAAGCGAGCGCCTCGACAGTGTTGGGTACAAAATTGAGCGGAGCAATCTCGTTGGGCGCATTCATAATTTGCTTTTATGCACCTGACGAGGACACATACAAACATGAGTTCGGGCATTGCATTCAGAGTTTGATACTCGGACCGCTGTTCTTGTTTGTGATAGGCTTGCCAAGTCTCATCTGGTGTGGTTGCTTTGACAAGTACAGACAAAAGCACAACATCTCTTATTACTCTTTCTACACTGAAAAGTGGGCGAATAAACTTGGCGGCGTGAAATAATCGCCGCACACATGGGCCTGAAATGGTGTCGATTGCGATTAAGACCCTAAACGGGAAGTCGTAAGACCTGAGTTCAATTCTCGGCAGGTCCACCAAATATAATCACAAGGAGGTCGAACAATGGACGAGTTTCATCTTGATATGGGCGTAAGATTTACACCCGACGAAGATAGCGTCAAAGAGATTAATAAGCTGTTTGACTCGTTTCGCAAAATAAAAGTCTTCGGCGGCGATGAAGGCATCGCTAAAATGCGTGAGCAATTCGATGACTACAACACAAGGCGTTCGAGTTTGCAGCAAGCTCAGTCGATGCTCGACCAATACAGAGCAGTTCAAGGCAAAGGCGACAAGTTCGAAGATGCAACGACAAGAGAGCTCATGAAATACATGCGGGAGCTTATTGGTAGCAATAAGAGCCTGAAAGAAGAGTTCGGTCAAAACTTCAAAACCGAGTTCGATGAGAGTACAGAGGTTATGATTGGCAACCTCAAAAGTCAATTCCTCAACAAGCTCTCAAGTCTTGCGCAAAGCTTTTTGAGCTCAATAGGAAATCTTTTCAAAGATGCTTGGAGCGAGCTCGGCACAATGCTTCAGAGCTCGCTTTTAACTAACTCGAACACTCGTGAGAATGCGTTCAATTACGGGTTCTCTGCAAGCGAGTCATACGGTTTCGACAAAGCCAAGCAGATGTTGAACATTCAGACAGAGGAAGACCTCTGGTACATGAATGACACACAAAAGAGCAAGTTCCAAGAGATAATGACGAAGTACTCTGAGAAGTACGAACAGCTCTATGATAGTGGCTTCTTCGACAAATATTTGCAGTTTCAGATTGAGATGGAAGAGTTCAAGCTCGATATGCAAATGGAAATCATCGAGTTCTTTATGGAGAACAAGAACACAATCAAAAAATTTATGGAGCTCTCGATGAGTGCGATGGAGTTCATTGTGAATGCACTCGGTTGGTTGATGGACTTCTTTGGAGGAAACGAACAAACGTCTGATGAAGAAAAGCTTGCGAACATAAACGACATCATTGGAAGCTACACTTCGAATAACGCTGTTGTAAATCAAACGTTCAGTAACAACAACACGTTCAACGGCACAACGGACTCTCAGAAACAAGCATACCTTGACATGCTCAACGCACAAATGGTCGAGGCGAAAAAAGGCTTAGGAGGTTAACGTGGAATACGCAGTTCTCATATCATATATCGACCCGAATGATGCAACAAACGCGATTTCGATTATTCTCGATACGGCCAATGACACTAACATCACTGCGAGCTCAACTGTCACCGAGCATCCGACTGTAAACGGCACTCCGATGGCTGACCACATGTATAAGAACCCAATCGATTTAACGCTTAATGGCACGTTCTCGCTTAATGGCAAAAAGGCGATACTCATCGACAAAGCAGGAAAGAGCTTAGCACGAGTTGAGAAAATCTTCGAAGACATCAAAGACAAGGGTATTCTTTGTACAATCTCGAAAATCAAAATCGTTGATAGAGACAGCACACCGCAATTCACTGTGCGTGAAAACATGGTGTTGCAGAGCATCAATTGGGTTGAGAAAATCAACTCGCTTGGCTTTACGTTCAACTTCAGGGAAGCGTTACGAGCAGACGTTCAAGTCTACGATGTTGACCCTGACGACAGATTCGCACCGGACATCACATACGCCGATGCATCGAACTTCTCTGACATATTGCTTGATTGGGACGCAGTCGATGAAGAGGTTTTGCAAGCGCTCATTGACTACAATCTTGCAGCCGACGACTTTCTCGAGTATCTTGCAACGATAAGCGTTGGGTCGCTCATTGCAATAGGCATCGGTGCAGCAGTTGCAACAGCACTTGCATCAACACTTGTTGCGTTGGGTGTGGCAATCTCGACAATCCCTATCGTTGGTGCAGTTGTTGCAGCTGTGGCTGCAGTCGTTATCGGCATTTTCGCATTGTTTAAGCTCATCAAGAAAAGAGCTTATAAAATCAAGGCGTTTGTGTATTACAAGAATGCGAAGAAGAGAGACAAAGAAGTCAAGCGCTTTATGAAGTTTTATAACAGTATTCACAACAAAATTCGAACGCTTGATGGTGCGATGAAAGTGTGGAGTGTGAGTGAAAACAAAGCTCAAGAGACACTCGTAAACATTGATGGCTCGTATTACATTTTCAACTTTGAGAGAAACAACGTTGACTCGGGTTATGCGTACAAGCTCAACGTTAGCGACATCAACGATACAACAATCAAGTGCACCAACACAAACTGCGCAATTAATGCTTTCACTGACGGCAATGACAATAACATGCTTTTCAGTACGAGCAAAAGTCGAGTGTATCTCATTCGAGACGCAAACGCTGACCCGAACGATTTGACTCGGTACTTCATTTGTGCAGCACAATTAAGTCCGGTCGATTTTTCTGAGGCGCTCACAAAAATAATTCAAGAGGCCATCAAATACTAAGCAAGGAGGTGACATCGTGGCAGTTAAAGCTTGGATGCGAATTTTAAGAATAACGCTCACAACGAAAAGTCCCGGACAGAACGGAAAAAACAAGCAACTCGTTTTTGAAGAGAATGAAAGCGGTGTCGGTCTTGCAATATCTGTGAACGGCAACAAGTTCATGAGCACACTTAAAGACAATTGCACAGTCAAAATCTCGAACTTAACTTACGTTGAGATTGTGCAAATCATAACCGGACAGTTCTACAACATCAAGATTGAGTGCGGGTATAAGTCGAGCGGTGTTCAGACAATTTTTGAGGGTGGCGTCATGTATATCTCAAATCTTAGAGAAAGTGTTGACACCAACACTGTCACAATACTTTGTGCTTCGCACCTTGTTGCAACTTATGGTCAAAGACGTATCAATTTGAGTTTTAACTCTGGCATCAACATGTACTCAGCGATAAACTTTGTGTGCAAAGCCGGAGGTGTACCGAACCCGAATATTTCGACACAATTCAAGAAGCAATTCTTAGAAGGTATCGAGAATGCGCACAATCAAACTGCTGCAGAATGGGTCAATGACCAGACCACTAAAAATGGCTCGTACATATCGAGTTCGGATTGTATTGGCAACTCATTCATGACATTGTTCGATGCGAACAAGAGCAACGCACGCGTCATAAAACTTAATAAAGATACGTTGCTCTTAACGAACGGGTTTCCTCGTATGACAGCTGACGGTTTGGTGTTCTCTGTAATGCCAACGTTTGCGTTTCAATGCGGCGACACAATCGTGATGGACAACTCGCTCATTCAAATCAACGTGACATCTCAAAGCGAAGCAACGAAAAATCTTGGCGGCTTACTCGACGAGAACGGTCAGTATATGATTTACGAGATGCACTATCAACTCGAAAATCGAGGACAGAACTTCTTCCTCGAAATCTATGCTAAGACGAGGTCGAGAATATCGGCATACCTTGCAAAGGAGATTGGCTAATGACACACGGAAACGATACCGAAAACAGTTCGTTCTTAGACGTATGCTTTGCGCTCAAAAATAATGTGTTCAGAACACTGAATGTTGCAGATATTTGTGTCATTCGTGAGATAGACGGTGATGTTTTGAGATGTGAGTACATCACAGATCGCAACACAAACATTGAGTGTATCAAGTTGCAAGGCCTCGACATTAAAGTGAGTGACGTAGTGTTGGTGATTTTCACGAACAACGATTTTCGAGCAAGCTTGAATGCATTCAAAGCAGGTCAGGCAAACACGGACTCTAAAACGACATTGTATCACGAAAAGGCGTACGGTATTGTCGTTGGCTTAATCTACAGAAAAACCGGAGGTATAAGAGAATGCTTAAAGACAGAAAGTTTGAAATTGGCAACTTCGTAAGACTTGCGAGTGCAGGTATGGAAGTTGCAGAGTTCGTCGATGTAAGGGACGCGATTATCAAACGCTACAAAGAGGTGTACGGGTCCGACATTGACCTGAGCACGGCAAGCGCTGACGGCGTGTTTGTCAATGACATGGCTCTTATCATCAACAACATCTTGCAGGTCATGAAGAGTCTGTACTCAAATCTCAACGTTGATATTGCGAGCGGCGTTTATCTTGATGTACTTTGTAGATTGGCAAACGTCAATCGAATGGGTGCAACAAAGTCGACTGCGTCGATTATCATAACGAGCTTGCTTACGACAGGCGACCCTGTCACATTCGGTGACACAGACGAAAACGGCAACGTCACAAATCAAATCACTTTCGTTGACAAGTCCGGAACCGAATGGGTGAGTGATGTGAGCGTAACACTTGGACCTGGTGAAAGCGTTGAGGTCAAGGTCACTTGTACAGAGCCTGGACCTGTCGATGCTCCTGCAGGATGGATTGCTCAGACGCTTCTTGTCATGAACTTGAAGGTCGAGCAAACTGAAAACGCAGTTCGTGGAAGCAATGAAGAGAGTGATACAGAGCTGAGACAAAGACGTGCACAATCTTCGGGAGCAAACGGAGTGAGCATACTTGAAAGTCTTGTGGGCGCATTGTTAGAAGTTACAGGTATCGACGACGTGAGTATTTATAACAACAACACTTTGGCTGAAGCCACTGCTAAAGACGGTACAGTCATTGCTCCGCATAATATATACATTATCATTCGTCAGCAAAACGGTCTGAACATTGCTGATGCAACAATCGGTGATTTGATTTACACAAAATTGACGCCCGGCATCAAAACAACCACTTCGACTGCAGCTGCAACAAACGGAACAGCAAAGCAATATGAGTTCATTCCTCAAATGCTCGATGTTACGATAAATTACCTTAATCAATTTGTGTATTGGAAGAAAGCAGTCGCAATTAAGCCAACAATCACTGTGAAAATCAAACCGACGCAATACTTCACAGAAAACGAGTTTGCAACGATTGCTCAGGAAGTTTACAATTATGCGAACAACATCAAGCTTGGCGACAGCATTGATGCCGATCAGATTTTCATTGCAGTTCTTGAAGCAGACCCCGAGTTCAAAGGTCAGAGAACATACACTGTGAGTGCATCGAATGTCAGCGTTGCAAGTACGGACAATCCCGACACATATTATGAGTATTCGACGTTTTCGTTCAACAAGGAGACTGATGGAACGTACACGCTCACAATTCAGTAAGGAGGCAGCATGAAGCATCTTATACCGTTGACAATACGAGAGTTCAGATACTACGAACGAAAGCTTCCGCTCTATTTGCGTAACGATGATTGCTTTATCGAGCATTTTCGTTTGTGGTATGAGCTCATGATGGGAGAGGGCGACGATAATATGGGCATCGCAATAAGCGAGTTCAAAGGTGTCTCACCTACAAGTGATTTACTCTTGTACTTGCTTAACATTTATGACAAAGATTTTCTTAGCATTATCTCACAGCTCAAAGATTACGACGACAATTGTGATTTGCTTGACATGATTGGCAATCTTTTCGGCTTACGCAGAACGTTTTCACTCGAGTATTACGAGACTGCGACTTCGACGACAAAAACAGCTGCGACTGTGTCGTTGACAGATAAAGAGTTCTTAACGCTCATTAAGGCGCAAATCATTCGAAACTATTGCGACGGTACATATGAGCAAGTCATGCAATACTATGCAGACGCAGGCTTGCAAATTCTGCCTGTATACAACTCGACATATGACGCAAGTGTTGACGCTTATTTGAACAAAAGCGAAGATGTAACGCCCAACATCGACAAACTCTTCAGAGGTGGTTACTTAACAATCGAGCATCTTGGTATTCGATATACGTACACAATTACTGAAATGCTCAACTTTTTGGTCTGGGCTGATGCGAATGGTCAAGGTGGAAATTCATTCTGGGCAGACGAAAATGATGTAGGAGGTGTGTTCGCAGTATGAGAGTCAGGCGAGTTATGGACGAACGTTCGGGCACAACAAGACGACGTGCGATTGTGTGGTTTGGGTCGTATGGAACGAACACAGACGGCACAGCAAAGTTCGTCAATCCGAACGACAAACACGACAATTTTTCAAGCGAAAACACAATGGTCAGAGACTGTCTCATTCAACGCTTGAGTGTCATACAACACGAGCTCTGGTACAACTATCAGTATGGCATGCCGCTCGTTGACGACGACACAGCAAAAGTTACGATTGATACATTCGTAATGAAGACAATTCAAGAGCATCAAGATGTGTTGGAGATTACGCGTTTTACGAGCAATCTCGATAAACACAACTATCATTGTGACGTTCAATTTACGACGAAATTCGGCAACACAAGTTTGTCGCTCTGATTATACTTTGGGCACTTTTGATGATATAATATTTATGAAGGAGAGATAGATAATGCGCTTTCTTGTGACAGAAAAACTTGGCCCTCACAAGTTCAAAACGCCTGAGGGTTATTTGATTTGCACGGACGCCATTTTGAGCAGAACCGGCAAACAAGAATATAAACGTTGCGAGCTTTTTGGCGATACATGCGAAGACCCCGACAAAATTGTGAACGTTGAACGCACAGACGACGAGGTGTTTTCTGACAAGGCAATGGCTTCATTTGAGAACAAAGCGGTGTGTATCGAGCACCCTGACCACGACGTCAATGCTGAAAATCACAACGAGCTTGCGGTCGGTTTTGTACGTGACATTCACAAGGGCGAAGACAACGGAAAGCCTGTCATGATGGGCACGCTCGTTATCACAGACAAAGACGCAGTCGAAGCTGTTGAGAGCGGTGAATACAAAGAGTTGAGTTGTGGTTACGACTGCGATATCGACGACAATGATGAACCATGTCAACGTAACATACGCGGCAATCATGTTGCACTTTGCAAACAAGGTCGTGCGGGCATTGCACGCATTGTTGATAGCGTTAATGATATGGCGAAGTTGTCTGCCGAAGAGTCTGCGACGTTAAAGGCTATGATTGAAGGTGGCGCAGGAAAACGATTGTATGAAAGATTATCGTATAATAAGCCTGTGTCGATTCATTTGACTCAAGAAGATAAAGAGCTCTTACGTTGGCATAGAGATGAAAATCAATATCTCACAAATGAAGAAAAAGCGCTCTTAAAGAAATTGGTTGGAGATAGCAAAGTAAAAGACTCTGAGTATCATCAGATTGACATGACAGACCCTTGGGGAGGAACTCGTTCTTTAATAGTTAAAGCTTTCTCTTTTGAAGAAGCCAAAAAGAAAGCTGAGAAATTTAAGCCGGAGTGGAAATTTAGAGCGGGCTATCAAGCATCTAAAGACGATGTTGACTGGGCAAAAAGACGAGGTCTCTATGTTGATAGCGTTAACGACCTAATGTTTAATCGAATGACTGAAGAAGCAAAAAAATTAAAAGAAGAACTTGGCATGTACGCACGTCAAGCGGGTTCGCATAAATCGACAGGTATCGTTCCCTACAAAACAAGACAATCTGGTCCTCAAGTCAAAGAGCTAAATGAAGCTATCAATGAAGCCATTCAACAACTTCAAAACGGCGTTCGTGATAAGTCTGCGTGGAATAGACTTGCTATAAAGCTTGAAGCTTGGGAAGACGACCCTGAAATGACGTCTATTGCAAAACGTACTGCAAAAGCTATTCGCAAATTCGAAGTATTCATAGGAGATAGTGATATGAAAGATATTCAATCGACAAAAGCACCTGGCACAGACAAAATCATTTATGTGATGCAGTCCGATATCGACAAAAATCTTTACTTCTACATCGGTAAAACGTTTTCGATGAAAGAAGGAGCTTGGGGCTATACGAAATTTGAAATGAGTGGTACAACGCCTGAACAGCTTAAAGCTGAACTTTCGAAAAATGGCTGGCATCAAGTAACAAACGGTCCTGCAAGAGTTATAGATATGAATGATGAACGCTTGATTAAACGAACCGAGCTCAATGTCGGAATGAATATTCGATGGAAATATCACGGAGAACAATACGAAGGTCGTATCAAGCATGTTGAACAAAAGGGTTCATATACGAAAATCGATTATGAAGATAAACGCGGTATAGGTGCATCATTTGCATTTGAAAATGAGCCTATTACAACAACGGACTCTTGGACAGAAGTTGAGGAAGAGAACTATAAAAAAGCAAATAAGCCTATTGGTGCAAAAGACGAAGAGTACGTTCAACTGCCAAGAGGTAGATTTATGGTTGTAACAAAGACAAAAGAAGAGCTTGAGAAAGAAGGCTATGGCTATCATCATTCTGACAGAGGTTATTCTGTTTATGTAAAGAATAATCAAGCGGTTGCGATTAAAGATAGCGTAAAAGAAAAGCTCTTTACAATTGAGTTCGAAAAAGATGGAATAACACATATTCACAAAGTACGTGCAAATTCGATTGAGGACGCAATTTCGAAAGTGAAAGATAACGGACACAAAGTCGTTGTATTTACGAATCAAGTTCTTAATGAGCTTGGTAAAAACAATTCGATCGGCAAATATGACAGAGTTGTTCAAGCAATGCGTTCACTTTATTCTGAGTCTTTGCTGCCTGATAACGAGCTTAAAATACTCATTCGTAAAAAAGTACCCGAATACATTAAGAAGTATGTAAAAGAATGAGTGACGTTGGTGAAAGTTTTCGAAAATATCTTGCGAGCATTCCCGAGTATCAAATTCAAATCGGGGTGTTTAGCATGAAGACAAAACGCAAAACAACATATAGCGTAGGTATAACGAATGCTGAATTGATGTTCATACATGAGAATGGGTCGCCTCTACATCATTTACCGGCGCGGCCTGTGCTCAAAATGACGATAAAATATGGAAATACACTCATCAAGAATGTGATGCAAAAAGCTCTAAAGGCATACTCAACAAATGGCATTACAGGACTTGAAAACGAGCTAAATAAACTTTGCATTCGCATGGAAAATTATGCTCGAGAGATAATTTACTCAAACGACGGTCGACTCGCACCCAACGCACCAAGTGTTGCAGCTCGCAAAAAAGGCAATCACCCGTTATTTGATACAGGACAGCTTGCACGAAGCATAACATGCAAACTTGTTCGAGTCTAAAAGGAGGTTATACATCATGATTGAAGATATGAATGAAGTAAGCGCAGCGCTTAAACGTATGCAAGAAGAACAAGCTCGACTTGATAGAACGTCCAACACTGTGGACGCTCCTATTGAAGCGAAAGATGACGTTGAGTTGCCTGAAGTCAAAGCTGCAGAACATGTTGAAAATGTATCGAAAGCTGTGAGCGAAGTCGTTGAGAATTTGCCTGACACATCTCCTTTGCAAGTGCCTGTGCCTGAAACGCAATTTGGCGCAGTGATGGAACAGGTTAAGCTCAATGTGTTGGCTGAAGCGAGTGCAGAAGACGAGCAATTCGTTGACAAAGTCAAATCGACTCTCAAAAAAGCTGCAGTCAAGCACACAGAAGTTGAAGAGAAACGCGCAGACTTCGAAAAGCAAAAGGTTGATTTTGCGAGTGAAGTACTTCAAACAGAACAACAAAAGAACGAGCATCGTGCCATTGAAGATAAATGGGCAAACAGAGAACGCAAACGACAATATCACTACAATGGCGTCAAACCCATCATGCGCTTCGTCGGCATTGAAGAGCCGCTCAATCTTTTCTTGCTCTATCTGCTCACACTTGTGTTGAGTCCGTTCTTTTTGCTCAGCAAACTCTTAAAGGGAACGGTTGGAGCTCTTATTGCGGGAGCATCTGACGGAGACCGTCCGAAAGCTGTGAAAGGCTTTTTGTGGACTCTAATCGCAATCATTGCCATTATGGTAATCGCAGCTGTCGTATATCTATTCCTTACGTGGCAAGGACTGATATAAATTTTAGAAAGGAGAATAAATGCTATGAGTCTTATCGAAACAAGGGCTTCGTACATGCATCGTTTGCAGACGCTTATCGACGCTCGGCAGAAAGACATCGACGACAAAGTCGGGGCTTTGCGTGCAAAGCTTGAAGCAGAACAGATACAGCCGTATCGTGCTCAGCTTGAAGCCGAAAAGGTGACGCCCGAGATGAACAAGCTCGTCGAGTTCATCAATAACATCGATGCGATGCTTGCGTATGAAAATACCGAGACCGCTTCGACAGAAACCGCCGAACAGACGAGCGAAACAATCGAGCACGAAGAAGTCGAACAAGTCGCGGACCACAGTGTTGCCGAGGAGGTATCGGAGGAAACCGAAACGTTTCATGATGCGTCTAACGACAACACTGCAGGAGATAACGTCGACGCCGTTCAGCACACTACTACTACTACTACTACTACTACCGCTAAGATGGCCGAAGAGCTCGTTGGTACGGGTTTCGAAGCAATCGCAGCAGACCTTGCTGACACCAAGGCGAAGCTTCAGTCTGCTGTTGAAGGTCGCCCTGGCATGCCTGGTATTGTACTGCCTCGTCGTTGACAAAGGAGGTATTATGCAGAACATCGAAACAATCTTGAAAGTTGTATACGCGGTCGCATCGGCAGTAGCTGTTGCGGTTCCGCTCGTAATCGCGCTTATCGCGAATATCAAGTCGAAAATCAAAATTCATAAGCAACTTGCAAACACCACCGATGAAGCCGAAAGAGCTAAGTTGGAGGCGGCAAATACGGCAGCCACGACCGATATGCTTAATGTTTGCAACGAGTTGATTGCGAATGCTGAGACTCTGTACTCGGACGTATCTTCGATACTTAAGAAAGAAGGCAAGTCCGCAGGCGCTGTCAAGAAAGACAGTGTGATGTCGAAGCTTCAGGCTTACGCGATTGAACATGGTTACGAATTCGATGCGGAATACTGGGACAAGAAAGTCGACGAAATTGTTGACATGACGAAGAAAGTAAACGTATCGAAGTAATTCACAGGAAGACTTCTGGGATACTTTTGGTCGAGTATAATAGGAATATTATACTTGGCCATTAGATGTTCTCAGAATTAAAACTGTGAACTCAAGATGTAAAGAATTTTTCGTATGATTATATCTTTTGCATCGAATATATTATAATAATCATATAAAGATTAAAAGGAGACATGACTTTATGAAATTCAATGTTCGTGACGAGAACGGCAAAGAATATAAGGTCGAGGAAGTCGAAGAGGTCAAAAAGACCGACGACGAAGACGAGACCAAAAAGCCTTTGACCAACACTTGCACAGACGATGTGCTGTCTCCCGAGGAAATCGCTTCCCTCAAGAAACTTGCCGGCATGGCCGACAAGCTCTGCGCTCTTGTTGATACGACCACCGATGAAGAGGTTGAGGAAGAAGAGGAAGAGGAAGAGGAAATCGAGGACGAGGGAGAGCAAATCGAAGAGGTCATCGATACCGATGAACCGAAAAAGGCAAAGGACTCCATCAAAAAGAGTGCCGGCGCAATCGAAAAAAAGACTGTCAAGACCGAGGACAGCGTAGAGGAAGACGACGTTGCCGCGGCTTGGGCAAGAAGATACGGAGGTAACAGATAATCATGAGTCTCATCATCAAAGACAAAATCAAGCAGCTCATGCGCGGCTACCCCACTGTTTCTGATAAGTACAATGTCGAGGGTGGCATCGTTGAAGGCGATACCCCGTTGGCATTCGGCGACATGGTGGTCTACGGCTCGACGACAGGCTACTACAAAAAGGCGACAACGCTTACAAGCGTCGACGAGATTGCCGGCTTTGTGTTGGCGACCAACGTTAAGCTCGAAGATACGTGGGGCGGAGAAAACAAAGGTCCCATCACTTATCCGGGTGAAGCATTCAACCTGTTCATGAACGGTTTCATTGCACTTTCGCTTAAGAGTGATGCAACAGTGGCGCAAATCAAAAACGGGGCAAAGGTTGCAGTTGTTCTTGCGACGGCGGAACTTACAACTGCGGACAAGCTTGCCGCGAGTACAATCGTGGAACTGCCTGGTTACGAGTTCACCGGTATTTACGAGCAGCAGGGCACAACCTTGCTTGCCGAAGTACGCAAAATCTGCTAAGGAGGTAAAACAAGATGGAAGGAACTTTCACTCCGAGTACCGTGACAAAAAACTTCTTCGTCGATAGCGTTTCGGCCTCCCACAGAGGTCGTTGCTTCGGCTTGAGCGACATGTACGGTTCTCGTATGCGTAAAGCATACGTCGGGGACGCGAAGGTGCATGATACCAACTTCGCATTCCTGACCACAACACTCGCTAAGCTTCACACGAAGCTTTACGAACCCAAATACTTCGTCACATACCAGAAAGACGTTTCGGTAGACGTGGGCGGCGGCTTCGTCGATTACGTTTCCTACTACACGGTCGACTGGGCGGGCATCATGAACGAATTCCGGAACGTGGTCGGAAACAACGCCAACTACATTCCGCGTGTCAACGCCGGTCTCAATCAGAAACGTGTGAACGTCTTTACGTTCGAAGTTGCGTATGACCTGCGCTTCATCGAGCTCGAAAAGATGAAGAAGCTTACGCTTCAAAAAAGCATTCAGGACATCTACAGTAACGCGATTGTTGCCGGATGGGACCTCTTCGTTCAGAAGGTTGCTTACACAGGTATCGAAGGTACGACCGGTATGTTCAACAGCGACAACGTTTTGGTCACCACAATCGACAACAGCTCCGCTACGGCGGCGAACAGCGGCTTCAAGGGCATGTCCGATGCAGATGTTGTGGCTTTCTTTAACGGCGTTTTCGAAACGTATTTGCTCAACAGCGGTATGAACATCAGCATCATGCCCGATACGTTCCTCGTTCCTACGTTCGTCGGTTCGGACCTGAGTTCCCGTTTCTCGGCGCTCTACACGAATACGCTCCGCAAGTTCATTCTGGACCACAACCTCGGTTCTGACGAAAGCTCCGGCGAAGTCAAAATTAAAATCGAGTCCAGACCCGCGCTCAACGACATGGGTACCGGCAAACACGGCCGTATCGTGGCTTACAAGAACGACAAGGACTTTGTTCGTCTCGATATGCCGTACCCGATGCAGCACTACATCACGCTGCCCAACATCGACAAGATGTCGTACACTTCGGCGTTCGTCGGTCAGGTATCGGAAATTCAGATGCCTTACAACACGAACAATGCGGAATTCGGCGTCGTGTCTTACTGGGACTTCACGAAGTAAGGCACAAACAAATATCTTTGCACAGGCGTCGACAACGACAACGATGTTGTCGGCGCCTTTTGCATAGAAGGAGGCAGAACGATGAAAAAATTTATTGTCGATACGGGCGACAAGAAGTATAAGGTCGAGGCAAACACGTATGATGAAGCCGTTTCGGCTGTGAAAGCAATTCAGCTGAAAGACGAAGCATCACCTCTTCAAACTGTGAACGCGCTGCTTGAGGACGAACGTGCTGCTGTTGACGCTTACAACGTCGCTCTTGAAAATCTTAAAGGCAAAATTCCCGACGAGTCTTACGCGGCAATCGAAGCTATTCGTGATGATGAAAATCGTCACATTGAAAATCTTCAGGCAGTCGTAAATGGCAGCGTCACAGAAAAGAACCTTGAAGACAGTGTGAAAGATTACGGCAATGAAGATGCGTTAGTTGATATGCTTGAAAGGGCTGTGACAGCTGCAAAAGCAAAAGAATGGCAAAAAGTTGGCAACATTTGCTATAATGCTATGCAAGTTGCAAAACAACTTGGCGCAAAATAATGAGGTGTCAGTATGGCGATAATCGGAATACAAACGGATAGAAAAAACCCGCCTTTCACGGTCGCCGACTTCACCTTTTGGATGCCGCAATTCAAACAATTTATGGAGACCGACGAAGGTCAAACAATGTTCGACAATCTCTACGAAATTGCGAACAACAAAATTTTCAAGAGTATTTACGGCTCTGACTGGAAGCTTGCAATGAGCTATTGTATTGCACATTATGCGACAATCATCGCTCAACAACAACAGGCACCGGTTGGAGATACGCTCGACTCTATCGCAGGCGGCGGTACGACAAAGGGCGTACTGTCGTCTATGAGTGTTGGGGGCTTTTCGAAAGCGTATGACATCGATAAGACAATGAGTTCCGATGACGAAGCAAAGTTCTGGAATCAAACGTCTTACGGCGCCGCGCTTTGGGCGCTTCTGAAAACGAAGAACGTTGCAAGCATTTTCGTTGTAACGTCCCATCCTATTCCAGGGGCGAACTGATATGCGAACAAATCATCTCGTCGACCCTACATTTTTCTTTGACGCAATCGAGGAATTTTCGTTTAACTATCCGATTTACGTCGTCAATAAAGCGGGCGACGTGGATGAGTACGGAAACACAAAGTTGAAGTACGAACGAAAGACAATCCGAGGTTCGTTGCAAGTTCAAACAAAGCGTGAAAGACAGTCGAAAGATGGCAACACTGCTGAGGTGCGGTACATGTTCTATTGCAAGAGCCTGTATCGTATAGATGTTGGCGACATCATCGAGTATAACGGCGACTTTTTGAGATGCAATGAGACGCATCCGTACGACGAATACGGTTGTCGTGAGGCATCTCTTACAATGATACAACTTGCCGCATACAGAGACTTCGCTGACTACATCAAATATTTGAGAGGAGAGAAGCTGATATGAACACGATTGCGGACATCAATGAACTTAATAAGCTCGTACGCAATCAGTTGATTACTCAAGCCGAACTTCCTTCTGACAGAATTCGTAACGCGCTCACAACGTATGGAGCAACGCTCGATAAGCTTTTAACGAAACAAGAATTTGACAGCGTTTGTCCTTGCGAAGAGCTGATGTTGTTCGAACTCAGAACTCGTGAAAATGACGGCGACGTAAGTATGACCGAGGTTGACGATACGGTGTCGTTCTATAAGTCGTATACGCTCTACATCATCTTGTATGGTGACAACGCTGCGACAATCATGAACAAGCTCATCGCCCGTTTAAGAACGCAAGCTGTACGGCAAGCGCTTTACGAAGAGGGCGTGTACATCGAGGAAGTCAAAAACGACTCGAGTGTAAATGAGTTTAAGAACGATGTGATGTGGCACAGACATGACACCGAAATTCTTATCTCGTGCAAGATGAGTATCAAGCAGGTAACGCCTGACGAGGCATTCGAAAAGGTCGACCCTGTCAATACAATTTATGAAGGAGACGAAAATAATGAATGACATTGATGTAAGACGTTTTGTCGATATCAATATCAAGCAACACGTGGAGACACAGATAAGCGGTACTCGTGACACGCTTGTGTTGTACACACACGAAGGAACGCTTGGTAAGATATCTGGCAATACAGTCGCAAGCATTGGTGACGACGAAATTCTTGCTTCGTGGGCGGCCGCAAGTGCAGTTTACCCTGCGCAAACATTCCCTGATACGAACGCATATCTGTCGATGTACTTCCAGAATGCGGGTGCAAGAGTTGTGGTCATCGAAGGAGTGGACTATACAGATTTGACCGCGGACATGCTCAAATCTCTCGACAATAAATTCATTCTGGTCGGACTTTGTGCGGCTGAAGAGAATGTCGAGCTTGCGTATGCCGCGCTCAAGAAAATTGCAACAACTCGTGAAACCGACAAAGACGTTTACGGCGTAAACGAGAAAATCATCTTTGGTAGAACGATGACTGCAACAGATACGGACGTTATTACAAACTTCGCTTCGAAATACTCGAATGTATTCGGTGCGGAAATGACGATGGCAGCGTATTTGAGCGGCATTGACGTTTACGGTGTTTCGACTGTGAACGATTACATGTACACTGCCGAGAGTATCGACGAAGAGGTTTTGACAGACGAGCTCTATGAGACCTTGTCGCTCAACAACATCAACGTCGACACATACTTCGCCGGAAACGTTCGTGACTTGGGCGGCAACCTCAAAAACGGTGCGGACTTGACGAACTCTTATGTTCGTATTATTCTGCATCAGACGCTCACAGACAGGTTACTCGAGTTGCTCGTTACGAAAATCAAGAACATTGACGGCGTAGGCAAAATCTACGCAACAATCTCGAAGGAGCTCGAAAACTATAGAAGCTGCGGTTATTTGAGCATGGACAAAGTATGGACAGACAAAACGATGACTGTGACCGCGAATGGAAAACAGTACACAATCATCGAAGAGGGAACGCCCTTGACGAACGGCTACTTCGTACAAATTCTGCCTATGTCCGCGCTCACGGAAAACGACCGTGCCGCTCGTAAAGCTCCTCCCATATACGTCATTATCGCCGACCAGTATGGCATTCGCGCCATTACGGTGAACGGCGAAATCATTTAAGGAGGTCGCAAAGATGAGATATTCTCTTGCAAACTATATTCTGTCTATCGCATCGAACGACAGCAAAATCAGTCAGCTTTTCAAGAATGTTCAAATCGGCGGTGAGGGCGATGCTCTTTCGACAATCAACATTCAGACAAGCGACAAACTTTGGGAAACAGACTCGTTTGCAACAGGCGCTTGGGTACACAACAAGAACCTGAGCCGTGTTGGAACTTGCGAAGTTTCTATTAGTCAGCTGAGTGATGCGGTTGCAAAGTTCAAAACGTTCGTTGCATACTTCTACAGCGAAAGCGCGGACGACAACATCGAGGGCGTGACACTCACGCTCAGCGACTCCAACAACAAAGTCATCGCTACATGCGAAGACTGCTACCCTGTGCAAGTTCCTCCTCAGGAATTTGCAGCTAAAGCAGCAGAACAGAGATGGCAGTTCACGTGTGGTCGCATTACCTACGCGTAATCTGCTCTGCGGGTTCTCTTATTTATCTTGGGCGGTCCCGGGTGTCGAAAGATGTCCGGGATTCGTTCCGTTTACTTTAAGATAAACGAAGTCACCAGTTTAATTCTGGGACACTTTTGACGTTTTATAAATATTCCTATTAAACATCTTGCGAAATGTCTCAGAATTAAACTGGTGAACCCATTTTGACAACGATTGATTGGAAAGTAACCGAAATTAAACATGACAAAACCCGGAGGTCTTCCGGGTTTCATTTTGTTACTTTTTGAGTTTATCGATGTCTTTTCGAACTTTATCGAGCTCTAGTTCTGTCGGGCGATAATATCGTTTGTGTGTGAACAGTAGTTTAATCAAGAAGTAAGCTCCAACACTTGCACCCACAATGACTGCTACTATGACGAGCCAAAAAATTGCATATATCATTTTCTTCTACTCCTTTATTGGTCATTATCATTTTGTCCGTTGCTTTTCTTTGAGTGTTCGGTTTTAATTTTTTGTAACTCTGCTTCAAGTCTTTTAATCTCTTTTACTCCTGCGTCGCAGTAAAGCTTTATTGCCAATATAAATTTTTCTTCGTTCGTTTCAGGTTTAAAGTCCGGTATTTGATTTACGACCCATTGTAAGGCTTTTGCGATTTTATTTTCATTCATACTTTCTCCTTCTTTCATTCTTCGTCCTCCGTAAACATGTCGTTCCAGCATGTGTTGCAAATGCCGGTTTGAATGAGCTCACGCTCTTCAGGTTTGAGGTCAGGAAACAGATGCTGAATTTTGCCAACGCCTGCTTTGTAAGCCATGAATGCCGTGTCATCGACCTCGAGTTTGTTGATTTTGCCGCAAATCGGGCACTTTGCTTCGTAAATCATGTTACGCCTCCTCGTAATCTTCGCAATCGAGTTTTTCACCGCCTTCGAACGGACATTGTCCACAGCAAGCTGAAATCATGCAAAAGCCAATGCAATCGTGATAGCATTCAACTTCTTCGTCTTCGCATGCAAGGTCCATGTCTTCAGCGTCTTCACATGCTCCGCCTGTTGCGTTAAAAATTCCGTCACTCATTTTACACCTCCTTGAAGATTGTATCTTTCGTGCACATTTCCGCTATTTTGTCTTCTCTCAAGCGAATGTACACAGGATGTCGTAAGCTTGTTTCAGTAACTTCTTGACATTTGACTTCGATGACCGAACCTTTAAGTTCAGACCATCTGTCACGCCACATGTTTCTCTCAGCGTCCGTTCCGCAATTGACTTGCGAAATGTGCTTGATGTTACCGGTCGTGGGGTCGTAATAGCCAATCGAAAGAGCACCCACAGTATCAATATATTTGCCACGTCCTTGTACGTAATCGTATACGACAACATCTACTGTTTCAAACTTCTTGCATTTGAGCGATGCGCCCATATCACGATACGTTTTCTTGAGTGACTTAACGACGATGCCTTCAAAACCTGCATCAATCGCGTTTTGCATCGCTTGCTCCTGTTCTTCGATAGATTTGAAGAAGTGAGCGTGCTCGATAGTGTTGGGTTTGAGCTCGTCGTCGATAAAATCAACGAGATGAACGAATTTGCAATCGATGAGCTCAACCATTTTGATTGCGTATTTGAGTCTCTCAAGATAGGGTCTATCTTCAAGACAAACGCCGTCATACCACAAGCAATCGAAAATTGCAAACTTCGGAGGCGTCTTTTCGGAAAGCTCTATCGCACGTTCGGGTAACGAATGCAGAATTCCGACAATCGTGCTCCAGTCTTTCTGGTAACATTCACAGTCCAACACTGTGTACCCAAGGTCGATGTGACCTGCGATTGCGGAGATAATAGGAAGCTTGTCCTCGTTTTGCATGAACTTACTCGTCTTTTTCGAAATTCGTCTGGACGTGCATGCCACCCGATGTTGGTCGAAATGAATAAGCATTCTTTCGCCGTCGTATTTGGGCTGAGCAATCACAGGTTCGAACTCGTAAAGCTCGTTAAGCCATTTCTCTTTGTAACCGCTGATGTGGTCTGCGTGATTGGGTTTGATTTGCTTTACGTCAATCATCTTTTGTATGTCTCCTTCGCATGTTTGTACTGTTCGATTGCAAGTTCGCCGGGTTCGTTCGAAGTAAGCCAGTATCTGACTCCGCAACAAACAGTCATTCCTGCGACTTTACCTTTGTTCGTATACTCTTTCCCGTAAGACTTACGAATTCGCTCAACATCGAGCATGAGCAGTTCGTACATCTTCGGGTCCATCTCCTCTTTTGTCACAATAAATGTTTTATCACTCATGATTGGGTACTCCTTATCTTTATCTTGTATTATTATATCACACTTTTTCTCAAAAGTAAACTACTTTGATGTACTTTTTGCAAAGTTTTTCAAAATATTTTTCAGAAAAGAGAAAAGTAACCGAGACTTAACGTTTCGGTTACTTTCCAGATAAAGATTTGGAAAACGAATTCACACGTTTAACTCTGAGACACTTGACGAGAAGTTTAATAGGAATATTTATCAAACACACAAAGTGTCTCAGAAGTCATCTGGTGAACTCAGAGTATCAAAAGTAAACAACGTTACCACGGAACATCATCATCGTCCTCAGAGGGCTCAGAGTGTTCAGCAAGTGTTGTCGTGAATGTATCAGGTGGTGTGAAGACAACATCGAGCTCAGCATCGAGTGTTGGGTCAACGCATTCATCGACTTCGTCGATTGTAATCCACTTGAGCCATTTGCCGCATCGCTTACAATACGCACCAATATGCGGACCCTTTAAGCGAATAAGCGTTCCTGCATTGGGATGTGATTTGCAGTAAATCATGCTCAGTCCTCCCAAAACTTAAGTCGACGATGCAAGCAATTCGTATACGACGTCATGATGTCGATTTGTGACATAAGCAACATCTGCTGCACAGTCGACAATTTCGAAAACGGCTCACTCAACACAAACGTTTTGAGCTTACTGAGACGTTCTTCGAGTTCATTGAGCTCGAGTTCGACACGTTCTTTTGCGGTTGTCATAATTTGTCTCCTTTACTATGACGACGATATTCTCGCATATCAAGTTTGAGTTGTACGAGTTCTTCGTCAGTGATGCTGTAGCTGTGATTTTTATGAAAGTACACGTAGCAAAACCAAAACGCAGCGCAATATTTCCAGTCATGTTTCCACAGCAAATAATGCAAACGAATATGCTCCATAACAGGTACGTACAGCCAGTTTTTCGAGTCGTCTTTGAATTCCGGAAAGTACGCTCGAGGTAGTATATGATGAAAAGATAAACCTACACCTTTTTGCCACTCTGTTGTTTCGTACTTTTCAACAATAGCGTTATACTCCTTTATGTACTCATCTTGTTTTTCGTCAATCAATCGATACTTCATTTTGTCCCAGCCTTTGCATTGAAGTACTCAACACTAAGTTTTTCAATCAAGTCAATGACGTCTATGACAGAGTCTGCGCACAAGTAAATTGCGCCCATTTCAGTGAAACGCCTCGCCCACTTCTCCTGTGTTGCACGAGGCTGTCCACCAGGACGTTTGACTTCGATTTCAATGTGTTTGCCGAAAATAACAACCCACAAATCAGGCAAGCCCATTTTGTATGCGAAGCCACCTGCTTGACGTCGTTCGACGTAATTGTCAATTCCAGAAGCTTTGAGCTTTTTGAAGTACGACATGATAGAGTTTTGTATCTCTTTTTCGGGTGTCATATATTACCTCCTCGTATTGTTTCTTCATAAAGTTCTCTGAAAACGCGTTCACGTTCTTGAGCCTTGATGAGTGCAAGCTTTACCTGTTCGAGCTCAGTCTTGAGCTCCTCGACAGCAGCATTGTCGACTTTCACAACCTCTTTCAGAACTTCTTTGACAACAGGTGGTGTCAGGAATGATGTTCATTTTGATGCCTCCTTCAATATCTGTAAATTGTCATCGTCAATTGGAATGATTTCGATGCGTTTTCGTTCTGTGTCGACCATAATTTGCACGTATGAGTTATCTTCGATGCCGATTAAACGCAAATATGTCGACGGAATGTGTGTACGGTTCTTTTGGTCAAGTTTCGTTATGTCAGAGAGCCACATCGTCAAAGTCCTCCGGCTTAAAGAAGCCCTTTTCGATGAGCTGTTCTTTCGTCCAGCCATTGCCAAGATAATACGAGATGTTCGACTTCATAATCGCACGTTTTGTCGCCTCAGTCTGACGCATCTCGTATCGAGTATCGACCTCAGCATGAGTGTTGAGTGCATCGAGTTCGTCAAGCAACTTTTGCTTTTCTTCAGGTTTATCGAGCACCTTCAAAAACTTTTGCTTCCACTCTTCGTTTGCTCGTACAATCACGCCCCAATCAATCTCTTGACCGCAACACGGACAGAAGTGCCAGCTGTCATTTGCGACAGTGAATGGGTACGCGCATTTCGCACATTTATACAGAATTTCGTACCCACAGGTTCCCATAGAATATGCTTTCGGTTTAAGTTTCATGATGCTTTCTCCTTTCACGTGAGGTCACAGAGTTAAATCTGAGACACTTCACGACGTTTATAAATAGAATATATGGACTTCAGAGTTTGTATCTCACGTATTCAATGATGTTATGCTGTTTAATCGGCTTTTTCGAACCGAAACAACGACATTTGAAGAACCGCTGAGAATGGTCGAACGTTTCGATGACGTCTTTCTCATTGACTTTGACTTTAAGCACGAGCACGTCAGTGTTGCCGTGCATATACGCGAACTTCAAACAGTCTTGAGCTGTCTCGCACATGTAGACGATGCCTTCGATGTTTCGACATTCGATGCCTCTATCGAGTATCTCAATGAGATTTTTGAACGGCGTTGCATGATAGTACGTTTTCATTACTCACCTCTCAATTCGTTGACCCTTGTAAGGTCTGCTTGGAACATGTCTTCGTTGTACTCAATTGTTCCGTCAAGTGCTTTACGCATATTCATGTCGAGCCAGTTTCGTTGGAAGAAGCAGTAGTACAACACTCTGTCTGCTTTCTGTCCAAGACGATGCACACGTTTGTGACCTTGTGCGTAGTCTTTGTAAACTGGCGTCGAGAATAAGATGCACTTGTTGTATTCTTGCCAGTTCAATCCGGTCGAACCGCTCGCAAAGTTTGCGATGATGATGTTCTTCTTATTCGTGAGCTTTTCGGCATCGGACATCTTTGCATATCGTTCGTAAAACGTTAAGCTTTTGATTTCACCGCAGTAAACGTCGATGTTGTAGTCGAGCTTTTCGCAAATTTCGAATATCTCGCACAATTCAGGTGTGTAGTTGTAGAAAAGCAAGTAGTTGTCTTCGTTTTCGCTCAAGAACTTTTCGAGCGCATCAAGTCGAGAACGGTCATACCAAATCGCTTTCGATGCGTTTCCGATAAAGCCCGTGCTCAATTGACGAGCTCGCATCCACGCAGTTCCAGACGTTTCGGCAAAGAAGTTTAAGCTCGGATAGTCAATGTTTCTGAAAAACGGGTTCGAGCACAGACTCTCTGTGTTGTAACGTTTTTGGTCGAACTCACTGAGCTTGATTTTGAGCGACTTCGCAAAGTCAAGAATGTCTTTGCCCTTACGCTTTTCTTGAGTAAACATTTCGAATGCCGGCGAAACAGGTTGTGAGATTTTGACGAAAAATTTGTCGGGCAAGTCCATAATGTCTTCACTTCGAATTGTAATTGCGTAATGATGTACGAGATTGAAAAGTGCATCGACGTTCTTGTACCCAACAATCGGCTGTTGCCATTCGAGCAAACCCTGTGCTCGACCACGAATGCAGAAACGTTCAACGAAGTCGCCTTTCGTTTCGGGATAGCCAAGAAGTTTAAGCTGCGAATACAAATCGATATAGCCTTTCGTAAACGGTGTGCCTGTGCAAAGATAAAGATGAACGGAGTTCGCCGTACGCTCAAGTGTATTTACGATTTGATTGATTGCTTTCGTTTGTTGAGATTGCAGGTTCTTGACTTTGTGCGACTCATCAATTATCACACAAACGTTTTCTCTTCGACAAGCTTTCAAAAACTCTGTAATGTTTTTATTCAACACTATACCGGACGACCTTATTGAGCGTTTGCCGTGTTTGAACAGTCCTTCGTAGTTGATGATGAAGAGTTGTGGCAATGACTTTGTCAATGCAAATGCATCGGGTTCCGAGAACTTGTTGAGAAAGTCGAATTTGAATGTCGAACGACTTGCCCAGTTAAGCCACGACCCAGGTTCAGTCACAGGTTCGAGCGCTTTGCCATTTATCGTCACAATCAACACTTTCGAGCAGTTGTTGACTTCGGCTAACGCCAAGCTTGTTGGCGTTTTGCTAACCGAGCCCCATGTCAAGGAATAAGCCGAACTTTTTGTAAGAACGGAATTTGTCAACTATATTTTTTTGGAACGGGTACAACTTGTCATAGATGCTCATTTTTCATCACCTCCTTTATTCAAGATTTTCATGCCTACCTCCTTTGGAGCTCTCAGATGAGAGCTCCTACCAATGCGTCCGCAGTGAGTTGATACTTACGAAGTTCGCAAGCTCTATCAACCAGAGGTTCGGGAAGAGCGAATGTGCAACCGTTTACCGTGAGGTTCATTGTTCCGATAATCTGAAAGCCGTCCTTAATGACGATTGTCTGTCCTTTGTATGTAAATTCAGTCTTACCATCGAGTATCGACTGCAAAAATCTGAGACTCTCAAACGGAAGAAGATTGATTTCATCGAGCACAATTTTCTGACCGTTGACCATCGCCATTTGAAGAGCGGAAGGTCTGAAGTTCGGGTGTCCGTCCTCAAACTTGAAGTCCTCCATCAAATCCGAGGGAAGCATCGCAGAGTGGCAAACCATACAGAGATTGCCGGTCTCCTCCATTGCCTTTGTCGTTTTGCCGGTGCCTTGCGAACCGTAATAGACTTTGAAGCGTTTGTTTACATGTTTCGTGCAAATGAGCTGTGAGGTTTCATTCATGATTTCCTCAAACTCCGCACTCTTCATTTTCTCGATGATTGAGCTCGCATATTGATGGTCGACCAAGTTGAAGTAATTCGTTATGTACTCCTTTGCCGCTGCCGCTCCAGTGTTGATGCAGTAGTTGCACAAGGTATTCACAAATCTGAAGTTCGGTTCGAACTGGAATTCCGAGAAGAATGCGATGAGCTTGGTCATCACGTTCTTGTTCTTTTTAAGCAACTCTTCCGTAAGCTCAACACTGTCGGAGTTTGTTGCCTCGACCTGTCTGATGATGCGCATCGAATTGTCGAACTGAAGTTCCTTCTGTATGTCCGAGTAGCGTTTGCTCCGGAATACACGAACGAGTTCCTTGAACTGACCGATTGCCACGGGATTGCTGATGATTTCCCAAGACCCGTTGTGTGTTGACCAGACCGTTCCGTCTTTCTGAATTTGAACTTTGAAGTTTTTGATTTGCATCGTGGTGTTCTCCTTGTTTATCTTTATCTTGTATATATTCTGTCTCTTATACACATCTCCGAGCCCACGAGACATCTCAGGATCT
>ENA-OYZG01000075-OYZG01000075.1-human-gut-metagenome-genome-assembly--contig:-NODE-75-length-31298-cov-4.929392_pt1 | contig 31298 bp, 33 predicted proteins | sample MGYA00244071_ERZ653466 | MGnify/ENA primary metagenome ERZ653466 (study PRJEB26926, sample SAMN06165150) | human gut metagenome | biome: ENVO:00009003; feature: ENVO:2100002; material: ENVO:00002003...
TGTATAAGAGACAGGGTTTGTCAACGTGTTCCGGCCGGACGTGGTGCTCATCGGCGGCGGGCTTTCCAACCAGGGGGACGCGCTGCTCGTGCCGCTGGCCGAGCGCGTGCGGCGGTATACGTACGCGGCCGATATCATCGGCCAGCCGCCCATCCGCCGCGCGGCGCTGGGCAACGACGCGGGCATCTACGGCGCGGCGTATCTGGGCGAGCTGTGAAGGCCGCCCCTGCGCGGCGCAAACGGAAAGGAGGCCGATGGCATGCGGCGCAATGACAGCGGCGAGCTGCTGGACAAAAACGGGCTGACGGAGCGGGAGTTTCTCGCCGCCTACCGCGCGGACCGCTATCCGCGTCCGTCGGTCACGGCGGATATCATGCTGCTTTCTGAAACGCCGGACGGCGTGGAGACGCTGCTCATCCGCCGCGGCGGGCACCCGTACCTGGGCTGCTGGGCGCTGCCGGGCGGCTTTGCGGGCCCGTCCGAGCGCGTGGAGCAGGCCGCCGCGCGCGAGCTGGAGGAGGAGACGCATGTGGCCGATCTTCCGCTCTATCCGCTCATGCTGTGCAGCGCGCCGGGGCGCGACCCGCGCGGCTGGACGATCTCGCAGGCGTATCTGGCGCTCGTGCGCCGCGCGGAGCTGCCCGTGCAGGCGGGCGACGATGCGGCCGAAGCGCGCTGGTTCTCGCTTGCGCGCACGGGCGCGCTGCCGGATGTGACGCTCTCGCTCCTAAATGGCGCCGGGCTGAGCCTTACGGCGCGCCTGCATGCCGCGGCGCGGCGCACGCCCTTTGGTGACGACTGGGATATCTCCGTGACAAACCCGGGCGGCGTCGCGTTCGACCATGCCGCCATCCTGCTGCGCGGCCTGCTGGCCTATGAAGCGCGCATGCGCCGCCTGCCGCGGCGCGCGCTGCCCGGGCACAGGACGCGGCTGTAACGATCGATTTTTGCGAAAGGAACCCTGCTCATGCCGGAACTGCCGGAGGTGGAGACCGTCGCGCGCGTGCTCGCGCCGCAGCTGCGCGGCTGCGTGATCGACGGCGTCGGCGTGCGCCGGCCGGAGGTGATCGCGCATCCGGATGCGGCCGGCTTTTGCACGGGGCTGTCGGGGCGGACCATCGCCGACCTGACGCGCCGCGGCAAATACCTGCTCCTGCTGCTGACGCAGGGCGGGCGCGTCGCCGTGCATCTGCGCATGACCGGCTGCCTGCTGCTTGCGCCCGCGGACAGGGCGGAACTGCCGCATACGCACGTCGTGTTCCGCCTGCGCGACGGCCGGGAACTGCGCTTTTCGGATGCGCGCCGCTTCGGCCGCCTGTGGCTGCTGCAGGGGGACGGGGACGACGCCTGCGCCGGCATGCGGAAGCTGGGGCTGGAGCCGTTTGACCGGGCGCTCACGGCGGAGTATCTCCGCGCGCGGCTGGGGAAGCGGCGGCGCACGATCAAGGCGTGCCTGCTCGGGCAGGATACGGTCGCCGGGATCGGCAACATCTATGCCGACGAGATCCTGTTTTCCGCCGGCATTTGCCCGCTGCGCCCGGCGGACAGCCTGCGCGCGGCGGAATGGGCGCGCCTTGCGGCGGCCATCCCCGAGCGGCTGTCCTTCTTTGTGCAGCGGAACATGCTCACGCCGGAGGAATATCTCAACGGGAACGGTCAGGCGTACCGCAGCGCGTCCTTCCTGCAGGTCTACGGGCGCGCGGGGACGCCGTGCCCCGTCTGCGGCGCGGCGCTGCGCCGCTCGGTGGACGGCGGGCGCAGCAGCGTCTGGTGCCCCAACTGCCAGAAGGAGCGGCCGTGATCGGCGCGGACGGGCTGTACCGGCGGCTGCTCGATGCGCACGGCGCGCCCCGCTGGTGGTCGGACGATCCGTTTACGGTCATGCTCCAGGCCGTGCTCGTGCAGCGCTCCACCTGGCGCACCGTGGAAACGACCTGCGCCGCCTTTCCCGCCCGGCTGACGGCGGAGGCCGCCGCGCGCCTGAGCGGGGAGCGTCTTGCGCAGATGATCCGCCCCTGCGGCTTTGCCAAGGCCAAAGCGCGCGCCATCCATGCGCTCGCCGCATGGTTCTGCCGCTACGGCTGCGACGTCCGGCGCACGCAGGACGTCCCGCTCGAAGCGCTGCGCGCGCAGCTGCTCTCGCTCTTTGGCGTCGGCGAGGAGACGGCGGATGTGATCCTCGTCTACGCGCTCTACCGCCCCTCCTTCATCATCGACGCCTATACCCGCCGCCTGCTGGCCCGCCTTGGCGGCGATTTTTCCGGCGACGCCGCCCTCCGGCGCTACTTCACCTGCGCCCTGCCGCCGGATGCGCGCCTCTTTGGCCGGTATCACTGGCTGATCCTCGATCACTGTACGACCCTCTGCCGCAAAACCCCCGCCTGCGCCGCCTGCCCGCTGCGCGATGTGTGCCGGGAAGGCTCCCCTGGCCTGACGCCTGACAATGGGACGCCTTCTTGACGCGCCCGCCCATGCACCATGCGCAAAATGACAGCGCGCCAGACCCCGCCCGGCAAAGAAAAGCCGCGCCTTTGCTTTTATAACAATTTTATAGGGACAGGCATTATCTCAAAGGATGGCATATATCTGATCCGCAAGGGACTTCAACATTTCTGCATGTTCCGCATGCACGGTGAGCTTTCCGTTTTGGACGGATAATGCGCCCTGTGCAATCAACTCATCCGTATAACGATACAGCGTCCTCAGATTGATACCCAGGAGCGCAGCCAGCTTGGGACGGCTCATGGTCAACCGGCAGGGGATGCTTCTCGTAGAAACATATTCATGCAAATAGAGGATCAATTGCTGTTTTCTTGTAAACAGAAGCCGGCGCGCATTAAGGTGAAGGCCATAATCAAGAGAGCTTGCCAGAGAGCGCAGCAAATACAGCAATGCGCGGGGGTCGTCGCCCACCAGATCCAGCAGACTGTTGTTTGGGAGCAGCAGCATCTTGCAGCTGGTATTGGCGATGACGGAGGCCGTATACTGGGCGCGGCCGTTGAGCAATTCCGTCAAACCAAAAATGGTTGGCGTGCTGTTTACATAAATCGTAGAATACTGGCCGTCCGATGAAGTGCTTATCACATGACAGCAGCCCTGAATCAGAATGAAAATGGAGGATACCTTGGCGGTCGCATGATAGATGGCCTCGCCGGCCTTATAGGTGCGCATTACGGCAGGACAGCCAGCTTGTTGCAGCGCGAACAAACACTGAGCACAGTCCGGGTCCCATTTTCCATCGAGGGCGGCGATTAGCAGATCTGAAAATGAGCTTTTCATTGAGATGCACTTCCTTTTTGTAAGTATACCAATGCGAAAGAACGATGTCAAATGTCATTGATTGCAAATGCTTGTCCCCGTATAGTAAATAAAAAAAGGGAGTACATTTCCGTGCAAAACGACATGGCAAGGATGATCAAAGAGGATATTTTAACAATCATCAAGGACGCAAGGCTATGGTTCGGATGCGATATTGCCTTTTGCGCATACATGATTTATGATAAAAGCAGGCAGAGAAAGGGAGGGATGCGGCCTTGGAACTTCGCACACTCCGCTATTTTCTGGCGGTTGCGCAGGAGGGCAACATCACCCGTGCGGCGGACATTTTGCACCTGACCCAGCCAACCTTGAGCCGGCAGATCATGGACCTCGAGCGCGAGCTGGGCGTGACGCTGATGCTGCGCGGCAAGAACGGCCTGACACTGACCGACGACGGCACCTTTTTCCGCCAGCGGGCGCAGGAGATCGTGGAGCTGGCGGACCGGCTGGAAAAGAATTTTGCCCAGCGGCAGGGCAGCGTCAGCGGCATGGTCGTGATCGGCGCATCCGAGACGGCCGGCGGTCAGACGCTGGCAAAGCTCATCCGGAAATTCTCCGAAAAATATCCCGCAGTGCAGTTCACCCTCTATAATGAGACGGTGGACAACATCAAAGACCGGCTGGACAAAGGGCTCGCGGACATCGGCCTGCTGCTGGAACCCATCGACGTGACCCGATACGACTATGTCCGCCTGGCCCGGCAGGACACCTGGGGCCTTTTGGTGCGGGACGATCACCCGCTGACCGCAAAGGCGTCGCTGACGGCGGACGATGTGGCCTCCTGCCCGCTGATCCTGCCGCTGCGCGAAAACATCCGGGCGGAGATTCTGCACTGGCTGGGGCGCGGGGAGGGCGAACTGCGCATCCCGCTGTTTTACACGCTGCTGTCCAACGCCGCCCTGCTGGTGGCCCAAGGGCTGGGCTGCGCTTTCTGCATGGACGGCGCGCTGGCCATCCGCAGCGATCCGCGCCTGCGGTTCATCCCGCTGGAGCCGCGCCGTATGACCCACAGCGTGCTGGCGTGGAAGAAGCACAACCTGTTTTCCCCGGCCGCCTCCCTGTTCATCCAGGAGATCAATCTGCTGCGGACCCAGATGGAATAGCGTTTCCTGCCAACCCTCCGGGGCATTCCCCGGAGGTTTTTGACATTTACCCATTCGCCGTCTGCATGGATAAAATATAAGTATTAGACGACAAACGGGCGCGCGCCTGCTAGGGAGGATTTAGTGGCCTCAATCGGCCCCATCCCCTTTGCCGCGATGGTGAACTCGCCAAGCCGCTGTTTCTGGCACATTGACCTCTTGCAGACTGGGAATAATTCTGATAGAATTATCGCAGAATAATACACGAGGTGTTGGCCATGATCATCAAATCGTCCACCGCGCTCCGAAATGACTACGGCACGATCTCGGATCTGGCGCATGAGGAAGCAGAACCGATCTACATCACCAAGAACGGTGAAGGCGATCTGGTCGTGATGAGCATCGAGGCGTTTGAACAGCGGGAGGAGATCCTGAAGCTGCGGGCCAAACTGGAAGCAGTCGAGCAGGCGCGCCTCTCCGGCGCTCCTGCCTATACGCTGGAGGAATCCAGAAAACGGCTAGAGGCGATCTATCAACGTGGCTAAACTTGTCATTTTGGAACCTGCGCAGCGGGAGCTGGAGGAGATCGCGCAGATCCACTTGAACCTTGCGCGGCCAAATTCCGCCCGCAAGATCACTGACCTCATTTTGGACACGCTTTCCCCGCTGGAGACGCTCCCGCTGTCCGGCCACATCCCGCAGGATAAGGAACTGCGTGGCGGCGGCTATCGGTTGGTCATCGCCGGGAAGTACATCTGCGTTTACAGGCTGATTTCGGAAACGGTTTTTGTTTACCACATCGCCCACGGCGCCAGCAACTATCCCGCGACCTTCAAACGGCTGCTGAAAGAAGAAACGCAATAAATGTTTTGAAGAACGTCTTTCCCAATGGCACAGGAGCATAAAGAAGTATTGCGAAAATACTAACCTCTTAGAAATTTTTAGCGCCCGCAGGACGCACAGCCGCTGCAGAAGGTAGCGATCCCGGTGGGCTGGGAGGCATCCCTCAACAAGCGTTTGGGCGGGGCTGCACCACGCCTAAACTGCAAAACATGTATATGCTTGTATTGCGCGTGCCAGTCTGTGAATTTATATATGAAACGCTATTTTTGAAGCATTTCCCGGACCGCTTGCGGCGTTTCTCCAAACTTCTGCTGAAAAGCATGATAGAAGTTCGATATCCCGTGATAACCAACCGCTTTTGCGATCTCGCCCGTATGCATATCGCTTTTTTCTAAAAGTTCCAAAGCGCGCTCCATTCGCAGCGTCCGGATATATTCTCCAACGCTCTTGCCCTCCGTGAGCTGAAACGCCTTTTGGAGTTTGTTTTTGTTAAGGGCAACGCTTTTGCATAAAGCAAGGATTGTCGGCACATTGCCCATATGCTCCTGAATCAGCATCTTTGCCTGCAAAACGGCTGCGATTTCTTCTTCGCTTAGATGAACGGGCGGAGCAGAGGCATATCTGTGTACCAAATCCAGCAGATACCCCGCGGCGGCCAATCCCTGACCTCTCATCCAGAGCCGAAACGCCTCTCCCGTCAGCGGGCACTTTTCAATGCGCCGGTAGATGGACAGCAGCTCCGGCGAATGAAGCTCGTTGAAGGCAAGGGAGCGTTTGGCGTCCTCCCAAAAGCTATCGTAGAGAGCTACGTTATTCTCACGAAAAAAGGATTCCTGAAAATACATTCCCCGGAACCGGAGACGCTGCCCGCCGGATATTTTCATAAAAAGAGGGACCGGGGAATTGAAAACATAGCAGTCTATGCCGTTGCGGGATTCCCGCACCGCTGCTTTCCGGTTGTAGCTAACCACCTGCCCTTCATCCGTAAAGCTGATCCCTATATATCTCTGTTGAATCTGCGAGCGAATCACCATGTCCTTTGGATAGACAACATCGACCGAAGCCACGCAAAATCCCCGCAAATCTCCCCAAAAACGGACGTGGGAAGTCTCATCAAAAAAGGTGAACGCGGTGCAGTTCCCGATTTCTTTCCGCTCAGCTCCCAGAGAACCATAAAACAGCAGTGTTTCATCTACATTGTGAATTGTAATCATGGCAATCACCCTATGCGGAAATGGCACATCCTTTTCTGTTTGGGCACGATTTTTAGTTAGCAATATCTAACTACCGGGATAAAGTATATCAGGGAAACCGCTTAAAATCAAGGGGTTCCCGAACAGCAGGGGAACATGGCGTTGTGGTTTAGGCACCGTAAGGACGCTTGACGGAAAGCAGGAGGTATTGCATAATGTCAGTTGGTTAGCCCGAACTAACCATCGGGAATCACTTGCCTTTCCGAACAGCGAGGCTGAAGGGCAGAGAAAGGGGGAACTATGGCAGGGACAAAGAAAAACGCTGTCCTGCGGGTATTCCAAACCGCACAGTGCAGCTCAGCACGATATATCATTGGCGTAGTTTGCTCCTCTGTCAGCATACTGCTGTCGGGCGTTCCGTTCTATACGATCTACCAGATCGTCCGCATCTTTCTGGAAGCGTCCTTAAACGATACAGCAGTAGACGTGTCTGCTGCATGGCTGTGGGCGGGAATTACGCTGGCAAGCATTGTCATTGGCATAGTGCTTTCGATCATCGGCAGTTTTGTGTGCCATTCCTGCGCCTTTCATGCGCTTTATGACCTGCGTATGAGCATCTTGAATCACATGGGCAGGCTGAATCTGGGCTTCTTCACGGGCGGACAGTCCGGCGCGGTGCAAAAGACCATGAATGATAACATCGAAAAAATGGAAAATATGATCGCCCACGATGTGTCAAATCTCATAGGAGCCGGCCTTTTGCTGGTTTCGCTGTCGGTACTGCTGTTTTCCATCAACGTGCCGCTTGCCGTGGCGATTGTTGCCGCATTGACGCTCGCGTTTATCATTCAGTTTTCGGCTTTTGGAGGGAAGCGGGGGCAGAAGATTTGGACGGATCTCAACCGTTCTTCCACAGAACTGGACGCGGCATTTTCAGAGTATGTGTCCGGAATGGAGGAAGAAAAAATCTTCGGAAAGCCTGAGGCAGCGGCTTTACGGCTCACCGGTTTGATAGAGAAAAACCGGAAAAGCCTGATGGCCTACCTGAAAAGAGTTACGCCCATTTACGGAGCCTACAAAACGATCACGCTTTCTGTACTGGCCTTTCTTTTGGCTGTGGGATGTGTGCTGCTGTATCTGAATCCCGGCGATCACGGCCTGATGATGGAGCTGTTGATGTTTCTGATCGTCGGCCCGGCAGTCATCAGCCCGCTGATGGAATTGGTGGAGTTTGGCGCAGACCTTCGAAATCTGGCTGTGCGGATGGATCAGATTGAGGACGTTATGAAGATGGAGCCGATGGCGGAAGGCGCGTTTGATACCCCGCCGGTTTCTGCGGAGCTTGCTTTTCAGGATGTGAGTTTTTCCTACCAAAAAGCGGCCGACCCCCTGCGCCGCATGGCGCTGGAACATGTCACAATGCACATTCCGGCCGGTTCTTTCGCGGCCCTGGTGGGCCCGTCGGGCGGCGGAAAATCCACAGCCGGGCAGCTGCTGGCAAGGTTTTGGGACGTGGAAAGCGGCAGCATCTCGATCGGCGGAAGGGATATACGGGACTATTCCACCGGGGCCCTTATGGATGCGGTCGCCTTTGTGTTCCAGGATACCTATCTGTTTGCCGAGAGCGCGTATGACAATATCGCCATGCACCGGGCTGTGACCCGCGAGGAGGTGGAGCGGGCCGCCAAGGCCGCGCGCTGCCACGATTTCATTCAGGCATTGCCGAAGGGCTATCACACCAAATTGGGCGACGGCGGGCACAAATTATCCGGCGGAGAAGCGCAGCGCATTGCCATTGCAAGAGCGATGCTGAAAAACGCCCCGATCGTCGTGCTGGATGAAGCGATGGCCTTTGCGGACGCGGAGAATGAGTTGGCGCTGCGGGAAGGGATGGCGGAATTGCTGAAAGGAAAAACCGTCCTGATGATCGCGCATCGCCTCTACTCCATCCAGGATGCGGATATGATTTTTGTTCTGGAAGGCGGAAAGCTGAAAGAACAGGGAACACACCGGGAACTGCTGCAAAAGGACGGCCTGTATGCCCATCTGTGGGACATTCAAAACGAAACCGACAACTGGCGGATGAAGGGAGGCGCGGCGCATGCTTGAGATCATCCGGCAATTCACCTTTCATCGGCCGAAGGAAATCTTTCAGCCCACCGTCTGGCTGTTTCTTTCGCAGGCGTGCAGTATGCTTCCGGCTGTTTTAGCGTATATGGCGATCTATACGCTGGGGCAGGCTTTTGTGCCGCCCTACGCATTGGATGTACAGCTCCTTATCACGCTTGCCGCCACAGGTTTGGGCTACATCCTGCTGCAATATGCGGTGGAGCTGGTTTCCTACTACTTCACCTATGGGCGCGCCTACAGCGATACGGCGAAAAAACGAGTGGCATATATCCAAAAGCTGCGCCGCCAGCCGCTGGGATTCTTTTCATCCAAGGAATCGGGGGAGCTGATCAGTTCCTTTGCAAACGATTTTGCAAACGTGGAATACGCGCTCTGCTACTGGCTGCCCTATCCCATTGGCGTGGGGGCGCTGCTGGCGATTTCCCTTGTATGGATTTGCGTTTATGACTGGCGCATGGGCCTCGCCATGTTTGGCATGCTGCCGGTTTGCGCGGCGCTCATGTTCGGGATTGCCCGAATCAAGGAAACACACAGCCGGCAGGTCATGGAGGCGAAAGCCCATGCGGCCACGCAAATCAATGAATATCTCCATGGCATGAAAGACCTGAAGGCGTACCACCGCACAGGGGCCGGCTTTCATGCTCTGAAAACGGCCATGCGGAAATTGCGGGATGAGTCGCTAAAAGAAGAAGCGGTTGCGGGCAGCTTGTCCGCCCTGTGCTCTTCTTTGGTAAAGTTCATTGTTCCCATTACTGCTGCGGCTGGGCTTTATCTGCTGGTCGGCGGCACGCTGTCCGTTTTGGATTTTGCAGGCTTTCTTGTTTTGGCGACCAAGCTGGCAGATGCGGAGTTGATGATCGTCGCCAGCATATCCGCGCTACGCGGGATGCTTCCTTCCGGCGAGCGGCTGGACAGGGTGATGACAACAGACGAACCGTCTGGCACTGAAAGGATTGAAAAAGGCGCTTCTTATCGGTTTGAAAACGTATCCTTTGGATATGAGGCGGACGCAGACGTCATAAAGGATGTCTCTTTCACCACCCCGGCCGGCTCGCTTACGGCTCTGGTAGGCCCATCGGGAAGCGGAAAATCCACCCTGCTCCGCCTGATGGCGCGGTTTTGGGAGTATCAGGCCGGGCAGATCCGAATGGATGGCAGGGATATAAAACAAATCCAACCGGACAGCCTGCTTTCCCACATCTCCATGGTCATGCAGAACGCCTATTTGTTCCGGGGAACCATTCGGGATAATCTTTGTTTTGGCAATGAGAGCATTGCGGAGGAACAGATGATAGAGGCGTGCAGGCAGGCCCGCTGCCATGACTTTATCTCCGCCCTGCCGGAAGGATATGACACGGTTGTCGGGGAAGGCGGCGCGACGCTCTCCGGCGGTGAGCGCCAGAGGATTTCTCTTGCCCGGGCATTCCTAAAAGACGTACCGATTCTTCTGCTGGATGAACCAACCGCCTCTTTGGATGCGGATAATGAGGCCATGGTGCAAAAAGCGTTGGACGAGATTTCCAAAGAGCGCACGGTCATTATGATTGCGCACCGGTTAAAAACCGTGCGCGGCGCCGATCAAATCCTCGTATTGCAGGATGGGAAGATCGTACAAAAAGGAACCCATACCCAGCTTGCCGGACAAGAAGGGCTCTATGCCCGGCTGTGGGGGCTGCAAAGCCAGGCTGGAGATTATACATTCAAACAATCCCAGGAGGAAAATCAATGAACAAAACAAGGTTTCTGAATCTCAAAGAGCTTGTAATTGTACTTTTACTGGCCTGCGTAGAAACAGCCATCGCGCTTGTAACCGCCGTGCCGTTTGCGGCAAATTTGCAGCTGGTCTATTTTCTCGCGCCCGGCCTTGCGGGTTTGGTTAACGGCATCATCTATGTCCTGCTCGTAAAGAAGTGCCCAAAAATCGGCGCGCAGTTTATCATCCCCATGGTTTACGGCCTGTACTTCCTGTTTACGGGCAGCGTCTATGTGTTCGCGTTCTTTGCAATCGTGGCGGTTGTAAACGAACTCATTATGCTGGGCGGCGGGTACAGGAGCAAAATCCGTCCGGCCATCCCCCATGCGCTTACATGGATGCTCAACGCAATGGGCAGCACGCTGACCATGCTGCTGTTCCGCGATAGTATGGTACAAAGCTATGTGGCTATGGGCATGGACGCCGCCAGTGCGGACGCGGCTATCGCGTCTTTGGAAGGATTCTGGCTGGCCCCGCAGAATATTGCCATCGCTTTAGCTGCCGCCGCAGCTCTGTCCATTGCCGGATATGCGCTGGGCATGAAAATGCTGGGCAAACACTTTAAGCCTGCCGGGGTTGCGTAATGCAAAAACGAAAGCAGCGCTGTTTCCGGCCAGACCCCCGTACCTGGCTGCTGCTCTGCCTGCTGGGGATTGCCTCGATCCTGCTGGTTCACTCGGAAATCGGAGGATTATGCCTGTTTCTGGGGTGCCTGCTGATCCATCTCCTGTCGGGAAACGCGAATAAGCTCCTGCCTTATATGCTGTATTACCTTGTCTTTTACGGGATCGGCTGGGCAGGCGTAAGGCTGCTGGACAGCCGTGTGGCCTTTTCTGTGAGTTCCATGCTGTCCAGTATTGGAATTGTCGGGAGGAAAATATTGCTTCCCCTGTCCTTTGCTGCCGCCCTTGCCGGAGAGGCTACCGGCTCCCTGATGGCGGCTTTGCAGGCCATGCGCTTTCCAAAGGCTGTCGGGATAGCGGTTGCGGTAGTTTTACGATTTTTTCCAACGATTTCCGGGGAATATCGGGCCATCCGTTCTTCTCAGCGGTTTCGGGGGATTGGGGTAGGCGTGGTTCACACGCTTACCCATCTTCCCGCTACGGTGGAATATATCTTAATCCCGCTGATTTTGAGGACGACAAGGGTGGCGGAAGAACTGTCCGCGTCTATGACGGTGCGCGGCGTGCGCTTTTCCGGCGCAACCATCAGCTACCGCCCCATCCGTTTTGGCTGGAAGGACGGCGCCCTTTGCGTATTTATGGCGTTGATCGCCGGTGCGGTTTTTGTGCTGGAGAAAGGAGGGATTTTGTGATCGAATTAAAGAATATCTCCTTCTCCTATGCGAACAACTGTGAGAACAGCGGGCTGCGCCGCGTTGATTTGACGGTTAAGAAAGGCGAACTGATCATTCTGGCGGGTAAAAGCGGCTGCGGTAAAACAACTTTGACAAGGGTTCTCAACGGGCTTTGTCCGCAGTTTTATCCGGGAAACCTTGCCGGCAGCTATTCTCTGGATGGGCAGGATGCGCTTGCAATACCGATTCATCAGTTGGGCACGATGGTGGGAAGCGTATTCCAAGACCCGCGCAGCCAGTTTTTTACCACTAATACGACCGACGAGATTGCGCTTGGCATGGAGAACATTCCCTTGGCGCGCGCCGTGATGCGGGAACGGGTAGACGCAGTATGCGCACAGATGAACATTGACCGGCTGCTCGACCGGAGAATATTCCCGCTCTCCAGCGGAGAAAAGCAGCTCATTGCTATCGCGTCCATCTGCGCCATGGGACCCAAGGTGATCGTGATGGACGAGCCTTCCGCAAATCTGGACAGCGACGCTATGACGCGGCTGGGCGCACTGCTCTACCGGCTGAAAGCAGCCGGGCATACCATTATCCTTTCAGAACACCGTTTTCACTATGTGCGGGATTCCTTTGACCGGCTTGTTTTCATGGAAAATGGTACGATCTCTGCTATTTACGATCATACTGAAGCGCTGCGGCTGAAAAGAGAACAGCTTGCGGGCATGGGATTGCGTCCCTTCGAGGCGCCGGCTTTTCAGGTGGGCGGCGCGTTTCAATCAAAACCGGAGGATGCCCTGCAGGCTTGTGAAATCTCCTGCATGCTCGACGGACGGCAGATTTTAGAAGAAGTTTCTTTTTCAGCAAGAAGCGGGAAAATCCTCGCAATTGCGGGACCGAACGGCGCGGGAAAGTCTACCCTGTGCCGGACAATCACCGGCCTGTGCCGGGCGATGGGAACGGTGCAGATTGACGGGGAATATCTCAAACGCAAGAAGCGTACAAACCATTCCTTTTTCGTGCAGCAGGATTCCGATTACCAGCTTTATGCCCCGACGGTTTTGGATGAATTTTGGATTGGGAAAAAAGAATCGCCTGTTCTGAAGGAGACCGCTTTGGCGAAATTAAAGGAAATGGAGCTGGACGCTTTTCAAAACCGGCACCCAGCCTCGCTCTCCGGCGGCCAGAAGCAGCGGCTGCTTCTGGCGATTGCGGCAGCCAGCAGCAGAAACCTTCTTGTATTTGACGAACCGACAAGCGGACTGGATGGCTACCATATGCGGCTGACCGTGCGGTTTTTCAAACAGCTGGCAAAGGAGGGCAAGTGCGTTCTTCTGATTACGCACGACATGGATTTGATTGCCGAAGCCGCCGACTGCGTGCTCTACCTCGAGCAGGGAAACGTGCGGTACCATCGCAATGTGCTGCGGCAGGTACAGGAAAAGGAGGTGTGCCAATGGCTTTGACATCGGCGATGGAGGATTATCTGGAAGCTGTATTTATGCTCCCGAAACAAAACGGCTATGTCCGCTGCGTGGATGTTGCAGAGCGGTTGGGAGTAAAAAAGCCTTCCGTAAGCCGGGCGGTCAGGGAGCTGTCCCAATCCGGCCATCTTGTAAAAAATGCTGACGGCACACTTTCCTTAACAGGAGCGGGCTTGCAGCTTGCCGAACAGATTTACGAAAAACACTGCTTTTTTACGGAACAGCTTATCGCAGCAGGGGTGGACCCCAAAATCGCGGAGCAGGACGCCTGCGGCATTGAACACGCTGTTAGTTCAGAATCCTTTCAGAAATTAAAGAAAGCATTTGATACTGATTAGGCGGTGGCGATTTGGGAAATTAGCCGTACTTGATTTGGCCGAAACCGGCTGGCAGATCGGCGAAAAACTGCTCGCTCTGCTTGCCGTAGAGCAACGGAGGGAACCTGCGCGGTTTGTTTTCGAGGGTGGGACAAACCATACTTGCCGCCCCGGACCTCCCGCGCCGGCTCCATGCCGATGCGGCGCTCCGCCTCCGTCACATAGAACTGCATCCGGATGTTCCGTTTCCGATTTGCCATCTCCATGGCCAACGCCGTGGTGGAGGAAGCGCTCTGCCGGAAAATGGAATAACGTCTTTTGCCAGAACCCGGCGTAGCTGTGCCGGGCTTTTTTGATTCACCCCTTGACAAATGCTCCCGGCAGTCGTATCATAACAGCGTTATATCACGCTGTTATAAGGAGGATGCCCCATGGAGGAGAGAACCACTGCTACTCTGGAAAAGATCCAGGAAGCTGCGTTGGCGGAGTTCCTGGACAAGGGCTTTCAAGGGGCCTCTCTGCGGCAGATCGTGAAGAACGCCGGGGTGACCACCGGGGCCTTTTATGGCTACTTTTCCAGCAAGGAGGCCCTGTTCAACGCTCTGGTGGAGCCCCACGCCGCCGCCCTCATGGGCAAGTTCATGGAGGCCCAGACCTCCTTTGCCGAACTGCCCGAGGAGCAGCAGCCGGATCACATGGGGGAGGAATCCCGCGGCTGCGTCCACTGGATGGTGGACTATATCTGCCAGCACCGCCAGCCGGTGAAGCTGCTCCTCACCCGCGCAGAGGGCACCAGCTATGAGCATTTCGTCCACAACATGGTGGAGGTGGAGGTGGAGTACACCATCCAGTACATGGAAGTGCTCCGCCGCCTGGGACGGGACATCCCGGAACTGAGCCAGTCTCTGTGCCACATCATCGCCAGCGGGATGATGAGCGGCATCTTTGAGATCGTGGTCCACGATATGCCCCGGGAGCAGGCCGTGCGGGATGTGGATCAACTCTGCGATTTCTACACTGCCGGTTGGCTGAAATTGATGGGGGCTTGACCCCTGTCTTTTTTGGGCAAAAGTTAGCAATAACTAACTATTTTCATGAGGAGGGGTCGCTTTGAAGCAAACAAAACCAAGCAGCCTTGCCCGCATCCTGAGCTATGCGGGCGGGCATAAGAACCTGTCGATCCTGGGCTGTATTCTGTCCGCCCTGTCGGCGGTGCTGGGGCTGGCGCCGTATCTGTGCGTCTGGCTGGTGGCCAGAAGCGTGCTGTCCACCTGGCCCGGTCTGGGCGGAGCAGGGGATCTGGAGCGCTGGGGCTGGATGGCGGTGTGGACTGCCGCCGGCAGCATCCTGCTGTACTTTGCCGCCCTCATGTCCACCCACATCGCGGCCTTTCGCACCGCCCGGAACATCCGGCGCGCCGCCATGACCCATGTGCTGAAGCTGCCCCTGGGCTTTTTCACGGGAAATCAGTCGGGGCGGCTGCGCAAGCTCATCGACGACAACGCCGGGCTCACCGAGGATCTGTTGGCCCACAAGCTCCCAGACCTCGCCGCCACGGCGGTGACGCCCATCGCCGCTATCGCCGTGCTGTTCCTCTTTGACTGGCGGATGGGCCTTTTGTGCCTGCTCACCATGGTACTGGCGCTGCTGTCCATGTGCATGATGATGGGCGGCAAGAACGCCGGTTTCTTCCACCGCTATCAAAAAGAGATCGAGCGCATGAGCGGCGAGGCGGTGGAGTATGTCCGGGGCATTCCGGTGGTGAAGATGTTCCAGCAGACGGTCTACTCCTTCAAGGCTTTTTACGCCGCCATCCAGGATTACAGCGATCTGGCCAGCCAGTACGCCATGAGCTGCCGGACGGGCCAGACCTGTTTCCTCACCTTCATCAACGGGGCCTTCGCCCTGCTGATCCCGGCGGCGCTGCTCATCGCCTCCGGCGGGGATGTGCGTACCGTGCTGGCGAACCTGATCTTCTATGCCCTGTTCGCCCCTGCCTGCGGCCAGATGATCAACCGCATCATGTATATGAGCGAGGCGGTGATGCAGGCCGACGAGGCCATCGGCCGCCTGGACGAGATCCTGAGCCAGCAGCCCATGGAGGAACCGACGGTTCAAAAGAGACCGGCGGGCGACGCCGTGGCCTTTGACCATGTGACCTTCACCTACCCCGGCGCCGACCGGCCCGCGCTGGAGGATGTGAGTTTTTCCGTCCAGCCCGGACAGGTGGTGGCCCTGGTGGGCCCCTCCGGCGGGGGGAAGACCACCGCCGCCAGCCTGATCCCCCGGTTCTGGGATGTGGACGGCGGCAGCGTCACCGTGGGCGGCGCGGACGTGCGGGAGCTGGACAGCGCCGTCCTCATGGGGCAGGTGGCCTTTGTGTTCCAGGATACCCGTCTGTTCAAGGAGAGCCTGCTGGAAAACATCCGGGCCGCCCGGCCGGACGCGTCCCGGGAGGAGGTGCTCGCCGCCGCCCACGCCGCTCAGTGCGACGACATCCTGGAAAAGCTGCCCCAGGGGCTGGACACGGTGGTGGGCGCCAGGGGCGTCTATCTCTCCGGCGGGGAGCAGCAGCGCATCGCCCTGGCCCGGGCCATCTTAAAGGATGCCCCCATCGTGGTGCTGGACGAGGCCACCGCCTTTGCCGACCCGGAGAACGAGCGTCAGATCCAAAAGGCCTTTGAGACGCTGACCCGGAATAAGACGGTTCTGATGATCGCCCACCGGCTGTCCACGGTGCAGAGCGCGGACAACATCATCGTCCTCAGCGAGGGGAGGATCGCGGAGCAGGGCAACCACAGCGCCCTGCTGGAGAAAGACGGCGTCTACGCCGCCATGTGGGCGGACTATCAGCGCAGCGCCCAATGGAAGGTCGGGAAGGAGGCAGCGGTATGATAAAGAAATTACAGCACATCTTCGCCCTCAGCGAGAAGGGGGCCAAGGATCTGGTGAAGGCCGTGTTCTGGTGCTTTGTGTGCAATCTGGCGCTCATGTTCCCCGTGGGGGCGGTCCTGTTCACGGTTCGGCATCTTCTGGGCTGCCTGGAGGGCGGCGGCAGCCCCATGGACGGGTTCTGGCTCCATGTGGGCTTTGCCCTGGCGGTGCTCCTGCTGCTGTTTATCCTCCACTGGTTCCAGTACGCCTCCCTCTACATCGCCACCTACCGGGAGAGCGCCAACCGCCGGGTGAGCCTCGCGGAGACGCTGCGCAGACTCCCCCTGTCCTTTTTCGGGAACCGGGATTTAAGCGACCTGACGGCCACCATGATCGCCGACTGCTCCAGTCTGGACCAGATGTTCTCCCACTATGTGCCCCAGCTGTTCGCCTCCATCGGCTCCACGCTGGCGATCGGGGTGTGCATGTTCGCCTGCGACTGGCGCATGGCGCTCGCGGTGCTGTGGGTGGTGCCCGTGGCGGTGGCGCTGACGGCGGGAAGTAAGAAGATCCAGGACGCCTTCGGAACGAAAAACATCCTGAACAAGCGGGCGGTGGCCGACTGCATCCAGGAGGGGCTGGAGACCATCCGGGACATCAAGGCCTGCCACCGGCAGGAGCGGTATCTTGGCGACCTGGAGGCAAAGCTGGCCGCCATGGAGGGCAGCTCCATCCGCTCCGAGCTGGCCACCGGCGTGTTCGTCTGCTCCGCCCAGGCCTTTTTGCGTCTGGGGCTTGCCACAACGGTGCTCACCGGCGGCGCGCTGCTGCTGGCCGGGGAGCTCTCCTTCCTCTATTTCCTGGGCTTTCTCTTTGCCGCCGCAAGGCTGTACGATCCCCTGGGGGTGGTGCTCCAGAACATCGCCGCCACCTTCAACACCAAGCTGCAGATCGAACGGATGCGCTCCATTTTGGAACAACCGGTGCAGACGGGGACAGAGGATTTCCGCCCGTCCAGCTATGACATCACCTTCGATCACGTCTCCTTTGCCTACCGGGAGGGCGCGGGGGTGCTGGAGGATGTGAGCTTCACGGCCAAGCAGGGAGAAGTGACCGCTCTGATTGGCCCCTCCGGCGGCGGGAAGTCCACCGCCTGCAAGCTGGCCGCCCGGTTCTGGGACGTCACCGGCGGGAAGGTGCTTTTAGGTGGGACGGATGTGTCCACGGTAGACCCGGAGACCCTCCTGCGCTCCTACTCCATGGTGTTCCAGGATGTGGTGCTGTTCCGGGACACGGTGATGGAGAACATCCGCCTGGGCCGCCGGGACGCCACCGACGAGGAGGTGCTGGAAGCCGCCAAAGCCGCCCAATGCGACGGGTTCATCCGCAAGCTGCCCCAGGGCTACCAGACGGTGATCGGGGAGAACGGCTCCACCCTCTCCGGCGGGGAGCGGCAGCGGATCTCCATCGCCCGGGCCCTCTTAAAGGACGCGCCGGTGGTGCTGCTGGACGAGGCAACCGCCAGCCTGGACGTGGAGAACGAGAGCGCCGTCCAGGCCGCCCTCTCCCGCCTACTTCAGGGCAAGACGGTGCTGGTCATAGCCCACCGGATGCGCACCGTGGCGGGAGCCGACCATATCGTGGTGCTGGAGGACGGACATGTGGCCCAGCAGGGCACCCCATCGGAGCTGATGGAGCAGGGAGGCCTCTACCGCCGCATGGTGGAACTCCAGAGCGAGAGCGCCCAGTGGCGGCTGGGTTAATTATTCCGTCTGCCCGCTGATCCTGCCGCTATGCGAAAACATCCGGGCGGAGATCCTGCACTGGCTGGGGCGCGGGGAAGGCGAACTGCGCATCCCGCTGTTTTACACGCTGCTTTCCAACGCCGCCCTGCTGGTGGCCAAAGGGCTGGGCTGCGCGTTCTGCATGGACGGCGCGCTGGCCATCCGCAGCGATCCATGCCTGCGGTTCATCCCGCTGGAGCCGCGCCGTATGACCCGCAGCGTGCTGGTGTGGAAGAAGCACAGCCTGTTTTCCCCGGCCGCCTCCCTGTTCATCCAGGAGATCCATCTGCTCCGGGACCAGATGGAATAGCGTTTTTTACCAAACCTCCGGGGTATTCCCCGGAGGTTTTTTGACATCCTACCATTTGTCATCCGCATGGATAACAATAAAGTATAAGTATTGGACATCAAACGGGCGCGCGGCTACAATGAAATTGGAAAAGGAAATCCGATCTTTCAAACGATAAGGAGGATGAAATGTATGCGTAAAACGTTGGTAGCCTATTTCTCGGCCAGCGGCGTGACCAGGCGTGCGGCGGAAAAGCTGGCGGCGGCGACCGGCAGCGACCTGTATGAGATCAAACCCGCCGAACCGTACTCCCACGCCGACCTGAACTGGCAGGACAAACGCTCCCGCAGTTCGGTGGAGATGAACGATCCGTCCTCGCGCCCGGCGCTGGCGGACCATGCGGCGGATATGGCGGGCTATGACCGGATCTTCCTGGGGTTCCCCATCTGGTGGTACACCGCGCCGCACATCATCCGCACCTTTTTGGAAAGCTATGATTTTGCCGGAAAGACCATCGTCCTGTTTGCCACTTCCGGCGGCAGCGGGTTGGGGCAAACGGCCGCAGAGCTCGCTTCCAGCTGCCCCGGCGCGAAGATCGTGGCAGGCGGCCTGCTCAACGGCAGCCCCTCGGAAGCGGCGCTCAAACAGTTGGCACAAAGCCTTTGAAGCAGGAGAAGGGAAGGAACCGTATGGACCGCAAAGAAAGAACCGAGCAGAACATGCAGGAGCTGTTCCACAGCCATGCCGCCGGGGACGAGGGGACCGATGCCGCGTTCCTGCAGATCCTGCAGGGCTATATCTTCGGGGATGTGTGCTATACCGGCAGCCTCGATAACCGGATGCGGGAGCTCGTCACGGTCACGGTGCTGACCACCCTCAGCGCCCTGCCCCAGCTCAAGGCCCATGTGCAGGCCAGCCTCAACGCCGGCTGCACGCCGGTGGAAATCCGGGAGGCCGTCTACCAGTGCGCGCCGTTCATCGGCTTCCCCAAGACCCTCAACGCCATCTCCACGATGAATGAAGTATTCATCGCCAACGGCATCGAATTGCCCCTGCCCGACCAAACGACGCTGACCGGCGCGAGCGAGGATGAGCGGTACCAAAAAGGGCTGAAAATGCAAGGGCCCCTTTACGGGACCGAGATTGCCGACCGTTACACCTGGCTGCCGAAGCCCTTTGATAAAGCCGTGCCCCGCTTTTTGACCGAGCTGTGCTTTGGAGATTTTGCCACCCGCACCGGCCTCGACGGCAAGACCCGCGAACTGCTGACCGTGGCGCTGCTGGCGGCGCTGGGCGGTGCACAAGTGCAGGTGAAAAGCCACGTGCAGGGCGCATTGAAGGCGGGCAGCACGAAGGAGGAAGTGGTCTGCGCCCTCGTGCACGCCAGCGGCTATATGGGCATCCCGCGCCTGTTCAACGCGCTGAATGCGTGCAAGGACCTGCTGGAGACGACCGCGTAAAGGAGGAAAACCGCCATGAACATCGTTGTTTTGACGGGCAGCCCCAACAAGAACGGCTCTTCCAATCTTCTGGCGGACTGTTTTCGGCAGGGCGCGGAGGCAGCCGGGCACAGTGTAGAGATCGTAGATACCGCCCACGCCGACATCCGCCCCTGCACCGGCTGCGTTCGCTGCGGCTACGAGGGCCCCTGCGCGCAGAAGGACGATGTGGAGGCCATCCGCGAGAAAATTCTCGCCGCCGATATGCTGGCGTTTGCCACGCCGCTGTACTACTACGGGATGAGCGCCCAGCTGAAAACCATGATCGACCGCTTTTGCGCCTTCAACGGCTTCCTCCAGCGCAAACACATGAAATCCGCGCTGCTCGCCGCGGCCTGGAACAGCGACGACTGGACCTTTGGAGCGCTGCAAGCGCACTATAAAACGCTGGTACGCTACCTGAACCTCACGGATATGGGCATGGTGCTGGGCTATGGCTGCTGCACACCTTCCATGACGCAGCACTCCCCATATCCCCAGCAGGCGTACAGCCTTGGCAATCGATTGAAGTAACGGCGCCGCGCAGAAAATGAACCTGTTCAATCCAGTAAAGAGAGGAATGGCTATGAAAAAAGTATGTTCGATTCTCCTGTCCATGGCGCTGCTGGTTTCCCTTGCGGCCTGCAGCGGCGGCGAGCCTGCCGAAAGCGAAGGCGGCGCTTCGCAAGCGCCGGCCAGTTCACCGGAAGTTCCTGCGCAGCCCGCTTCCGACTCCACTGAATCGTCTGCCGTGCCGGAGGAGCCGTCCAGCTCTGGGGAGCCGGTGGCGCCGGAAGATTCCGACGAGGCCGGCGGTACCTTGATCGCCTATTTCTCCTGGTCGGGCAACACCGAGCGGATGGCGCGGGCGATCCAGGCTGAAATTGGCGGCGATTTGTTCAAAATCGAGCCTGCCACGCCGTACACGGAGGAGTACGACGCGCTGCTGGACATTGCCCGGCAGGAGCAGGCGGAGGACGCCCGCCCGGAGCTGGCCGCGCAGGTGGAAAACTGGGACGGCTACGATGTGATTTTTGCAGGCTTCCCCAACTGGTGGAGCGATGCGCCGATGGCGGTCTATACCTTCCTGGAAGCCTATGACTTCACCGGGAAAACCCTGATCCCCTTTAACACCAGCGCCAGCGGCGGCTTTGGCAGAAGCCTCTCCGGGATCGGGGAAAGCGCGGCAGGCGCAACTATCCTGGAGGGCCTCGCCCTGACGGAAGGGGAGCTTGGCAATGTCCAGAGCGAAGTGAGCGGCTGGCTTGCGGGCCTGGGCCTGGAGTGAGCGGAAACGGGAGGATTGGCGTGAAACCGAAAGCGATCTGTAAAATACTGATCGACGTTCTGATGACGCTGGCGCTGCTGTTCCTGATGGGCTACCAGTTCTGGGGCGAAGTGGCGCACGAGTGGGCCGGGGCCGGGATGTTCCTTCTGTTCATCCTGCATCACATCCTGAACCGGCAGTGGCATCAAAACCTGTTTCGCGGCCGGTTCACGCCCTCCCGTATCCTTTTGCTGGCGCTTGACCTGCTTTTGCTGCTGGCCATGCTGGGCCTGATGGTCAGCGGCATGATGCTTTCCAACCATGTGTTTGCCTTTATGGATCTTCATGGCGGGATGTCCTTTGCGCGGCTGTTGCACATGGCGGCCTCCCATTGGGGCTTTGTGCTGATGGCGCTGCACCTGGGGCTGCACTGGGGGATGTTCGTATCGCTGACAGGAAAGGCGCTGCGCCTGCGGCGTCCCTCCCGCATCCGGCGGGCGCTGCTGCCCGCCCTCGGCGGCGGAATCGCGGCGTATGGGGCGATTGCCTTTATCCGGCGCGAGCTGCTCGCCTATATGCTGGTGCGCACGCAGTTTGTGTTTTTGGATTTCAGCGAGCCTGCTCCGCTGTTTTATCTCGATTATCTGGCCATGATGGGGATGTTTGTGTTTGCCGCCCACTATGGGATGAAGTTTTTGAAACGAAACCGCAAAAAGGACTCCGAGAGCGCTGACTGCACCATCGACGCCGCCTGTGCCGGGGAGAATGTGTAGTATGCGCAGTGCAAGCTCGATTGCCGCGCCCTGCGGCCGGCGCGCTTTGAAATGCGGCCCGCGAATACCTGCGCACCGGCGATGGTATCGGCCTGTATCTGTCCCTTGGCAAGGAACTGAAAAAATGAAGAAACCGCTGATCGTATCCTACTCCTATGCCGGCCACACCCATCGCATCGCGCAGGCGCTGAGCGCCCTGACCGGTGGCGACTGGTGCGAGATCTACCCCTGGCAGCCATACCCGATGGCCTTCCCGGAGCTGCTCGAACAGGTGGAAAAAGAGATACAGGCGAGATATTACCCCCGTCTGCTGACCGGCGCAGCCAGCGCAAGGGAATATTCGGTAATTTTTGCCGGTTCCCCCAACTGGTGCGGGCACATCGCGCCGCCCCTCGATTCCTGGCTCATAAAAAACGATCTGTCCGGCAAGGTCGTGCTGCCGTTTTATTCCCACTGCGGCGGCGTGCCCTGCGATTTCGGCCGCGAGCTCGCCCGCCTGTGCCCCAAAGCGGATATCCGCGCACCCCTGGGGGTATTGGAGGACGACGGCGCGGAACTGCCGCAGCTTCTTCAGGCATGGCTGGACAAAAACGGCCTGCCAACATGGCCCGCCGCCCATGCGGGTTGAACCAAGCAAGACACAACGATAAAAGAGGAGGAAAACCCATGCGCATTCAGGACAAAGCGCAATTTGACAAAGAAAACGTGTTCGGCTTAGGGCAGCCGAACACGGCCTACGCCCGGTATTTTACCGGCAATTCTTACTTAAACCCGCTGACGAAGGCGGGCGAGTGCCCGGTATTTCTGGCCAACGTCACCTTTGAGCCGGGCTGCCGCAACAACTGGCACATCCACCACGCCAAAAGCGGCGGCGGCCAGATTTTGATCTGCACCGCCGGGGAGGGCTGGTATCAGGAGGAGGGCAGGGAAGCCGTCAGCCTGACGCCCGGCATGGTCGTCACCATCCCGGCCGGGGTCAGGCACTGGCACGGCGCCAAAAGGGATAGCTGGTTCTCGCATATTGCCGTCGAGGTTCCGGGCGAGGAGACATCCAATGAGTGGTGCGAGCCGGTGGACGGCGCGGCCTACAACGCTCTGGCATAAGGAGCGGCATTGCGATACATAAAGCCGGGCAATTCCGACCTGACCGTCTCCCGCATCCACATGGGATTGGGCAATCCGTCCGGATACCGCCGCGGGCGCGCAGGGCCAGATCATGGCACTGTCAATTGCAAAGGCATGCGGCGCGCCCTATTCCGGCGCGCCGCCTTTTGCATCGCCGCCTGCCTGCGCGGGCTCGATGCTGTCCGGCGGGGGAGCATACCGCCCTGCGATGGGCTTCATTTTATCGATCGGATAGGGGGAGGCGATGCGGCGGCAGCGGCAGACGGAGAGGACCTCTGCGACGCACAGCATCCCGTTTTTCCCGACCGGGACGACGACCCGGTCGCCGATGTCGATCGTGGCGTCGTCCGTGCGGTAGTTGTATACCTGCGCGCTGCCGGCGAGCTGTACGCCGCAGACGCGGTATTGCGCCGTATCCTGCGCATCCACACGCCGCTGCGCCTCCTGCGCCTGCCGCGCGCGCGTGCGCGCGGCGTCGATGGCGGCCAGCAGCGCGGCCTCTTCCTCGAATTTGTGCGGATCGATGCCAAAGCGCAGCGCCTCGGCCCGGTGCGCCGCGCGCCAGATCTCGCGCCGCGCATCCTCGGGAGCGGCCGCCGCTTCCCGTCCCGCCGGAGACGCCGCATCCGGCGCGGCGGCGCTTTGCCCGGTAGTTTCCGCCGTGATTCGGCATGGTATGCAGATCGCGTCCGACTCCTCCCTGGCCGATGCGGCGAACGCCGCCGCTTCCTGCGCAAGCTCCGGCAGCACGCGCTGCGCCCGCGCAGACTCGATCTGATGCAGGGAGGGGACGGCCTGCTCGAGGAAGGCGCGCATGGCCTCCGGGGTGATCTGCCTGAGGCGGCAGCGGATGACGAACGACCGCACGATCTCCCGCAGATCGCGCGTCAGGCCCCTCGGGTTGCACAGGATCGCCCGCAGGATCGCGCCCGCCTCCTGCGGCGCTCCGTCCGCCAGCGCCTCTACGGCAAGGAGCTCGCATTTTGATGCGGGAAATGCCGGCCCGTTCGTCAGCAGGCCCGCGGCAAACGCCGGGTCGGAGCCGAGCGCGTGGGCGGTAAGCCGCATAAACTCCGGCGGGAAGTCGTCGATATGGATGAGTAGATCGTTGTACGGCGTGCAGAAATCCTGCATATACGCCTGATAGGGACCGAACTCCGCGATAAGCCAGCGCCAGACCTCAACGGCCAGCGCGGCGTCCGCCTCCGCAAGCTCCAGCAGCAGGTCGCGCACGTAGGTGAGCGGCTCGCCGTCCTCGTCTGGCACCTCGATGGGGAGGGTAAAGTTTTCCTTGGCGGCCTGTGCAAAGAGAAAACCCTTGTACATCGTGAGGTATCTGCCGGCGACGGTTCCGGAATGGAGGATGAACTCGCAGCGACCGGCGATGTCCCGGTTGAGCCGCTGCCAGCGGACGGCGTCCGGCGCATGCCGCATCTGGTAAAGGAATTTTGCGGCGGCGTACTGGCGTACGGTGCCCTGCTCATCGCGGCGGATGCCGACGGCGGCCTCCGCCTGTGCGAGCGCCCGCTCATAGGCGGTTTTCGTCGGGTAGTTGGCCGGGTAGACGCCAAGCTCCGCCGCAAGCGCTTCGGTATCGCCGCAGTCATCCCGCCAGCCGCCCTGTGCGGCGGCAAGGGCGGCGTCAAACGCGGCTTCATCCGCAAAGCCGGCCGTGTCCAGCCCGGAGCGCAGCCCCTCCGCCCGGCGGACGTCCCGCCAGTTTGAGCCGGGCCGCTCCGATTGTTCCGGCCGCTGCGCCGCATCCGGCGGCCGGCGGCCGCATAGCGCCTCCCGGATCGCCTGCTCGAGCGCCTCGGCGCGCTCATCTTCATCCGCATATTGCTCCGGGTTTACGCCATAGCGCGCATATGCGCCGCTGTCGCCCCTCAGGCGTTCCGCCATGGCGCTGGCAAGATCGTCGTTAAAATCGTCCTCGTCGTCGTACTCTTCGGGGTCCACGCCATAGGCCGCTCCCTCAGCCCGGCAGGCGTCCTGCCATTGACGCTGCCGCGCCTGCTCGAGCGCGTCCTCAAAATCGTCCTCGTCGTCATATTCCTCCGGGTTCACGCCAAGCGCCGTTCCCTCAGTCTGGCGGCCGGCCTGCCATTTGCGGCGGATCGCCTCCTCGCGCGCGTCCTCGCGCGCCACCTCGAGCTCAAATTCAAAATCCCGCTCGTCGTCGTAGAGCGTTGGGTCTACGCCGTAGCGCATGCCCTCGGCGCGGCGGCGCGTCTGCCACTGCCGGCGCCGCGCCTCTTCGAGCGCTTCCTCGTACGCTTCCGCCTGCGCCTGTTCAAGGACGTCGCCGTAGAGTTCGCCAAAACGCTCGTCCACCAGCGCGTCCAGCTCCTCTGCGGTGGGCTCGCGCGTGGGTGCGAAGGCTTCCGCCAGCATCAGGGTTTCAAAATCCGGGAAGATATCCATGGACGGCCTCCTCTCGTGGCGAACGCTTGTTTCGGGTCGGGGACGGGACAAAAAGCGCGCCGGGGCGGGAGGGCCCGCCCCGGCGTGGTGCGGCCGGCGGGATTTGAACCCGCAAGCTTTCGCCGGCGGATTTTAAGTCCGCTGTGTATGCCGTTCCACCACGGCCGCACGCAGGGTCGATTGTAGCGCCGCGCCCCGCCATGCGGCGGATGGGGCGGGATCAGAACCGGTGGAATTCGTCCACGTTGACGATGAACACCGTCGCGCCGCCGATGGTGATCTGGATGGGGATGGCGGCCGCCTCGATCGGGTGCGCGATGCCCGTGGAAGGCACGGTGACGGAGTGGCGGCGGCTGGACTTTTCACGGATCACGTCCAGCGCGGTTTGCAGCCGGTCCGCCTCGACGCCGATCATCAGCGTCGTATTCCCGCCGCTGAGAAAACCGCCGACGCTGGAGATGCGCGTGACGCTGATCTCATGCTCGATCAGGGCGCGGATCAGGGGCTTGGTGTCCTCTTTTTGCACGATTGCGAATACGAGCTTCATGGTGCGGGACCTCCTTGGATGGGATGCTTTCATTATAGCAGACGCGGCGGCGGACGGCAACCCTCCGCGCCCGGCCGCGCGCGCACCGGTTTTGCCGCGCGCATCCGCGCGGCCGCGCAGTGATTTTTGAGACTTGTGTCGCATAAAGTACAATAGCTTGGATATGGGGGTAGATGGGGTGCGGATCGTTGTCGTAAAAAAGAAGACGCTGCTGGTCGCTCTTGTGGGACTGCTTGCGTGCGCCGCTGCGGTGGCGCTGACGGTGTGGCTCTCCGACGCGGGATTGCTGCCCACGATGGCGCGCATGGCGCAGGTGGAGGAATACGAGCTGAACGTGCTGCCGGGCAAGAAGCGCGAGCTGCCGGTGTACAGCGTGGAGCGGCCGGATCAGAAGATCGCGCTCACCATCGACGCCGCCTGGGAGGACGACAAGACGGCGTTCATCCTGGAGACGCTCGCCCGTTACGACGTCAAGGCGACGTTCTTCCTCTGCGGCGTATGGGTGGAGGCGTATCCCGAGCATGTGAAGGAGATCGCCGCCGCGGGGCATGAGATCGGCAACCACAGCCTGACCCATCCGCACATGAACGAGCTCACCGCCGAGCAGGTGCAGCAGGAGATCTCCGCGCTCGACGATCAGATCGAGGCGCTCACCGGCAAGCGGTGCACAAAGTTCCGCGCGCCCTATGGCGAATACAACGACACCGTCATCAAGGCCGTGCGCGCGCTGGGGTATGAGGCGGTCCAGTGGGACGTGGACACCATCGACTGGAAGAAGGAGCGCAGCGCCGCGGCCATCCTCGAGACCGTCCTGCCGCGCCTCGCGCCCGGCAGCATCATCCTCTGCCACAACAACGGCTACCAGATCGAGGAATACCTGCCCACGCTCATCGAGCAGGCGCAGGAGGCGGGCTACGAGTTCGTCACGGTCGACGAGCTGCTGCTCGACGGCGCCACCACCATCGACGCAAACGGCCGCCAGCAGCCTGCCGCCTGAGGCCGCGCGTGCCTGCACGCGCAGCGGGCGCGCTCAGGCTTGTAAAAGGGCGCGCGCTGCTCTATAATATAGGGCAGTAAACGGATGGAGCGGGAAACGCTTGAACACCAGCGACTTTTTTTACGACCTGCCGCCGGAGCTGATCGCGCAGACGCCGGCGGCGGAGCGCGCGGCCTCGCGGCTGCTCATCTACAACCGGAGCACGCAGTCGGTTACCGACGGCGTGTTTTCCGATATTACGAATCATCTGCATGCGGGCGATGTGCTCGTGCGCAACACCACGCGCGTCATCCCGGCGCGCCTGATCGGCACGCGCGAGCAGACCGGCGGCCATATGGAGTTCCTGCTGCTGCGCCGCACGGAGGGCGACCGGTGGGAGTGCCTGGCAAAGCCGGCGCGCCGCGCGCGCCCCGGGCAGGAGTACCGCGTGGGGGAGGAACTCTGCGTCCGCATCCTGGGCGATACCGCCGCCGAGGGCGGCAAGTTCGTGGAGATGCGCTATGAAGGCGTGTTCGAGGAGGTGCTCGAGCGCGTCGGGCAGACGCCCCTGCCGCCCTACATCACCGAGCGGCTGGACGATCCGGAACGCTATCAGACCGTCTATGCGCGCGAGCGCGGCTCCGCCGCCGCGCCGACGGCTGGTCTGCATTTTACCGAGGCGCTGCTCGAGCAGCTGCGCGCGCAGGGCGTGCAGATCGTCGATGTGCTGCTGCACGTCGGCCTGGGCACGTTCCGCCCGGTCACGGCCGAGCGCGTGGAGGATCACCATATGCACGCCGAATACTGCGAGGTGACGGAGGAGGCTGCGCGGCGGATCAACGCGGCGCGCGCTTGCGGCGGCCGCATCGTCGCGGTGGGGACGACCACCGTGCGCACGCTCGAGAGCGCGGCCGCACCGGACGGGCAGGTGCGCCCCTTCGCAGGGCAGACGGACATCTTCATCACACCGGGCTACCGCTTTCGCGCCGTGGACGCGCTGATCACCAACTTCCACCTGCCGGGCTCCACGCTGCTCATGCTCGTGTCCGCCCTGGCCGGGCGGGAGGAGATGCTGCGCGCCTACCGGCACGCGGTGCAGGAGCGATACCGCTTTTTCAGCTTTGGCGACGCCATGCTGATCGAATAGGAGGACGTATGGAGCCGCTTCGCTTTGAACTGGTCAAGACGTGCCGCCAGTCCGGCGCGCGCCTCGGGCTGCTGCACACGCCGCACGGCACGGTGGAAACGCCCTGCTACATGCCCGTGGGCACGCAGGCGACCGTAAAGGCCATGACGCCGCGCGAGCTGAAGGAGGCCGGCGCGGGCGTCGTCCTGGCCAACACCTACCATCTCTACCTGCGGCCCGGCCACAGGCTCGTGGAGGAGGCGGGCGGGCTGCACGCGTTCATGCGCTATGACGGGCCCATGCTCACCGACAGCGGCGGCTTCCAGGTGTTCAGCCTGGCGAAGATGAACGACATCCGCGAGGACGGCGTGATGTTCCGCTCGCACGTGGACGGCAGCAGCCATTTCTTTACGCCCGAAAAGGTCATGGAGATCGAGCAGGCGCTCGGCGCGGACATCGCCATGTGCTTTGACGAGTGCGCGCCCTTCCCCAGCGACCACGCCTATACGCTGCGCGCCATGCAGCGCACGCACCGCTGGGCGCAGCGCTGCCGCGCGGCGCACACGCGGCCGGATCAGGCGCTGTTCGGCATCGTGCAGGGCGGGATGTACCGCGATTTGCGCATCGAGAGCGCCAGGACGCTTGCGGCGATGGATTTCCCGGGTTATGGCATCGGCGGGCTGAGCGTGGGCGAGCCAAAGCCCGTCATGTACCGGATGCTCGAGGAGCTGATGCCGTATCTGCCGGCGGACAGGCCGCGCTACCTGATGGGCGTCGGCAGCCCGGACTGCCTGCTCGAGGGCGTGCTGCGCGGCGTGGACATGTTCGACTGCGTGCTCCAGACGCGCAGCGCGCGCAACGGCCTCGCGCTCACGCGCGGCGGCCGCCTCATCCTGCGCAACGCCAAATATGAGCGGGACTTTTCCCCCATCGAGGAGGGGTGCGACTGCTACGCCTGCCGCACGGGCTTTACGCGCGCGTATCTGCGCCACCTGTTCAAGGCGGGCGAGATCCTCGCCGCGCAGCTGGTGACCATGCACAACATCCGCTTCACGCTGCGCCTGATGGAGGAAGTGCGGCAGGCCATCCACGAGGACCGGTTCGGCGATTTTGCGGCGCAGCTGCTGGAGGGAGGCATCTACCCGGCATGAAGGAGCGGGAGTTCGTCTGCCATAGCGAGCAGGAGATGCTCGCACTGGGCGGCCGGCTGTGCCGCGCGCTGTTCCCCGGCGCCCTCGTGGCGCTGCACGGCGGCCTCGGCGCGGGCAAGACGGCGCTCGTGCGCGGCATGGGGCGCGCGCTGGGCGTGCAGGAGGTGACCAGCCCCACCTTCACCATCGTGCAGGAATACGCCAGCACGCCGCGCCTCATCCACTTTGACGCCTACCGCCTGGCCGGCGCGGACGAGCTGTACGCCGTCGGCTTTGACGACTATCTGCGCGAGGAGGCGATCATCGCCATGGAGTGGGCGGAGCTGGTCGCGGACGCGCTGCCGCGCGAGCGGCTGTCCGTTTGCATCGAGGGCGACGGGGAGGCGCCGCGGCGCGTGACGCTTACCGCCGCGGGCGCAGCCTATGAGGAGGTGCTGGACCGGTTATGACGATTCTTTCGCTGGAGACCTCCGCCGCCGTTGCGTCCGTGGCGCTGCTGCGGGACGGGAAGGTGCTTGCAGAAGCGGCGTGCGACGCGTCAAAAAAGCACGCCGAGACCGTGCTGCCCGCCATCGACGCGCTGCTGCGCGGCGCCGGCTGCGCCATGGCCGGGCTGGACGCCTTCGCCGTGGACGTGGGGCCCGGCTCGTTCACCGGCGTGCGCATCGGCGTGTGCCTGGCAAACGGCTTCGCCCTCGCCATGGCAAAGCCCGTGATCCCCGTGGACGCGCTGCGCGCGCTGTACGAGCCGTACCGCGGCGGGAGCGGGCTGTACTGCGCGCTCATCGACGCGCGCAACGGCAACGCCTACGCCGCCAGGTACCGGGACGGGCGCTGCGTGGAAGCGCCGCGCGCGGTGGAGCTGGCCGCGTATGGCGCGGGCCTTGACGGCGCGCGCTGCATCGGGGACGTGCCGGCGCTGTGCGCGCCGTTGGAGCTGCCGTCGGCCGCGAACGTGGGCCTTGCCGCCTTCACACTTTTGGACGGCGCGGGCGCGCAGGCGAACCCGCTGTATCTCAGGCCGTCGCAGGCGGAGCGCATGGCGGGGGAGGGGAGACGATGACGCCGCAGATCCGCCCCATGCGCCGCGCGGACATCCAGCGCGTGTATGAGATCGAATGCGCGTGCTTCCGCACGCCCTGGTCGCGCCTGTCGCTGCTGTCGGAGCTGCGCAACCGCGCGGCGGTCTACCTCGTTGCGGAGGCGGAGGGCCGCGTGATGGGCTATGGCGGCATGTGGGTCGTGCTCGACGAGGCGCATGTGACCAACATCGCCGTCATGGAGCAGGCGCGGCGGCAGGGCTTTGCCCGCGCGCTGCTGCTCGGCCTGATGGAGCGCGCCCTGGAGCGCGGCGCGACGCGCATGACGCTCGAGGTGCGCGAGCGCAACCTGCCCGCGCAGGCGCTCTATGCCGGGCTGGGTTTTTACCAGAACGGCTTCCGCCCGCGCTATTATCCCGATACGGGCGAGGGCGCCCAGCTCCTCTGGAACGACGATATCGAAAAGACGGTTGCATCCAGCCGGGAAATGTGCTAAAGTATCGCAATGTACGCGATGGGAGGTTGAACGATGGGTCTGTATGCAGATTGGCTCGCCCGGTGCGAGCAGGCCGGCGGCGCGAAGCGCCAGCAGTACTGGAGTGAGTATTTTGCCGCCGAGACGGAGAACTACCGCAGCATCCTTGCCTCCGGCAAGACGGAGTATGAGGGCACGCTCGGCGAGCTTGCCGCGGCGTTTTCCATGGAGCCGGTGGTGTTCTGCGGCTTTCTCGACGGCGCGAACACGAGCCTGAAGGAGCCGCTCGAGCTTGACGCGCTGGAGGAGGATACGCCGCTTCGCCTCTCGTTCGACCTTGAGAAGCTGTACTACAACATGCACGACGCCAAGGCGGACTGGCTCTACAACCTGCCGGAGTGGGATGCGCGCCTGAGCGCCGAGCGGCGCCGGGAGATCACGCGCGAATACCGCAGCGCGCATGTGTTCGTCAAGGAGCCGACCGTCGGCCGCAACGACCCCTGCCCCTGCGGCAGCGGGAAGAAATATAAAAAGTGCTGCGGTATT
>ENA-OYZG01000079-OYZG01000079.1-human-gut-metagenome-genome-assembly--contig:-NODE-79-length-31088-cov-6.789901_pt1 | contig 31088 bp, 29 predicted proteins | sample MGYA00244071_ERZ653466 | MGnify/ENA primary metagenome ERZ653466 (study PRJEB26926, sample SAMN06165150) | human gut metagenome | biome: ENVO:00009003; feature: ENVO:2100002; material: ENVO:00002003...
CCGTTGTGTCCTGCCGCCATTCCTCCTGCATTTCGGTCAGACTGTCCAGCACGCTGTGGATCATCTGCCGCCCGGACAGCGGCAGGGCGCGGTATTTCTCCACCATCCGCCGCTCCTCGTCCGAGTAGACAAAGGTGTGGCGGAACGTGTCCCGGTACAGATAGTTGGGGTCCACCCCCAGAGCGTCAAACAGCCGCAGCAGCACCTCTTCCTTGGGCGCGCTGACGCCGGTTTCATAGTTTCCCACCGCCGACCGGGAAATTCCCAACCGGCCTGCCAACTCCACCCGGGAGATGCCCAGCTCCTCCCGGCGCTTGCGCAGCTGTTCGCCAAAGCTCATGCTTTCGCCCTCCTTCGACGGGGTTCGCCCCATGCTGTCGATAGCGTACCACATTTGTTGGTTCTTGTCAATAGTTTTAACAAGAATCTTGTTAATTTAGGATTGACATAACAAGATTCTTGTGCTATAGTAGCGTCATTCTCAAGTTTCTTGGCAGCAAGGCCGAAAAAAACCTGCCGCAGCCGCGGCAGGTGCATATGAAATTCGGTATATCCCGCCCAAACCCGCCGGGGTAAACGCGGCCCGCCGGGGACGTCGGCCCCTGCGGCCGCCACCCATTCATTCCGGAAGGTCCGCCGCGTGGGGCAGGCCCCAGCGGAAGTGGGCCGCGCACAGCCGCAGCACCAGGATCACTGCCGCCCCCAGCAGCATGGAGGGGATATCCCCCAGATGCCGCCAGCACAGGGCGCACAGCAGGGCCCCGATCAGGGTGGGGCAGGCGTAAAAATGCTTGACGAAGATATAGGGCTTCTGGTTGGACAGCACGTCCCGCAGCACGCCGCCGCCTACGCCGGTGATGACGCCCACGAACACCAGCAGAAACAGGTTATAGTCCTGGGCCTGCTGAAAGGCGCACTGAACGCCCACCACCGTGAACAGCCCCAGACCGATGGAGTCCAGCCACAGCATCACCAGCTCATAGGCCCGGCTCTCCACCGCCAGCAGGTGCCGCACCGCCGGCAGGAACACCAGGGCCGACACCCCCATGGCCACCAGGGCATACACCGGCTGGCAGAACATCACCGGCGGGGTGATGCCCAGGGTCAGGTCCCGGATGACCCCGCCGCCGCAGGCGGTGCACACGCCCAGGATCACCACGCCGAAGGCGTCCAGCTGGCGCTGAAGCCCCGCCAGGGCCCCGGAGGCGGCAAAAACCGCCGTGCCCACGATTTCCAGTATGAAAAGTACCGTATCGGTCATAAAAATCGCCCTTTTTCCTCAGAATGCCCCGGCATTATAGCACAGGCGGCAGGGCCGCGCAATGGGACAGTGCAACAAATTTTTCCGGTTGTTGCCCGGATTTATGCAACGATTTGAGAAAATTCATGTATAGGTAGAGGCAAAAAAAGACTTCCGGATGCAAGCATCCGGAAGTCCTGGTGGGGGATGGTGGATTCGAACCACCGAAGGCGTTGCCAGCAGATTTACAGTCTGTCCCCTTTGGCCACTCGGGAAATCCCCCATATATGAAGTTTGGAGCTGGTGGACGGATTCGAACCCCCGACCTGCTGATTACAAATCAGCTGCTCTACCAGCTGAGCTACACCAGCGTCTGACCAGCGAAGATTATATTACCAGACTCCACCTCGTTTGTCAACAGAAATTTTCGCCTCTGGCGGGAATTTTTTACATAAACCGGCACCGACACCACATTCACCCATGCACACAGGAGAGAGGAGGCAGTTGATATGACGATGCAGGAATTGTCCCCGCAGTATGCCCGGCAGGCGGAGGCCGTGTCCCGGCGGCTGCGGGAGCTGCGCCAACAGGCGCTGACGGAGGGGGACCCGGAGCGGGTCCAGGCCCTGCGCCGCAGACAGCAGGAGCTGCGGCCCCTGCTGCAGGAGGCCCGGGAGCTGGCGGAGCACACCGCCCATTATTATGACAGGGGGTACATAAGACGTGAAAAATACCGCATCTGACCTGGCAGGCCTGCCCTATGATCCGCTGAGCATGGCCAGTCTGCAGCTCTGGAAGCAGGAGAACCAAGAGGACAACCGCCCCCGGATCGAGCGGCTTCTGCGGAACCTTCCCCTGGCCATGGAGGAGGAGCTGACGCCCCGTCAGCGGCAGATCATGCGCATGCGCTATTCCCGGAACATGTCCGTCACCCGCATTGCCCAGGAGCTGGGCATCAACAAGGCCACCGTTTCCCGGACCCTGTCCCGCAGCACCTGGAAGCTGTACCGCAGCCTGCGGTACAGTCTGTAAAAAAACTTACATTTTCCCCGGAAAAGCCTTGACTTTTCCGGGGAAAACCTTATAATGCCTATACTGTACGCGCGGTTTATATGGGGCCTGTGTCTGTCCGGCGGACAGGCGGTCCCCTGCGGGATAGAGGGAAAAGACAGACGAGAAAGGGTGGTATCTCCTATTATGTTAGATAAGCTTGTGCACAATCGCTGGCCCCGGGTGGGGGCGGCACTGTTCGGGTCGCTGCTGCTGGCTCTGGCCATCAATCTGTTCATCGTGCCCCAGCACCTGTACACCAGCGGTCTGCTGGGCCTGTGCCAGGTGATCCGCACCCTGCTGGACACCAGGCTGGGCATCCGCTTCAGCAACTTCGACCTGGCGGGCACGCTGTACCTGCTGGCGAACCTGCCGCTGCTGCTGCTGGCCTACAAGACCATGGGCCGGACCTTCGTGGCGAAGCTGGCTTTGTGCACGGTGTCCAACTCCCTGTTTCTGTCCATCATCCCCATTCCGGCGGAGCCCATCATCCCGGATATGCTCACCAGCTGCCTGGTGGGCGGCATCCTGGCGGGCTTTTCCAACGGCCTGGTGCTGACCTGCGGCGCCTCCTGCGGCGGGCTGGACATTCTGGGGCTGTATCTGTCCAAAAAGGGCCGGGGCTTCACGGTGGGCAAATTCTCCCTGCTGTTCAACGCCGCCCTGTATACCCTGTGCCTGATCCTGTTCAGCGCCCCCACGGCCATCTATTCCGCCATTTACACGGTGTTCAACGCCCTGTTTGTGGACCGGGTGCACCAGCAGAACATCACCACCCAGGTGCTCATTGTCACCAAACTCCGGGACCTGGAGCCCTTCTGGGAGCTGGGGCGGAAGATGGACCGGGGCATCACCTACTGGACCGGCCACGGCGCCTACACCGGCGATGAGGTGCAGATTCTCTGCATCTGCCTGTCCAAGTACGAGATCGAGACTTTGCAGCAGGAGGTCCAGAAAATTGACTCCCACGCCTTCTTCATGATGCAGGAGGGCGTACATACCCGGGGCAACTTCAAGCGGCACCTGAACCCCTGACGGCCCATACCCATCAACATACCGGGAGCCCGGCGCACCGCGCCGGGCCCCTTCGTTTTTATCGCCCCTTGCCCGAAGCCGCCGGATGTGCTACACTGATAGGGAATCGTACACACGGAGGACCCCCGCATGAAACGTATTGCCAGTATCCAGGATATCTCGTGTCTGGGCCGCTGCTCGCTGACGGTGGCACTGCCGGTGATCTCCGCCATGGCGGTGGAGTGCGCCATCGTACCCACGGCGGTGCTCAGCACCCACACCATGTTCCCCGGCTTCATCAGCCGGGACCTGTCGGACCAGCTGCTGCCCATCGCCCGCCACTGGAAAAGCCAGAACGTGACCCTGGACGCCATCTGCACCGGCTATCTGGCCTCCCCCCGGCAGACGGAGGAGGTCTGCGACTTTTTCGACCTGCTGGCAGGGCCGGACACCCTGCTGTTCGTGGACCCGGCCATGGCCGACGGCGGACGGCTGTACAGCGGCTTCGGCCCGGATTTTCCCGGGTATATGCGCCGGGTGGTAAGCCGGGCCCATGTGGCGGTGCCCAACGTGACGGAGGCCTGCCTGCTGACGGACACCCCCTACCGGGAGACGGAGGACCTGTCCTGGTGGCGGGACCTGCTGCGGCGGGTGGGGGACCTGGGGCCCCGCTGTCCGGTGCTCACCGGGGTGCCCTTCGGGCCGGACCGTCTGGGGGTCATGGCCCTGGACCCGGAAAGCGGCGGCATCTTCCAGTACCACACCCCCCGGGTCCACGACCACTTCCACGGCACCGGCGACATCTTCTCCGCCGCCTGCGCCGGGGCCATGGTCCGGGGCAAGGGGCTGCCCGACGCCCTGCGCCTGGCGGCGGATTTCACCCTGGCCTGTATTCAGGCCACCCAGCGGGACCCCAACGCCCCCTGGTACGGGGTGGAGTTTGAGAAGGCCCTGCACCTGCTGCCGGGGCTGCTGGAGCGGTGATTTCCCCCCTGCCCCGGGAGGTTTTCCGGAAATTTTGCTGAAAATCCCTAAAAATATAGTTGTCAGAACCGGCAAAATATTATATAATCCATATGTTGAACGAATGCACGGCGGGAAAAGCCGCGCTTGCACAGAAAACGAAGGGAGAACAACCATTATGACTGCCAACGACATCCGCAACATCGCCCTGCTGGGCCACGGCGGCTCCGGCAAGACCTCTCTGGCCGAGCAGATGCTCTTTATGACCAAGGGCACCGACCGCCTGGGCCGCACCGCCGACGGCAACACCACCTGCGACTATGACGCCGAGGAGATCAAGCGCCAGATTTCCATTTCCCTGGCCTTTGCTCCCGTGAATTATAAGGGCGTGAAGATCAACGTGATGGACGCCCCCGGCAACTTCGACTTCTCCGGCGAGGCTCTGTCCGCCATCCGCGCCGCTGAGTGCGCCGTTCTGGTGGGCGCCGCCAAGGACGGTCTGTCCGTGGGCATGGAGCGCTCCTGGAAGATGCTGGGCAAGAAGCCCCGCATGATCTTCATCAACCGCACCGACGAGGACAACAGCGACTACGCCTCCTGCCTGGACGCCCTGAAGGGCAAGTTCGGCCAGGCCATCGCCCCCATCGTTGCCCCGGTCATCGACGGCAACAAGAAGGTCACCGCCATCGTGGACCTGCTGCACAACACCGCCTATGAGGTCAAGGGCGGCAAGGCCGCTGCCTGCGCCATCCCCGCCGACATGGCCGACGAGGTGGAGGCCCTGCGCGCCGAGCTGATGGAGGCCGCCGCCGGCGCCGACGAGGAGCTGATGGAGAAGTTCTTCGACACCATGGAGCTGTCCGCCGAGGATATGGCCAAGGGCCTGAAGATCGGCGTCCGGGACGGCAGTGTCTGCCCCGTGCTGTGCGGCTCCGCCAACACCGGTCTGGGCGTGGAGATGCTGCTGCAGACCATCCTGGACCTGGCCCCCGTGGCCACCGATATGCCCGCCGAGGCCGCCCAGGATGACGACGGCAACGACATCGAGGTCGCCTTCGATCCCAACGGCCCCACCGCCGCCATCGTGTTCAAGACCATCTCCGACCAGTACGGCAAGTATTCCATGATCAAGGTCATCCGCGGCAAGGTCACCGGCGACATGGCCCTGTATAACCCCACCACCGGCAACACCGAGAAGCTGGGCCGCCTGTATGTCATGAAGGGCAAGAAGGGCGAGGAGACCAAGGAGATCTGCTGCGGCGACATCGGCGCCATCGGCAAGATGGACAAGGTCAAGACCGGCGACACCCTGTGCGACGCCAAGAACATCGTCCGCCTCCACGGCATGGACTATGCCCAGCCCTGCTACAGCCGCGCCATCTCCCCCAAGACCAAGCAGGAGATCGAGAAGCTGGGCACCGGCCTGAACAAGCTCAACGAGGAGGATCCTACCTTCCACGTGGTCAACAACGCCGAGACTCACCAGACCGTCATCTCCGGTGCCGGCGATATCCAGATCGACGTGCTGTGCGCCAAGCTGAAGAGCCGCTTCGGCGTGGACGCTGAGCTGTCCGCTCCCCGGGTCGCCTATCGCGAGAAGATTCGCTCCACCGTCCGCAAGCAGGGCCGTTATAAGAAGCAGACCGGCGGCAGCGGCCAGTTCGGCGACGTCCATATCATTTTCGAGCCCCAGACCGAGCAGGAGGATATGATCTTCGAGGAGAACGTGTTCGGCGGCTCCGTGCCCAAGAACTACTTCCCCGCCGTGGAAAAGGGCCTGCGCGAGAGCTGCCAGCACGGCGTGCTGGCCGGCTATCCCGTGGTGTTCCTGAAGGCCACCCTGGTGGACGGCTCCTATCACCCGGTGGACTCCTCCGAAATCGCCTTCAAGCTGGCTGCCAACCTGGCCTTCAAGGCCGCTCTGCCCGAGGCCAAGCCCGTGCTGATGGAGCCCATCGGCGAGCTGAAGGTCACCATTCCCGACAGCTACCTGGGCGACGTGATGGGCGACCTGAACAAGCGCCGGGGCCGCGTCATGGGTATGAACCCCACCGGCGACGGCGAGCAGGTGCTGGAGGCCGAGGTCCCCATGGCCGAGATGATGAGCTATGCCATCGACCTGCGCTCCATGACCCAATCCCGCGGCACCTTCACCTTCAACTTCGTCCGCTACGAGGATTGTCCCGCCGCGGCCCAGGAGAAGGCCATTGCCGAGGCCAAGGCTCTGGCCGAGGCCGAGTAAGTCTCTCCCCTAATACGTATCCAAGGCCCCCGGCTTTCGCCGGGGGCCTTGTTCTGTCCTGGGGATTATTGACTTTCCCCGGTGGGTAAACTATAATAGGCTGCGGCAAGAGTTTCTTCAACCGTTCCGATTTTCCGTCGGACAGACCCATCGGGGGCTTTATTTATGAATTATCGCATCATTTTCCATATGGCGGGACGGGTCCTGCTGGCGGAGGCGGGGCTGCTGGTCCTGCCGCTGGCGGTGTCCCTCCTGTATCGGGAGGACTGCGCCTGGGCGGTGCTGGCCTCCATGGCCGTGGCCGCCGTTCTGGGCGGGCTGCTGACGCTGCTGGCCCGGCCCCGCAGCCACAAGTTCTTCAGCCGGGAGGGATACATCATCGTGGCCCTGGCCTGGGTGCTGCTGTCGGCGGTGGGGGCCCTGCCCTTCTGGTTCAGCCGGGAGATTCCCTCCTATGCCGACGCATTTTTTGAGACGGTCAGCGGCTTCACCACCACCGGGGCCTCCATCCTGACGGATGTGGAGGCCATGAGCCACGGGCTGCTGTTCTGGCGCAGCTTCACCCACTGGGTGGGCGGCATGGGGGTGCTGGTGTTCATCACCATGCTCTCCGGCAGCACCGACCGGTCCATGAACATTCTCAAGGCGGAGATGCCCGGCCCGGTAAAGGGCAAGCTGACCCCCCGGACCCGGGACACCGCCCGGGTGCTGTATCTGCTGTATTTTCTTATCACGGCGGTGCTGGTGGGCATGCTGCTGCTGGGGGGTATGCCCCTGTTTGACAGCCTGGTCCACGCCTTCGGCACCGTGGGCACCGGCGGCTTCGGCATCAGGGCCGACTCCATTGCCTCCTACTCCCCGTATATCCAGGGGGTCATCACCGTTTTCATGATCCTCTGCGGCATCAACTTCAACCTCTATTATCTGCTGTTGCTGCGCCAGTGGCGGGCGGCCCTGCGCAGCGACGAGCTGTGGACCTATCTGGGACTGGCAGTCGTGGCCACCGGCGTTATCACCCTGGACCTGCGGGGGGTGTACGGCGGTCTGGGCACCTGCCTGCGGCAGGCGGCGTTCCAGGTCAGCTCCGTCCTCACCACCACCGGCTATGCCACGGCGGACTTTGACCTGTGGCCGGGACTGTCCCGGGCCATCCTGTTCGCCCTGCTGTTCATCGGCGGCTGCGCCGGGTCCACCGCCGGCGGTCTGAAGGTGTCCCGGGCCATGATCCTGCTGCGCACCATCCGGCGGGAGGTGAACCGCCTGGTCCATCCCCGGCGGGTCACCGCCGTCCGCTGCGACGGCAAGGCCCTGAGCAGCGAGGTCCAGCGGGGCGTCAGCATCTACTTCGCCCTGTACTGTCTGTGCATCCTGATCACCTTCCTGTGCCTCAGCGGGGAGCCCTTCTCCCTGGAGACCAACCTGTCGGCGGTGGTGTCCTGCTTCAACAACGTGGGTCCGGGCCTGGGGGCCGTGGGCCCCGCCGGAAGCTACGCCGGGTATTCCGTCCTGTCCAAGCTGCTGCTGTCGGCGGCCATGCTGATGGGGCGGCTGGAGATCTATCCCATGCTGGTGGCCCTGTCCCCCTCCGTCTGGAGGAAGGACTGATTTCATGCAGGACAAACGCGGGACGCGCCGGGTTATTCCGGTGCGTCCCGCGTTTTTGCTATGCAAAAGCATAGCAAAAAATAGAATGTGCCATTCCCTCGCCCCTTCGGGGCAACCGGGAATGATGCACAAAACTTCATGCACAGAAGAGTTTGCCTGTTTTCGCGGTGCGCCGCACAGTGCATGAAGTTTTATGCCCGGCTGCTTCACAGCCATTTTTTCCACTTGAAGATCACCAGCTCCACCAGAATGCACACCGCGCTGACGATGCACACGGCCAGATACCCGTGCCGGGCGGTGAGCTCCGGCATGTTCACAAAGTTCATGCCGTACCACCCGGCGATCAGGGACAGGGGCAGAAACACCGTGGTAACGATGGTCAGGATCTTCATGATCTGGTTCTGCCGCATGTCCAGCTGGGTCTGGTGCATTTCACGCAGCTGTAAGGCGTACTCCTTCTCCTGCTCCGTGGCGGACAGCAGCCGCTGGGCCCGGCCCGTCAGGTGGTCGAACAGCCGGGAGGCGTGGGGGTCGCCCTCCTCCGTCTCCTCCGACAGCACCGCAAACAGGTCGTCCAGCTGCTCATAATACGCCGCGAACACCGACAGCTCCCGGCGGATGCGGAACAGCTTCTTGTCCAGGTCCTGAGCCTGGTCCTGCATCAGGGCCTCCTCCAGGGCTGTCAGCCGCTTTTCGTATTTCTGCAGGGTGGGCATATCCTCCTGCAGAAGCCGGGCAAACAGCTCCGCCAGCGCCTGAGCCGGGGTCCCGGCCTCCAGGTCGTCCGCCAGGCCCCGCAAAAACTCCCCGTCCTCCGCCAGCAGCAGCCGCCGCTGGGTCAGATAGAATCCGAAAAAGTGCTTCTCGCCGGTGGGGGCCATGGGCCGGGGCATGGCATAGGTCCCGGCGGCCCCGCCGCCCTTGAGCCGCTCCGCCCGGCAGAAGGCGCCGCCGGAGGGGGCAATGCGGTGCTGCTCCAGCTGGGGATACCGCTGGCGCATCTGGTCAAAGGTCACCAGCTCCACGCAGGATGCGCACATCTCGCCCATGGCCTTACAGGAAAAACTTCCGGTGCAGGGACCGGCGCAGGGGCTTGCACACGGCAATGATCAGCAGCATGGCCCCCAGCAGCACTCCCGCCGCCAGGGGGTAAAACGACCAGATAAACGTCCGATGGACCTGGAAAGTGATGTTCAGCAGGAACTCGATGAGCACCGCCAGGCCGCCTCCGGCTATCAGCGCCCCGCCGAAGATATACAGGTGCCCCCGGCTCAGATACCGCAGCAGCGTCACCACCGTAGTCACCAGAACCCCGATGGTCCCCGTGACCGGAAGGGCGAAGGTCAGGAACCAGTGTCCGCCGGTGGCGAAGTTGATATACAGCAGGTACAGCCCGATGGCCGCGAAGTCCGCCGGGACGAAGATCACTGGGTTGGGCCTTCTGAACCACAGGGGCAGCACCGCCAGGATGTACAGCAGCGCCACGCCGCCTGCGGCGTACCCGGACCACAGGATGGCCCCGTTGACGCTCCAGTCGCACAGGATGCAGATCACGATGGGCAGCACCGCCAGCATGGTCAGGATGAACAGCACGCCGGAGCGGTTCACCTCCTCGGGATGGCCCATGGGGTCCGGCGGAAAGGGAGGCTCCCCCTGCTGCCGGGGCATATCCGGGTGAAACACCCGGGTCCCGCACAGGGGACACACGGTTTCGCTGTCGGCCAGCTCCACGCCGCAATTGATGCAATACATATCGGACACTCCTTTCCCTTATCCCCGGCCCCGGCGGTTGCTCTCCACCTTCACGGGGAGGCCCAGCCGCTGCAGGACCCGGTAAAAATGCAGCTCCAGCTCCGGCTCCTGGATGCTGCGGATGCAGTTGATATACATGGTCCCGTTCCAGGACACCACGCCGCAGTCGTGGGGCGCGGCGGCCTGAACGCCGATGATGAAGTCCAGCCTCTGCACATATGGGGCCATGGCCTCCGGCAGCTCCACCGCCCCCAGGTTTGACAGGCACAGGCAGGACTTCCGCTCGCCCACGGCGTTAAACACCGCCTTCATGGCGATGTTCTTGATGAACAGGGGCATCACCTTCAGCACCGGGGACTTCTCGCTGGCCACATTGGCGGCGAACTTGGAGCGCAGGGTGTGGGTGTTGTTCTCCAGGCCCATCCGGTGGTGCACGGCGGCGCAGATCTCGGAGAAGGTATAGTCCCCGGTGCGGGGGTCGATCTCCGGGGTGATATACGAGGCAAAGTTCCGCAGGCTGCGGCTGGGGAACAGGGTCCGCAGGTTCACCGGCAGCAGCACCTTCACCGGCTTGCGGCGGCTGCGCCGGGGCACCTTCTCCGCCTGCAGGTCGGCGATGGCCTGCATCATGGCGGCGCACAGCAGCTCCGTCACGGACACCCCGTATTTCCTTGCGCACACCCGCACCCGGTCCACCGGCACCATCATGGTCACCAGGTTCTTATATCCGTCCTTTTCCGGGGTGCCGCTGAGGTGATAGGCGGTGCTCTCCGCCCGGCTGGCGGTAACGTCCCCGGCATAGCGCAGGAAGCTGTCCTCCAGCTCCTGGGGGCTTGGCTCCTCCAGCCGGCCCAGAACGCCCTTTTCCGCCGGAACGGTGATGCCGTACTTCTGGCACAGATACTCCGCCACCAGGGTTTTCAGGAAAATGAGCCCCCCGGTGCCGTCGGTGACGGCGTGGAAAAACTCCACTGCCACCCGGTTGTGATACACCAGCACCCGGAAGGCGCAGCGCCGCACCTGGCCGAAGGGCACATGGGCCAGGGGGCAGCTTTTCTCCGGCTGGATGTCCGGGGGCTGGGGGATTTCCTCCAGATAGTACCAGAACACCCCCCGCCGCAGCCGCACGGCCATGGACGGGAACCGCCGCACCGTCACGTCCAGAGCCGCCCGCAGCACGGGCACGTCGATGGGCTCCGTCAGGGTGGCGGACAGGCGGAAGAAGTTGTTCCAGTTCCGGCGCTTGGCGGCGGGATAGATCTTGGCGGCGTTGTCCAGCCGCATCCACCGCAGGCTCCGGGCCGGGGACAGGGTCCGGTCCAGGAAGTGGTTGATGGCCTCAAAATCCTGCTCCATATTCTCGTTCAGGCAGTACAGCACATAGGCGTGCCACCGCTCCGGGGCGATGTGCAGCCTGCTGCGGCACCCGGCGGCCAGGAGCTTTTCGTGCAGGGCCCGGGTGTCGTCCAGCATCACCTCGTCCCCGCCCACAAACAGCAGAGACGGCGGCAGGCCCGTCAGGTCGCCGAACAGCGGCGAGCACAGGGGGTCCGTGGGGTCCTGGGTATAGCACCCCGCGTAAAACTGCAGCAGCTCCGGGGTCATGGAGGGGTCCTTCTCCCGGTTCTCCCGATAGGAGTCCCCGGAACCGGTCAGGTCCGTCCACGGGGAGATGCCGATCAGGCCGCAGGGCAGCTCCATGCCCAGCTCCTTCAGCTTCAGGCACAGGCAGTAGATCAGCCCGCCTCCGGCGGACTCCCCGGCCAGCATGACCTGCCCCGGCTCATAGCCCTTCTGCAGCAGGTATTGATAGCTCTCCAGCGCGTCGTCCAGGGCCGCCGGATACGGATGCTCCGGGGCCAGGCGATAGGCCGGGCAGAACACCCGCACGCCACACTCCGAGGCCAGGGCGGCGGCAAAGCCCTTGGCGTATTCCAGACTGCCGCAGGTATAGCCTCCGCCGTGGAGATACAGGATCACCCCGGTGCGGCGCTGGTCCTTGGGCATGACCCACGCCCCCTGAAAATGCTCAAAATCGTGGTCCCGCACCAGCACCTCCCGCCGGTGCAGGGCGGTCATCAGCTCGCCCAGCTTGTCCTGGCCCTTCCGGGTGGCCTCCAGAGACAGGCCCGCCACAAAGGGCTTGAAAAAAGACAGCTGCGAGCGAACCAGCTTTGCGTGCAGCTCCATGCAATGTCGTTCCTTTCCTGAAAATCTTCTGAACCCTTTTATTATACCAGTTATCCCGCGTCTTCACAAGGCGTGAAGGCCGCAATTTTTTCCCGTTGCGTTTTCCCGCCGGAGACGCTACAATAGCCTGGGCGGAACATCCGCCGGATTTTCAATTGCGTTTGTGGAGGGATTTTCATGCACAAATATGCCTTGGTGGTCATCGACATGCAGCGGGGCTTTCTGGACCCGTCCAGTCCCCTGTATATCGCCGGGGCGGCGGCCACGGTGCCCGCCTGCGCCCGGGCCATCGACTGCTGCCATCGGGCCGGGGTGCCGGTGGTGTTCGCCGTGCGGCACTATCGGGCGGACGGGTCCGATGTGGAGCGGGCCCGATATGACGTGTGGGCCAAAGGCGGGAAGCCCCTGTCCGAGATGTGTCCGGCGTCCATGTCCGACGCCTGGCCGGAGGAGTTCCGCCGGGCCCCGGCGGACTACGTCATCGTGAAGCCCCGGTTTTCCGCCTTTTTTCACACGGAGCTGGACCTGATCCTCCGCCGCCTGGGGGTGGACACGGTGCTGCTGGCCGGGACCACCACCCCCAACTGCATCCGCTCCACCTTCTACGACGCCCTGTCCCTGGACTATGACGCCGTGGTGCTGTCGGACTGCACCTCCTCCGTGACCCCCGCCGTGCAGCAGGCCAACCTGGCGGATATGCAGCGGGTAGGGGGACAGGTCATGACGGCAGCGGACCTGGAGCAGCTGCTGGGCTGACCCGCGCACCAACTTATCCGCCGCCTGCGGGCGGCAAACTCTGCGAGGCTTTTTGACAAGCTGAGGAATCCCTCCGGCCCAGGCTGGAGGGATTCCTGTTTCCGCAGGGGCGGACAAATCTGTCCGCCCCTCTTCTTTTTATATCGTGTACACAAACGGGTCCCCGGGGTTTTTCAGCACCGGGGCCGGGGTGGCGGCGGCCACCCGGGTGCCGCTGCGGACGGACCGGGTCAAAAACACGTTGCCCCCCACCACGGAGCCGTCGCCGATATCCGTCTCACCTCCCAGAATAGACGCGCCGGAATAGATGGTCACGTCGTCCCCCACGGTGGGATGGCGCTTGCCGGGCAGGGAAGCGTGGCCGCCCCGGGGAGACATGGCCCCCAGGGTCACCCCCTGATACAGCTTCACGTTCCGGCCGATGACGGTGGTTTCGCCCACCACGATGCCGGTGCCGTGGTCGATGAAGAAGTGGGGGCCGATGGAGGCCCCGGGGTGGATGTCGATGCCCGTGCGGCTGTGGGCATATTCGGACATGATCCGGGGGATCATGGGCACCCGCTGGCAGTACAGCAGGTGGGCGATGCGGTAAACGAAGATGGCGAACAGGCCTGGATAGGCAAAGATGATCTCCTCCCGGGAGGCGGCGGCGGGATCGGACTCAAAGGTGGCGTCCAGGTCCTCCAGCAGCAGCTTCTGCACCTGGGGCAGGCGGCGGGCAAACTCCCGGGCGATCTTCTCCGCCCGGCCCACCTGATCCTCCGGCAGGGCCAGCTTCAGCTGCTCGGTGAGCTTTTCACGGATGCGCTCCAGCAGCAGGGCGGCGTAGTTCTCCGGGGCCAGGGACATCAGCGCCGGGTCCCCGAAATAGGCGGGAAACAGCAGGCGGCGGACCTCCTTCACCAGCTCGATGACCGCCCGGCGGTCCGGCAGACGCAGGCCGCTGCCATACAGGGGGGTGGCGCTTTCCGTCAGGGTGCGGCCGATGGCCGCGGCGGCTTCTTGGATGTGTTGGGGATACATAAGCAGGCTTCCTTTCCGTGTGTGGAAAAAACAAAGCGGCAGAGAATGCGTCATGCATCCTCTGCCGCTGCTTTTACGCGCTTTTCCCGGGCGCGTCAGGCCCGGGCCTTCTGGGCAAACCATGCATGACCGTTCCGGGCATGACAACAACAGACCATGGTACAAATGGCCCGGCAGCTGTTCATGGAAACGTTGCGGTTCATGGCGTTTGCTCCTTTTGGAATCTGGCCCTATTATATGCTCCCCACGGCCCCGCGTCCATTGTCATTTTGGACAAAATGCGCTTTTTATTCTCCCCGCACACGGCGGTACAGGGTCCCGCAGGCAGGCTGCACCCCCTTGACGGCGAACAGCTCCTCCACGGTGACGAACCGCACCCCCCGAGGCTGCAATCGGTCCACGATCTCCAGGGCCGCCGTGACGCTGGTGGGATAGCAGTCGTGGAGCAGGAGGATATCCCCGTCTCCGGCCTGCCGCAGCACGATGTCCAGGATGCTGTCCACGTTCCGGCTTTTCCAGTCCTCCGTGTCCACGGACCAGCAGATGGCCGGAGTCCCCAGGGCGCACAGCTCCTCCTGCGATATGAAGCCGTAAGGGGGCCGCAGCCAGTAGCTTCCCGGCCCCAGCACCCGTTCCAGGGCCCGGCTGCATTTGTCCAGGTCCGCCAGGGCTTGGGCGGCGGACAGGTCCGTCAGGTCCCCGTGGCCGAAGGAGTGATTGCCGATCTGGTGGCCCTCCTGCCGGATGCGCCGGACCAGGTCCTCCCGGCCTTCGATCCGACTGCCCACCAGAAAGAACGTGGCCCGGACGCCCCGCCGGGAAAGGCCCTCCAACAGCCGGGGGGTGTTGGACGGGGAGGGGCCGTCGTCAAAGGTCAGGGCCATGTACACCGGCTCCGCCGCCGGTTCCGCCGCCGGGCCTGCCGGTTCCGCCGGGGTGCAGCCCGTCAGCACCAGCAGCAGGGCCAGAACTATCCCCGCCCGTCGCCTCATACCGGCCCCTCCAGGGCCACCGCCTGCATCCCCAGCTCCCGGTGCCGCTGCCACACCGTCTCCCGGGGCCAGGCCGCCATGCCCCGGTCCTTCCAGGGGTCGCAGCAGATATAGTGCTCCCGGTCATACCCCGCCAGCACCACGCAGTGCTCGTTGGAGATCCACATGAAGGGCTCGCCTCCCGGCTCCAGACGGTACCAGGGTCCGTTGACGGTGGGGCGCAGGTCGATGCTGACCCACAGCAGCACCGGCAGGTCCCGGTCGATGTATCGGCGGCACAGATAGCCCAGCTCCGCGCCGGTCTCGTTTTTGACCCGGTATGTCCCGGCTCCATCCCGGGACTTAGCCGCCAGGAACCGGGACAATCCGGTCTGTACCGCGCTGGCCCAGCAGCCCAGGGCCTCCGGGTCGTGGGGGTCCCCCACAAAGGCCCGGCGGGGGTCCGGCCCGTGGCGGACGCCGTTCTCGTCCCGGTAAAACCGGCCCCGGGGCAGCCACTCCCGGGCGAACTCCTCCGCCGTCACGGAGAAGCCCAGGTATTGCAGCACCATGGCGGCGCTGACGCTTTCGCAGCCGGTGGGCAGGTCCTGCCCCTGGCCGATAAAGGGCACCGGAAGCCGCTTCATACCGCCTCCCCTGCCCGCCGCCGGGAAAGCCGGTTCAGCAGGAACACCTGCCCCGTTACCAGCGCAGCCCCGATGGCCAGGGGCACCCAGGGATTTCCCAGCGCCGGGGCCAGCAGATAGCACACCGTGCAGTCGGCGGCAACCGCCAGGCCGTACCACAGCTGGGTGTTCACATGGGCCATGTGGTCGCAGCCGGCTCCGGTGGAGCTCATGATGGAGGTGTCGGAGATGGGGGAGCAGTGATCCCCCATGACGGCCCCGGCGCACACCGCCGCCACCGCCATGGGCAGCAGCGGACTTCCGGCAAACACCGGCACCGCCACGGGAATGAGAATGCCCATGGTGCCCCAGCTGGTGCCGGTGGCAAAGGCCAGCACCCCGCCCACCAGAAACAGGGCCAGGGGGAACAGGGCCGTCAGGGTTTCCCGGCCGTCAAACAGCTCCCGGACAAAGGCCGCCGTGTCCAGTCGGGCGGCAAAGGACTTCAGCCCCCAGGCGAAGGTCAGCACCAGCAGCGCCGGGGTGATGAGCTTGAACCCGTCCAGAAAGCCCTCCACAAACCCGGAAAAGCTCATGACCCCCCGGGGGATATACAGCAGGGCCATCACCAGCAGGGTGACGGAGCAGCCGAAGCACAGGGCCATGGGGGCGTCGGTGTTGGCAAAGACGTTGGAGGCCGTCAGGGCCAGGCCCGCCTCCCGGCAGCTGCGGCGGCCCAGCACCGCCATGCCCCACACCACCGCGACGATCAGGCACGCCGTGGGCAGCAGCAGGTCCACCGCCCGGCCCCGGGGGTGGTCCCGGCCCTCCGGCGCAGTCTTGGGCCGGGGCGGCTCCTGCCGGATGGCCAGCTGCTCCCGGCGGTACATGGGGCCGAAATCCCGGCCTGTCAGGGCCACCAGAAACACCAGCCACAGCATCAGCAGGGCGTAGAAGTTATACGGTATGGCCTGAATAAACAGGGCGAAGCCGTTGACATGGCTGTAATCCGCCGGGATGTACGACGACACGGCGGCGGCCCAGGAGCTGATGGGAGCCAGGATGCACACCGGGGCGGCGGTGGCGTCGATGATAAAGGACAGCTTCTCCCGGGAGACCCGGCAGCGGTCGGTGATGGGCTGCATGATGGCCCCCACCGTCAGGCAGTTGAAGTAGTCGTCCAGGAAGATCAGGCAGCCCAGGCCCGCCGTGGCCGTTACCGCCCCCCGGCGGGACCGCACCCGGCGGGAGGCCCACTCCCCGAAGGCCCGGGAGCCGCCGGACCGGGCAAACAGCACCACAATGGCCCCCAGCAGCACGTCAAAGAAGAAGATCTTCAGGTCGATGCCCTCCATCAGGGTCAGGAACAGGGTCTCAAAGCTGCGCCAGGGGGCAAAGCCCTCCGTCAGCAGTGCTCCCACCACGCACCCGGCCAGCAGGGAGGAATACACCTCCTTGGTGGCAAAGGCCAGCACAATGGCCACCGCCGGAGGCAGCAGCGCCCAGCCGGTGGCCGCAAAAGAGGCCGGGCCGCCGCGATCGGCAAAGGAGACGGCGCACAGCAGCACCAGCGCCGCCGCCAGCACCGCCCCCCGCCTGCGGAAGGTTCGTTTCATGGTCAATATCCTCACTTTCCCCATAAGTCGGTGCCCCGGCGGGGCAGGCCGCTTACTATGAGTGTATGCGGGAGTATGACAGGGATATTTCCGGGGCATGCACCGTCCGTCCCCCAGGTGCATTTGACTTTTTACATAAATTTTCCTGGCGTTTCTTGTAAAAAACGTTGGTTTTTTGGAAGCCTATTGACACGGCCCGGTAAAGTTCATATAATCATTTATAGATTTGTCGGACATAGAACAAATGACAAAGTTTGAACAATCTTGGAGGGAACCGTAATATGAAGCACGGAAGATCAATTGTCGCTGCGCTGTTGGGAACTGCCCTGCTCATCGGCAGTCTGTCCGGCTGCGGCAGCACCGAGCCGTCCGGCGGAAGCGACGGCGAATATCAGAAAATCAACCTGTCCATGGCGGTCAACGGAACCGACACCCAGATCGACTCGCTGGTGGCCCACCACTTTGCCGATCTGGTGGAGGAGCGCTCCGGCGGGAACGTGGTGATCGACGTATTCTCCAACGACACCCTGGCCGGCGGCAACAGCACCAAGGGCGTGGAGTACATCGCCGTGGGCGGCTCCGACCTGGGCGCCTACGCCACCTGCGTGCTGGCCAACCTGGAGCCGAAGATGTCCGTGGCCACCCTGCCCTGGTCCTTCACCTCCTATCAGCAGGCCCGCCAGGTCATCGACACCACCGGCGGCGCTTACTATGCCAAGCTGCTGGAGGCCAAGGGCATCACCTATCTGGGCTCCTTCCACAACGGCTTCCGCCAGCTGACCAACAGCAAGCACCCGGTGACCAAGCCCGAGGACCTGAAGGATCTGAAGATCCGCGTGCCCGGTTCGGCGGTGTATATGGGCGTGTTCAATGCCCTGGGCGCAAGCCCCACGGCCATGAGCTGGAGCGAGGTGTTCACCGCCATCCAGCAGAAGACCATCGACGGCCAGGAGAACGGCTGCTCCGTGACCAAGTCCGCCAAGATGGACGAGATCCAGCAGTATATGACCATCTGGAACTACAGCTATGAGAACGACCTGTTTGTGGCCAACAGCCGGGTTTGGGAAAGCCTGGACGAGAACACCCGGCAGCTGCTGCAGGAGTGCGCCACGGAGTCCTGCGAGTGGGGCCGCGACCACCTGGAGGCCGAGGAGGACCAGCTGATCCAGGGCTTCATGGACAGCGGCATGCAGGTGGATATCCTGACCGAGGACCAGCTGCAGGCGTTCAAGGATGCCGTGGCCGGCGTCACGGCTGACCTGAAGACGGAATACGGTGAGGACGCCTGCGCCGCCTTCGGGATCAACTAAGGAGGGGCCAACATGTTTGAGAAAATCGAAAAATTCGTCGCCTGCGCGTGCGTGGCGGTTATGGCGGTGCTGGTGTTTGCCAACGTCGTGGCCCGCTTTGTGTTCAAGCACTCGCTGGCTGTGTCCGACGAGATGTCCACCTATCTGTTTGTGCTGATGAGCTTCATGGGCACGGCCATCGCCGCCCGGCGGAAGGCCCACCTGGGCCTGTCTATCGTGACGGACCGGGTCAGCCCCAAGGCCCGCATCATCATCCAGATGACCGTTTATGCGATTTCCGCTCTGTTCTGCCTGCTGATCGTGGTCACCGGCGTGCAGATGGTTATCAGCCAGTATCGGCTGGGTCAGGAAACGGCCAACATGCAGTGGCCTGAGTGGATCTATGGTTCGTTTGTACCCGTGGGCGCGGCCTTCGCCGCCATTGCGTTCCTGCAGACCATGGTGCAGATGTATAAAGACTATCGGGCAGAGGAGGGCAAATAAATGGTCGGTATCGTATTACTGGGTGTCTTTGTGCTGCTGCTGGCCTTCGGCGCACCCATCGCCGTCTGCCTGGGCATGTCCAGCGTAGGCGCTATCCTGGTGCAGGGCGCAGGCAAACCCCTGGACGCCATCATGAGCGTGCTTCCCCGTCTGTGCTCCTCGGCCAGCAGCAAGTTCGTCCTGCTGGCAATCCCGTTCTTCATCCTCTCCGGCAACGTGATGGAGAAGGCCGGTATCTCCGGCCGCCTCATCAACCTGGCGGAAAAGTGCCTGGGCCACATCCGCGGCGGCATGGCCATGGTCTGCGTGGTGGTGTCCTGCTTCTTCGCGGCCATCTCCGGCTCCGGTCCGGCCACCGTGGCGGCCCTGGGCCTGATTATGATCCCCGCTCTGAAGAAGGCGGGCTATTCCCCGGCCTTTGCCTGCGCTCTGATGGCCGCCGGCGGCGCCATCGGCGTGGTTATCCCCCCGTCCATCACCTTCGTGGTGTACGGCTCCATCGCTGACGCCTCCATCACCGACCTGTTCAAGGCCGGCGTCATCCCCGGCCTGCTGATGGGCCTGGGCCTGATCGTGGCCGCCCTGTTCGTGGGCCGCAAGGCCAACCTGACGGTGCAGCCCAAGGCCTCCGGCAAGGAACGGCTGAAGGCCTTCAAGGATGCCTTCTGGGGCCTGCTGATGCCCGTGATCATCCTGGGCGGTATCTATGGCAGCATCTTCACCCCCACTGAGGCCGCCGCTGTCTCCGTGTTCTATGGCCTGATCGTGGGCGTGTTCATCTATCGCGAGGTCAACTGGAAGAAGATGAAGGACATCCTCATCGACTCCTGCTCCACCACCGCCACGGTTATGTTCATCACCATGGGCGCCACCCTGTTCGGCTATGTCCTGACCCGTGCAAGACTGGATCTGGCCATTGAGAACTTCATGCTCACCGTTACCAACGGCAACACGGTTATCTTCTTCATCATCGTCAACGTGGTGCTGCTGATCGCCGGCTGCTTCCTGGACTCCACCTCCGCCCTGTACATCTTCACCCCGCTGTTTGCCCCCGTTGCGGTGCAGCTGGGCATTGACCCCATCCACCTGGGCACCGTTATGATCGTGAACCTGGCCATCGGCCTGTTCACCCCGCCGGTGGGCGTCAACCTGTATGTGGCCTGCGGCATCGGAGATATCAAGATCGAGGAGATCACCAAGGGCATTGTCCCGTGCCTCATCGCCGAGCTGGCGGTGCTGCTGCTGATCACCTACGTCCCCGCAATTTCCACATTCCTCATTCATTAACGCTTTCTTTCTCTCTCCACACACAGCTTTCTATCCCACGCATGCAGCACCGGGCGGATGAAATCCGCCCGGTGCTGCATTTTCTTATTCCGCCGCCCCATATCCGTCCAGATTTCGGTCAATTTCCATAAAAAACATGCAAAGAATTAGGCAAAAGAGAAAAATCCAAAAAAGCTCTTGACTTTGTCAGACAAAACGCTATACTGTAATTGTCATTTGTCCGACATTAAACAAATCAGAGCATTCCGAAAATTTTCAATGAGGTGATTTTTGTGAAAGATGTCTCCATGCAAGAGCTGAAAAACACCGCCACGCAGATGCGTATGAAGGTCATCGACATGATCTACAAGGCCCAGTCCGGTCATCCCGGCGGATCCCTGTCTGCGGCAGATTTTGTCACCGCCTGCTACTTCAAATACATGAACCTGGACCCCAAGAACCCCCGCTGGGAGGATCGGGACCGCATGGTGCTCTCCAAGGGCCATGTCTGCCCCATCCAGTATGCCTGCCTGGCTACCGTGGGCTTCTTCCCTGAGTCCGTGCTGGATACCCTGCGCAAGGAGGGCTCCATGCTTCAGGGTCACCCCTCCATGAACCGCTGCCCCGGCATCGACATCTCCACCGGCTCCCTGGGTCAGGGTCTGGCCTGCGCCGCCGGTATGGCTCTGGCCGGTAAGCTGGACCACAAGGACTACAAGGTCTTCTGCGTGGTGGGCGACGGCGAGGCCCAGGAGGGCGAGATCTGGGAGGCCGCCAACACCGCTCACAAGTACGGTCTGGACAACCTGATCGTTTTCGTGGATAACAACAACCTGCAGCTGGACGGCACCTGCGACGAGATCATGCCCAACGGCGACCTGGGCGAGAAGTTCCGTGCCTTCGGCTGGGAGGTCCTGGAGCTCGACGGCCACAGCATGGAGGAGATCACCGCCTCCATCGACAAGTGCTATGCCTCCCAGAACGGCAAGCCCAAGTGCCTGTATGCCCACACCGTCAAGGGCAAGGGCGTTTCCTTCATGGAAAACCAGTGCGGCTGGCACGGCGTTGCCCCCAACGATGAGCAGTATAAGCAGGCCATGGCTGAGCTGGAAGCCCAGCTGATCCACTAAGCAAGGAGGAAAGAGCAATGAGCGAAAAGAAAAAGATCGCTACCCGCGAAGGCTTCGGCAAGGAGATCGTGGCCCTGGGCAAGGAAAACCCTGACATTCTGGTGGTGGATATTGATATCGGCAAGAGCTGCAAGACCGGCGACTTCCGCAAGGAGCTGCCCCAGCAGTATCTGAACGTGGGCATCGCCGAGCAGAACGGCGCAGGCCTGGCTGCGGGTCTTGCCACCTGCGGCAAGGTCCCCTTCGTGGTCACCTACGCCGTGTTCGGCTCCCTGCGTATGTGCGAAATGATCCGCCAGGAGGTCTGCTATCCCAACCTGAACGTGAAGATCGCCTGCTCCCACGGCGGCGTGACCCCCGCCAACGACGGCGCCTCCCACCAGTCCATCGAGGACATGGGTGTGCTGCGCACCATCCCCAACATGACCGTGATCATGCCGGCGGACTATAACGCCGCCCGCAAGCTGGTCCGCCAGGCCGCCGAGACCTACGGCCCCATGTATCTGCGCTTCACCCGTGACGCCGTGCCCCAGATCTATGACGAGGACGTGGAGTTCACCATCGGCAAGGCCCACCAGATTCAGGACGGCAAGGACGTGGCCATCATCGCCAACGGCGACACCGTGTGCCTGGCCATCGAGGCCGCCAAGGTCCTGGCCGGTAAGGGCATCTCCGCCCGCGTGCTGGATATGCACACCATCAAGCCCCTGGACGTGGAGGCCGTCACCGCCGCCATCAACGACATCGGCAAGGTCATCACCGTGGAGGACCACAACATCATCAACGGCCTGGGCTCCGCCGTGTGCGAGGTAGCCGCCGAGATGGGCAAGGGCCTTGTCAAGCGCGTGGGTATCCGGGATCAGTTCGGTCAGTCCGCCCCCTATGAGCGCCTGCTGGCCATGAACGGCGTGACCGTTGAGGACATCGTGGCCATCGCCGAGAGCATGAACGCCTAACATCGGAAAAATCAGGAGGTTATCATTATGAGAATCGGTTTTGTTGGCTGCGGCGCCATCGGCAGCTGCTATGCAAGCTATCTGTCCCGGAAGCATGAGGTCTGCGTGCTGGATACCTATGCCCCGGTGATTGAATCCATCAAGAAGAACGGCATTCTCCTGGACGAGTGCGCCCCCGGCAGCGGCACCGGCGAGACCGTGTCCTTCCGCCCGGCCATGGCCACCACCGACCCCAAGGAGATCGGCGTGGTGGACCTGCTGATCGTGTTCGTGCACTATCAGTATCTGGAGGCCGCCGTGCGCAACGCTCTGCCCATGATCGACCGGCACACCATGATCCTGTGCCTGCAGAACGGCCTGGGCAACTATGACGAGATCGCCAAGGTGGTTCCCGAGGAGCAGATCATCATCGGCAACACCGCCTTCGGCGCCACCCCCATGGAGCCCGGCCATGTGAAGCACACCGGCACCGGTGTGACCAACATGGGCTCCCTGAAGGCCCCCAAGGAGAACGTGGAGCGCATGGCCGAGGCCCTGCGCGAGGCCGGCCTGGAGGTCTGCGTCCACGAGAACGTCATGAACGCCATCTGGCACAAGCTGCTGGCCAACGTGGCCATCAACGGCATGAGCGCCCTGCTGGAGACCAAGAACGGCTTTGTGGACGGCAACCAGTATGCCCACGAGGCCGCCCGGATGCTGGTGGAGGAGGCCATCACCGTGGCCAACGCCTGCGGCTGCACCCTGGACCACGACGCCGAGCTGGAGCACGCCTATGAGGTGTCCCGCATGACCGACGAGACCATCAGCTCCATGGTGCAGGACGTGACCCATCACCGGGAGACCGAGATCCGCATCATCACCGGCGCTGTGTGCCGCCTGGGCCGGGAGCACGGCATCGCCACTCCCTGCAACGACCTGATGCTGCAGCTGGTGCTGGCCAAGCAGTCCATCTATCTGGGCCGCTGACAAAAATTACACAGTCAAACACATCTTCTTTTACCCTTTTCCCCTCCGAAAGCAGCGGACGGCAGCTTTTGTCTGCCGTCCGCTGCGCGTTTTGATGTCTTGGTGAAACTTTTACTTGACGGTATTCAAACTTTGTACTATGTTATACATATGTTATAGAGTTAACAGTCCCATAAAGGAGCGATTTATATGAGTGATACCCCCGGCTATGTGAAAAATCTGAAGAAGGAGTCGGTGGTGCAGAGCGTCATCAACTGCCTGACCGATGCCATGCGCAATAAACAGCTCAAGCCCGGAGACCGCATTCCGCCGGAGCCGGAGCTGGCCGCCTCCATGGGCGTGGCCCGCAGCTCCGTGCGGGAGGCCATCAAAATTCTCACCTATCTGGGCGTGCTGGAGAGCAAGCGCTCCGAGGGGACCTTCGTTTGCAGCGGCTTTCAGGAGAGCATGATCGACCCCATGATCTATGGCATGATCCTGAACCAGGACTCCTTTGACAACCTGATGGAGCTGCGCGAGATGGTAGAGGCCGGCATCATGCGCCTGGCCAGCGCCAAGTATAATGAGGAGGACGGCCGGGTGCTGGAGCAGCTCCTGGACCAGATGCGCGGCATCGTCCGCGGCGATGGCCAGGACAAGGTGGAGCGCTTTTTCGCCGTGGACAACCAGTTCCACGACATGGTGTCCCAGATGGGAAAGAACCCCCTGGCCGACAAGATCAGCCGGGTGGTGCGCACCCTGACCCACGCCGTCCGGTATGAAACGGTCAGCACCATGATCAACACCGGCCGGGGCGAGGAGCTGCTGGAGGCCCACAGCGACCTGTTCGAGACCCTGCGCAGCCGCCGCCAGGACAACGTGGAGGAGATCGTCCGGGCCACCTATTTCAAAGCGGCCCTGTATGGCCAGGAGAAGAACTGAATTCCATAAAAAAATCTCAAAGGGCCAAAGCCCTTTGAGATTTTTTTCTTATTCCGGCAGGCCCTGCCGCATTTCCCGACAGGCGGCGTTGGTGATGAATACCGAGCCCGGGCGCAGGGGGTCCAGGAAGGAGCCGTCCAGCCGGACGGCGACACCTCCGGCCTCCTGGGCGATCAAAGACCCGGCGGCATAGTCCCAGGGAGACAGTCGGCACTCGAAGAAGATCTCCGCCCGGCCGCAGGCCACCATGCAGCAGTCCAGGGCCGCTGAGGCAAACCGCCGGTAGTCCAGGCACCGGTCATACAGGTGCCGCAGGATGGCAAAGTGCCGGTCGGTATAGCTGCGGTCATAGATGGTGGAGCCGCAGGCCACAATGGCGTGGGCGGCGTCCCGGGAGCTGGCGCGGATGGGCGCGCCGTTGAGGGTGGCCCCGCAGCCCCTTTGAGCGGCGAACAGCTCGCCCACAAAGGGGTTATACACCACGCCGTACTCCGTCTGCCCGTTGTGGACCAGGGCCACGGACACGCTGCTGCAATTCATGCGGCGGGTGAAATTGGTGGTGCCGTCGATGGGGTCCACCACAAAAATCCAGGGGTGGGTCAGAGCGGGCCGCTCCCCCTCCTCGCCGAAAAACTCCGCCTCCGGCAGCAGCTTCAGCAGCTCCTGCCGCAAAAACACCTGCACGGCCTCGTCATATTGGGTCACCAGGTCTGCCGGGCCGTGCTTCTCCCGGGTGACGTTCTGAATGTCGTGGGCGGAGAGGACAATGTCCCCCGCCCGGCGCACAATGTCGATGATCTGCTCCAGCATACTTAGCTCCTTCTGACGATCTGCCCGGCCATGACACCGGTGTATTGGCCGCCGTCGATGACCGGCTGTCCGGCCACCAGCACGGTGTCCAGCCCCTCCGCCATGCGGCAGGGGTCCTGATACGTCCCCGGCTCCCGCAGGTCCTCCGGGGCAAACACGTTGATATCCGCCTGGGCCCCGGGGGTCAGCACGCCCCGGTCCTTCATGCCCAGCACCGCCGCCGGGCGGCCCGTCATCTTGTGGATGGCCGCCTCCGGCGTCAGGTCGCCCCGCTCCCGGACGAACCGGGTCAGCAGGTGGACAAAGGTGCCGTATACCCGGGGATGGGGCTGGCCCTCCGTGGGATAGGTGGAGTCGGAGATCAGGTTGGAGAAGGGATCTTGCAGAATGGCGGCAATGTCCTCCTCGTGGGCCATGAAGTCGATCATGGTGATCTCCCCCTGCTCCCGCACCAGCAGGTCGCAGCAGCAGGTCAGGGGGTCCTGGCCCGTCAGCTCCGCGATCTGCTGCAGGCTCATGCCCTGATAGGGGTGATCCTCCGGGCAGTGGAGACTGGTGAGAAAAATGCCGTCCCAGCCCGCCAGCTTGGCGATGTCGTCAAAGCCATCGCCGCTTTCGATGCGCCGGGCCAGCAGCTTCCGCTGGTCCGGGTCCTGCAGGCGGCGGACAATGGCCTCTATGCCCCCGGCCAGAAACTCCGGCGGCAGGATGTGCAGCAGCTGGGTGGACCCGGCGGTGTAGGGATACACGTCGCAGGACAGGTCCAGCCCCTCCTGCCTGGCCCGGTCCAGCAGAGCCAGCACCTGGGGGATCTTGCGGTTCCAGTTGTCCCGGCCCATGGCCTTCAGGTGGGAGATATGCACCGGGGCCTTCAGGGCCCGGGCCACCTCCACCATCTCCCGGGCGGCCTCCACCACGCCGCCGCCCTCCTGGCGCATGTGCACGGTGATGGGGATGCTCTGCCCCGCCAGCGGGGCCAGGGCCCGGATCAGCTCGTCGGTGGTATAGAAGCACTCCGGCGCATAGCCCAGGCCCAGGGACACGCCCAGGGCCCCGTCGGCCAAAGCCCCCTCCAGCCGCCGGTGAATGGCGGCGTAGTGCTCCGGCTCCAGGCGCTGCACCTGATACCCGGCCACGCTGGCCCGGATGGTACCGGCTCCCGCCAGCATCCCCGTGTGCAGGGGGGCTGCGGGCTGGGCGGCGAAATACTCCGCCAGGGTCTCCCGGGCCGCCTCCGGCGGCACCCGGCCGCAGATGGGCTCCAGATATGAGGTGATGGCCGGCAGGTTCTCCGGCCCCACCGGGGCGCAGGACAGGCCGCAGTTGCCGTTGACGATGGTGGTGAGCCCCTGGCGCAGCTCCAGCTCCCCGAAGCCCGGCCGGAAGGCCGCGGCATCGGCGTGGCGGTGGATGTCGATGAAGCCGGGAGTTACCCATTTGCCCCGGGCGTCGATGACCCGGGCGGCCCGGGCGGCGGGCAGCGGCTCCACGGCGGCGATTCTGCCGCCGGACACCGCCACGTCCGCCTGGATGCCGGGGCGGCCGGCGCCGTCATAGACGGTTCCGCCCCGGATGATGAGATCAAACATGAGATTCCCTTCTTTTGCGCGATTATTTCTTCCCGCCCGCAGGCAGGGTCACGATGAATCGGGTGGAGCGCCGGTCGCTTTCGCAGCGGATGGTTCCCTTGTGCTCCCGGACGATGGCCTGGGCGATGGACAGCCCCAGGCCGAAGCCCCCCTGGGTGCGGCTGCCGTCGGCCCGGTAAAACCGGTCGAACAGATGGGGCAGCACCTCCGGCGGAATCGGCGGCCCGCCGTTTTCCACCGTCAGCACGGCCTTTCGCTCCGCCTGGGTCAGGGTCATGTACACCCCGGCCCCCTGGGAGGCGTATTTGATGGCGTTGTCCAGCAGGACCCCCGCCACCTGCTGCAGCTGGTCCCGGCTGCCGGTGACGGTAATGCCCTCGTCGATGTCATAGCTCAGCTGCCGCCCGGCCTCGAAGGCCACCGGCTCGAACCGCAGCGCCGTGTCCACCACGGCGTCGGACAGGTCCACCGGGACCATGGCGGCCTTCAGCCGCCCGTCGTCGGCCCGGGACAGGGTCAGCATATCCTCCACCAGCCGCTTCATCCGCCGACCGGACCAGCGGATGTTGTCCACATACGGCTGCTGGTCCGGCTGGACCGCCGTCTGCTGCATCAGGTCCGCCGAGGACAGGATCACCGTCAGGGGTGTTTTCAGCTCATGGGACGCGTCGGACAAAAACCGCCGCTGCTGGTCCAAAGACCGGGCCATCGGCCGGGCGGCAAGGCCCGCCAGCAGATAGCTGCACCCCAGCAGCACCGCCAGGGCCGCCACGCCTACGATCAGGCACATTTTCACCACCGCCCGGAGGGTGGCGTCCTCCTGGGCGGCGTCGGTGAAGGCGATGCGGGTATACAGGGGGCCGTCGGCCCGGAGATACCGCAGATGATAGCTCCGCAGGATGCCGGAGGAATCCCCCTGCTCCAGGCAGGCAGTGACGATCTCCGCCATGGCATCCTGGTCGTCCAGCCGGTAATAGCTGCTGCCGGACAGGCGCACGGTGCCGCTGGGGTACACGTCCGCCACAAAGCAGGGGGCGGCGGACCCCTCCCCGGGCAGGGAGGCGTCATACCGCCCGGTCTGGACCACCTGCATGAGCCGCTGGTTCACGGTGCGCTCCACGGCGGCCCGGCTGGACACCAGCACCCCCACGAACACCGCCAGCAGCACCGCCGTCACCATGGCCATGTTGATGGCCACGATCTTCCAGCGAAGGCGGCGGATCATGCCTCCACCTCCAGGAAATACCCCACCATCCGCCGGGTGCGGATGGTGACGGCGGAGTGCAGATGGGTCAGCTTCCGCCGCAGGAAGCTGATATACACCTCCACGTTGTTGTCCTCCGCGTCGGAGTCATAGCCCCACACCTTCAGCAGCGTCTGCTCCTTGGGCACCACCCGGCCCTGGCTGCGCAGCAGCAGCTCCAGCATGTCGTATTCCCGGCGGCTCAGCCGCAAGGACCGCTCCCCGCAGGACAGCTGAAAGGTCCCCGGCTCCAGCCGCAGATCCCCGAAGGTGATGGCGTCGTCGGTCCGGGCGTCGCCGCCGCCCCGCCGCAGCAGGGAGCGCACGCAGGCCAGCAGCTCCTCCGGCTCAAAGGGCTTGGTGAGATAATAGTCCGCCCCGCAGTCCAGTCCCTGGACCCGGTCGGACAGGTCGCTGCGGGCCGTCAGCATCAGCACCGGCACGGCATGGCCCCCGGCGCGCAGCTTCCGCAGCAGGGTGAACCCGTCCATCCCCGGCAGCATGGCGTCCAGCAGGATCAGGTCATACAGGTCCGTGGAGGCGTTGTCATAGCCGGACACGCCGTCGCTGCTGACGTCCACGGTGTACCCCTGCCGCCGCAGCAGCTCCGCCAGGTTCCGGGCCAGGCGCTTTTCATCCTCGATCACAAGCAGCCGCATGGGGCGCCTCCTTCTTTATGCCAGGCCCATCTGGGCCAGGGCCAGCAGCGGGGCCAGGGCCTCCGCGCTCATCAGATAAATGGTGTCGTCATCGGAAATGGTGACGCAGTAGCCTGCGCCCCGCTGACCGCCTACCGTCAGGGTGAAGCTGTGCTGCACCCCGTTATGGGTATACTCCGCCGTCAGAACTGCACCCGGTTGGTCCAGCCCGCACAGGGCCGCCGCCCCGGCGCTGGGCCGCCAGTCCACGCAGGCCGCCAGGTGCATATCCCCCAGCCAGGCAGTCAGGTCTGCCAGCTGATCCGTTACATCCCGGCCATCGGCGGTCCAGGCCCCCTCCGCAGGAGTCAGGGTAAAGCTGACGTCCCCGGCGGCAACGGTCAGGGACTGCACGTTCTCCGCCGTCAGCTGCGGAAGCTCCGGCAGGGCCATCATGTCATAGATGCTGCGGCCGATCTGGCTCATCAGGTCCGGCACGGCGTACACCGTGGCCTCGGCCCCCTCCCGATAGACATACACGCTGCCGTCGGACTCACTGCCCAGACGATAGGTGACGGACTCGCCCTTGCTGTCGGTGACGGTGACGTATTTGGCGCTGCTCTCCAGGCCGTAATCCGCCAGCTGGGCGGAGTTGGTGACCGGAGGCAGGTGCTCAATGCCCTGCACCGTCTCCAGCAGGGTCAGGGCATAGCTCTCGTCCAGGGGGAAGGTCTTGTCATCGGCCCACAGCCAGTGTCCGTTCTCCTCCCGGCTGAAGCGCAGGGTGGTGGAGCCGTTGCTGCACACCAGCCGCACTGGCACCGTCTCCTCCTCCTGGGGGACGTCCGGGTTTTCCGGCTGGGTGGGCTGCTCCTTTTGGCCGCAGCCCGCCAGGGCCAGCAGCATCAGCGCCAGCAGCAGGGCGCACAGGTTCCGTATCTTCATGGCAAATCTCCTTTGATCGTGTATCATCGCTCCAGGCCCAGCAGGGCCATGACGGCCTCCTCCCGGGCCCGCATCTGCGCCTTCATGGGCCCCTCGTCCAGGTGGTCGTAGCCCAGCAGATGCAGCACCGAGTGGGTCACTAAGTACGCCAGCTCCCGCCGCCGGGAGTGGCCGAACTCCTTAGCCTGGGCCGACACCCGCTCCATGGACAGCACCATGTCCCCCAGGGGGATCAGTCCCGTGCCGGGGTCGGCGTCCTCCGGCCCCGGGTGCTCCCCGGGGGCCAGGTCAAATTCCGGAAAGCTCAGCACGTCCGTGGGGCGGTCCACCTGCCGCATATCCAGGTTGATGCGGTGGATGCCCTCGTCGTCCGTCAGCAGCACGTCCACCTCGCAGGGGGCCGTGACCCCCTCCGCCGCCAGGGCCGTGCGGATGGTGCGGCGGATCAGGGCGCAGTTGGCATCACTGGCGGCCCCGGGCACGTCGGCGGTAACGGGGATATAGTGGGTCTTTCTCATCTCTTTTTCTCCTCAAACCGGGCATAGGCCTCGATGATGCGCTGGACCATCACGTGCCGCACCACGTCGGCCTTGCCCAGCTGGCAGATGGACACGCCCTCCACCCCCTTCAGGACCTTCATGGCCTCCTTCAGGCCGCTGGGCTTGTCCCCGGGCAGGTCGATCTGGGTAATGTCGCCGGTGATGACCACCTTGGAGCCGAAGCCCATCCGGGTCAGGAACATTTTCATCTGCTCCCGGCTGGTGTTCTGGGCCTCGTCCAGGATGATGAAGCTGTCGTCCAGGGTCCGGCCCCGCATATAGGCCAGAGGGGCCACCTCGATGTTGCCCCGCTCCAGGTATTTCTGGTACGTCTCCGCCCCCAGCATATCGAACAGGGCGTCGTACAAGGGCCGCAGATAGGGGTCCACCTTGCTTTGCAGATCGCCGGGCAGGAAGCCCAGCCGCTCCCCGGCCTCCACGGCGGGGCGGGTCAGGATGATGCGGTTGACCTGCTTGTCCCGGAAGGCGGCCACCGCCGCCGCCACCGCCAGATAGGTCTTGCCGGTTCCGGCGGGGCCCACGCCGATGGTGACGGTATCCTGCATGATGGCGTCCACATACTGCTTCTGGCCGATGGTCTTGGGCTTGATGGGGCGGCCCTTGGCGCTGATGCAGATGACGTCCTGCGTCAGCTCGCCGATCTTCTCCTCCTGTCCCGAGCGGGCCAGTCCGATGACATAGCGGACGTTCTGCTCGTTGATGGCCTCGCCGCGGTTGGAGAGCGTCAAAAGTGCGGAGAGGGCCTTGCAGGCGAGCATGGTGTCCTCCGGCTCGCCGTTGACGCGCAGCTCGCCCTCGCGGTTGGCGACGGTGACGTGGAATTCCGACTCGATGAGGCGGATATTCTCGTCAAACGAGCCGAAGAGGTTGATCGCCTGCTCCAGACGTTCAATGCTGATGCGCTGTTCCATAGAAAAGCTTGTCCTTTCATAAGCTCCTGCGGCAGCGCCGCAGGAAAATGCGTTCAATCCGTTAAAATGGGCACGGTCTCGCCGATCTGCTCCAGGCATTCCGCCGAGAGCGTGACGAGCAGCCAATCCCCCTGCACCGCCGAGGCGACGCGCGTCGCCGTCACGGCGCCGTCGATCCTCGTGAGAAGATACGCCGAAAGCGTCCGCGCGCCGAGCTCCTCGGCCTCTGTGCGCGTCCTTGTGACGGTGCGCGTTTCGTAGGGGCTGTCTCTTATACACATCTCCGAGCCCACGAGACATCTCAGGATCTCG